>JAEIGA010009864.1_pt1 | contig 14459 bp, 13 predicted proteins | sample 9270691 | NCBI WGS metagenome assembly JAEIGA01 (sample SAMN17057246, study PRJNA624740) | gut metagenome | biome: biome; isolation source: fecal sample | host: Bos grunniens | place: China: Xizang | collected 2019 | reverse complement strand
TTGCGTCCGTTTCTCTTCTGGGCTTTTTCGCAGTCTCAACTTTTGTTGACTTGCTTTTGACTACTCAGCTTTCTGCTCTTTCTTTTCCCTTCTTCCTGATTTCCCCTGGCAGCGGTTCTTTCAGTGCTTGTTTTCCTCTTTCGATTCTGGTACTCAGCTTCCTGCATTTCCTTTCTCCGTTTCGTTGCTTCGTCTCACAGTGACTACCTCAACGTCTCAGCTTTTTCCTTTCGGATTTTAGCTTTTTCTCCTTGGCTTTCGCTTTAGGATCAGGTTACTTGGCTTTAGGAATTTCTCAATTTCTTGATGGTTCCTAGCGCTTCGTTTTCGTTGTTACCTCAGCGCCTGGGATATATTACCATTATAAAAAACAAATGTCAACAACTTTTTTTACATTTTTTAACATTTTTTATTTATTTTTTAAAATTTATGTGTTATTATTAAATGTTATCGCTTACATTTATACATTTTTAAAATAAATATTTATAATATTCTAAAAAACATTATTATTTTTTTAGACAATTGCATATTTTGCATAAAATTCTATTATTTATACAATCAAAATTAAAAATATATAATTTATCAAATTCAATTTAATATAAATAAAAAAACATCCTACCAAATAGATAGGATGTTCTAATAACTATTTTAATTAGTCTGCAATGTATGGTAATAATGCCATTTGACGAGCACGTTTGATTGCAGTTGCAAGCATACGTTGGTATTTAGCGCTTGTTCCAGTTACACGTCTAGGAATGATTTTTCCGTTAGCACTGATGAAGCGTTTTAATAACTCAGTATCTTTGTAATCGATAGTTTCGATTTTGTTTTTTGTAAAGTAACAAACTTTTTTACGTCCCATTCTTTGTTTTTTGAATGCCATTGTGCTTCTCCTTTCTTACCTAAAATGGTAAATCATCACTTGCGATATCAAGCGTATCACTTCCAAAATCACTTTCGTAAGAAGATTGAATATCATTGTGATATACTTCTTGTCTTGGTGCTTGATAAGTGTTATTTGTAGCTTGTGTATCACGCTTAGATTCTAAGATTTGAACACTGTCACATACTACTTCAGTTACATAAACAGTGCGATCGCTTTGATCTTTATAGTTACGTGTTTGGATTCTACCTTCTACTCCAAGTAAAGCTCCTTTTCTTACGTAATTAGCCATAAAGTCAGCACTTTGTCTCCAAGCTACACAGTTAATGAAATCAGCATCTTGTCCACCTTGGCTATTAGAAAATCTTCTATTGCAAGCTAATGTGAAACCAACTGTTGAAATCCCTGAGCTTGTCTTTCTTAGTTCTGGATCCTTTGTAATACGACCCACTAAAATAACTTTATTAATCATAATTAAGCTTCTTCTTTCACGATTAAGAAACGAACAACGTTATTGTTGATACGAGCTAAACGATCGAATTCAGCGATACCTTCATTGTTAGCAGTAACGTTGATTACTACATAGTATCCTTTCTTTTCGTAGTCGATTTCGTATGCGAATTCTTTTAATCCCCATTCGTTAACGTTTTCGATTGTACCTTCGCTGTTTGTGATGATAGCGTGTAATCCGTCCATAGTTTCTTGACGAACTGCTTCTTCAAGGTTAGCTTTTAAAATGTACATAATTTCGTACTTTCTCATTTGAGTACACCTCCTTGTGGTCTAAGGCCCAAGAGTAGTTGAGCAAGGAGTAAATACTAAGTATCTACTCGCCATGCTAGTATACACAAAAAAGCCTTGAAAATCAAGGCTTTTTTAACTCTTTTTTAAATTTTTCGGCATTATTTTTTTATCTACAACATACCCATACTTGTTAGACATGATATCCAAAGAATCATACTAAAAATAGAGAAAATCGTTGTCATTAACACAGCTTGCGAAGCTAGTTCACCATCACAATTCATATTTACTGCCATTGCATAAGAAGCTACAGCTGTTGGCGAACCAAATAGTACTAATAAACTGATAAGTTCTACATTACGATATCCTAATAGAATTGCGATGCCTACAAAAATAGCTGGTACAGCAATTAATCGAGTAAATACGATTGCAATTAATGTTTTTAAATTTTTAGACACTGCTTGAATTTCAAATGTACCACCTAAAACAATAAGTGCTAGTGGTGTTGCAATCTTGGCAATATCATTAATAGAGTTTTTCAAAAAGATTGGTAATTGAATATCAAGTAATAATATGACAAAACCAAAGAATGTACCAATTAACATAGGATTCTTGATTACACTGATAAGAGTTGATTTCAAATCTACTTGATCCATACCATGATATTGAAGAATGATTACTGCTAATACATTAATCAAAGGAACACAAAATGAAATTAGTACACTAGTAACTGCAACATTATCACTGCCATACATATTACTAGCGATAGCTAAACCGAATAACACAAAATTACTTCGAGAGATAGCTTGAATAATTACACCTGCTTTTTTCTTATCTTTTTCAAATCGATTTACTACTATCCATAATACAATACATAAGATTATTAAACTTAAACATGCATATAGAATTAATTTAGGTTGAAATGAAATAGATAAATCTGTTTCCATAATGTTTTTCATTAATGAAGCAGGTATGAATAATTTGAATACGATTTGATTGATTTGTTTAAATGATTCTTTGCTAACTATTTTACTTTCTTTCGTATAATACCCTATTCCTATAAGAATCACTAATGGTAAAACAACATTTAATGCAACAATGAAACTATTCATTCAATTCACACTTTCTTTATTTATTTTCTTTTTTTACTAAATCTCTACCGTAATATCTTTCAATTTCATCTTTCATATTTTGAGGTATTTCACGTTTTACAGGAACCATATATGCATTTGCTAAGTCTTCTACAACTTTACAAATATATGCAGTATCTTCTCCTAAAATACGTTCACTGATGTGTTCAATGACATCTCTATTTGAGTGGATAACACCTGTTCCTGATGCAGCCCATCTTGCAAATGATACAGCTGGAATACCTGCATCTGCAAATGGAGTAGAATCACTTGAATAAACACCTTGTTTTACTCCAATTGGGAATCCATTCATCTTTCCATGATAATCTAAGTAATGAACAAATGCTTCTTCACTTGTACATACGGCATGTCTTGATCCCATTGTATTACCAATCATATCGATGTTAATACATAGTTTAATATTATCTAAAATATCTTTGTGATCTGCTACATAAGCTTTAGACCCTAATAATCCTCTTTCTTCACTTCCACACCAAATGAATCGAATATTATGTTTTAACTTCTTATCTTTTAGTTCATCTGCAATGGCATATAATGCAACACTTCCTGTACCATTATCATAAGCACCTTTTGAATAAGGTACTGAGTCATAGTGTGCACATACAACAATAACATCATCACTTTCCCCTTTGATATCACAAACTAAGTTATGAGAATTAGATGTTGTTACTGCTTGTTTAGTCACAATTCTTACTTTAGTTGCATGTTTGTCTACCATTTCCATTGCATCTTCAACTCTCATATTTACACCTGGTAATACTCCAAATGCATGTAATGGTTTTCTAAGTTCTCTAGGATCTAAGTCATTATTATCTAAGTCAATATTACCATTGAATGAAATAAACCCTGTAGCGCCTGCTTCTGCAATTGCTTTATATACTCTCATTCCTAAGTATCCATTGACTAAAGCTACTTTCCCTTTTACTTCTCTCTTACATACTTCATTATCTGCTTCAAAGTAGTATAATTCACATTCTAAATCAGCATCTGCACAATCTGAATATGCTTTAGCTTCATATACTTTGTGATATGGTTCTAATACTTCTAATAAAACTTCACTTACTTCATTTTTCACTACTTCAAATGATTCAATTGTACTTTCTAATCCGATTTCTTTTAATTCATCTTGAATGATTGTACATGCTTTTAATTCATCTTCTGTACCACCAATTCTTTCAAAATACAATTTTTCTAATAATTCATATTCTTTTTTGACATTCATAAAAATATCCTCCACCTATTGGTTTTATTTTATCACTTCTATTATTTATACTCAACTAAAGAAAAAGACGCTTACGCGTCTTTAAGGGATTGGATTACCCCTCCATAACTAGTATGGAGTAATTAAAAGATATTATTCATTTCTTAATTCAATTAACATATCTCTTAGTTCTGCAGCTCTTTCGAAATCAAGTGCTTTGGCTGCTAATTTCATTTCTTTTTCTAATTGAGATAATAATTTATCTTTTTCTTTCTTAGACATCTTATTTTTCTTCTTTAGATAATTTGCAGTCATTTGTTGAGTTTCTTTAGAATGCATAACTTCTTGAACATCTTTAATAATTGTTTTTGGAGTAATGTTATGTTCTTTATTGTAAGTTTCTTGAATAGCACGTCTACGGTTTGTTTCATCGATTGATTTACGCATGCTGTCTGTTATTGTATCAGCATACATGATTACTTTACCTTGAGCATTACGTGCTGCACGTCCAATAATTTGGATTAATGAACGTTCACTTCTTAAGAATCCTTCTTTATCAGCATCTAAAATCGCAATTAAAGATACTTCAGGAATATCTAATCCTTCTCTTAATAAGTTAATACCAATTAAGACATCGTATTTACCTAAACGTAAATCACGAATGATTTCACTTCTTTCAATTGTTTTTACTTCATGGTGCAACCATGCTACTTTTAAATCCAATTGTTTTAAGTAATTCGTCAATTCTTCTGCCATTCTTACAGTTAATGCAGTAATTAAAACTCTTTCATTCTTTTTAATACGTTCATGTATTTCATCTACTAAATCATCAATTTGATGTTTCGTTGGTCTCACTTCTACTATAGGATCTAATAAACCAGTAGGACGAATAATTTGTTCAATGATTTCTCCATTTGTTTGATTTAATTCATAGTCTCCAGGAGTAGCCGATACATAGATTACTTGATTTACTTTCTTTTCAAATTCTTCAAAGCGCATTGGTCGATTATCTAAAGCACTAGGTAGTCTAAATCCATAATTAACAAGTGTTTCTTTACGTGCTCTATCTCCATTATACATTCCTCTAATTTGTGGTAATGATACGTGACTTTCATCTACAATCAATAAGAAGTCATCCGGGAAATAATCAAATAATGTATAAGGTCTTTCGTTTGGTTTTCTTCCATCAATATGACGAGAATAGTTTTCAATACCTGGACAGAATCCAAATTCTCTTAATGATTCAACATCATGGCGAGTTCTTTGTTCCAAACGTTGTTTTTCTAATAATTTTCCTTGTTTTTCAAACTCATCTAATCTTACTTCTAATTCTTCTTCAATCGTATTACATGCTCTTAAAATAATATCTTTTTCAGTTGCATATCCACTTGCAGGATAAACGACATAAACACTATAAGCATTTATTACTTTACCTGTTAATGGTTCTACTTCACAAATACGTTCAATTTCATCATCAAACAATTCAATACGTAATAAATAACTATCTGTATGTCCAGGAGCAATTTCAATTGAATCTCCTCTTACTCTAAAACTAGCTCTTTCTAAATCAACATCATTTCGATGATATTGACGATCTACTAATTTCTTTAATAATTCTTTACGATCAATAATTTCTCCAACACGAATTGTAAAGAACATATCTTTATATTGTTCTGGATTACTTGCACCATAAATACAAGCAACCGAAGCAACTACAATTGTATCTTTTCTATCTAATACTGAATTGGTAGCAGCCATTCTTAACATATCTAATTCTTGATTGGTAGTAGCTGTTTTATCAATATAAACATCACTACTTGGAATATAAGCTTCAGGTTGATAATAATCAAAGTTGGAAACGAAATATTCAACACGATTATTTGGGAAAAATTCTTTTAATTCCGCATACAATTGCCCTGCTAATGTCTTATTATGTGCAAATACGAGTGTAGGTTTATTCACTGCTTGAATAACATTACTTACTGTAAATGTTTTTCCTGTACCTGTAGCACCTAATAAAACTTGACTCTTTTTTCCTTCATGAATCCCTTGTATTAGTTTTTCAATTGCTTGTGGTTGATCTCCTTGTGGAGTATATTTCGAATGTAACTCAAATTTTTCCATTTTCTCACTTCCAATCATGTAGGTATAGTATAACACAATTTTATTTGTTATATGAAAAAATGGCACATTGTGCCATTACTTCGTAATTTCTTCAAATGCTCGAATCATTTGAATATCTTTTGATTCATTTACATTTCCTTCATAGATTACTTTAGATAATACTACTGTTAATAGATGACTATCTAATGTTTCTTGTACATCAATACCATAATCTCTTTGGAACTTTTTATATGCTTCTAAAGTTTTATTTGAGAAATATCCATCTTCTCTATCCACATCATACCCTAAATATTTTAAGTAAATTTGTAGAGAATGACATGCATTTGATACACTATCAACTCCTACAGGTTCAAATTCTTTAGGAGCACCAGTTAATAAAGCTGGAGCCGTTTCCACTAAGATATCTGGTGTAATACCACCATCATTGATCCAAGTACCTTTTGGTGATAACCAAATAGCTTTTGTATACTTAATCATGCTTCCATCACCGAATGGCACAGTTGTTTGAATTGTTCCTTTTCCATAAGTAACATCTCCAACTACAGTTACATTGTCCATTAATTCAGACATGGCAATTGTTAAGACTTCTGCAGCACTTGCAGTATCTTGATCTGTTAATACCATGATTTTGTCATATGTATATGGAGTAATTTTAGGGTTTGTTTTGTATTCAATTCTTTGTTTATCCTTATTTTCTTCCATTAATACAATGCTATCTTGAGGTAAGAAATATGATGCGACATCAACGATAGTTGTTAAATATCCACCCGTATTTCCTCTTAAATCAATAATTAATTTTTTAACTTGTTGTTTTTCGAAATTAGATAGAATTTCTCCTACAACATCACTTGTATTTTCCGCAATTGATAAGATTTCAATTACACCAACATTATCTTTGATATAGCCATTTGCACTTGTATTTACTGCAGCACGAACACAAGTTAAATCAAGAAGTTCCCCACCACGTTGAACACCAATGACAACTTTTGTTCCTTCTTTTCCTTTCACTGCAGTAGCAATATCTTCTAATTCTTCAATAGAAACACCATCTACCTTACGAATGATATCTCCAGCTTTAAGTCCTGCTTTTTCTGCAGGTGAATCTTTAAATACTTTTAGAATGATATAATCTTCTGTTGCAGTAGAATATTGAACACCAATTCCAACTAATTGTCCTTCCATACTTGTTAAGAATTGTTTTGCATATTCTGCATCTAAATAAGTTGTATGCATATCTGCTTCTTGAGTAGTCATTCCATAAATCGCATCATCAATTAATTGATTTGATAAATTTTCAACATCATTTCCAAAATACCATAATTCATTCATAACACGATAAATAGCATTTACTTTTCCATTTACAGCAGTATTACTCATTGTTGGTTTGTTTATTACTAATCCAGTAACAATGCCACCACCAAATAAAGTAATTCCTAAAAGAACAAGTAAAATTCTTTTTAAATATCTTCTATATCTAGCAGCTCTTTCATCAGGCCACTCATGTTTTACTAGTTTTACACGTACTAATTTTTTCTCTTCACTCATAATAAAACTCCTAATCTTTTGTATTATACCACAAGTTATTTAAATATATCATACTTATAAATAAAATGAAAAGAATGTCATCCGACATTCTTTGTTTCTATTACATCTTTTAGTAATCTTTGTACATTATATTTATTTACTAAAGATTCATTTACAGAGTGCAAAATTACACGTAATGGATCATTTGCTGGGTTTGCATGGATAATTGGTTTACCATCTAGTACAGCTTGAATACATAATTCTAAATCTTCAATATAATAATTATACGCAAGATCAATTGGATATGCATGAACTTGTAATCTTATCATTTGAGTAATTTCATTCATTGAATAAATTTGTTTAAAGATACAAACTACTATTAAATATGCAAGATGTTTAGTTGTATATTTCTTTTTCTTTGGAGCTTCTACTAAACCATGCTTTACATAATTATTAATCATTGATTTTGTAATTAAATGTTCATCACTTGTTGGGATGAAGTATAACCATTGATTTAATAAAGTAACGACTTGATCAATATATAAATCGATTTGTGGTAATTCTTCCCATCTTGGTAAATGAATTTTATTTTCCATATTGTCACCTTCAATAGTATTTTAACATACTGCTTTTCCTTGTCAACTCTTGACAATTATCATATATCAAGTTATTCTAGTATTGTAAACTAGATAAAAAGATAAGGAGTAACTATGGCAAAAATTGTTTCTGACACATCAACGCTTTATAGTATTTCAGAAGGGGCTAAAAACAATATTGCAATTAACCCACTTAACGTTACTATAAACAACAAAACTTACTTAGAATTTGAAGAAATTTCACCAAAAGAATTCTTAGGAATCATCAATGAAGGACACTTACCAACTTCTTCTCAACCATCAATTGGAAGAGTTCTTGAAAGCTATGAACAATACAAAGATGAAGAAATCATTAACATTGCAATGGCTGATGGATTAAGTGGTACTTATCAAAGTGGTGTAATGGCAAAAACTCAATTAGAACGTGACAACATTCATGTAATTAACTCAACTACATTATGTGGTCCTCACCGTTATATGGTTGATAAAGCTGCGAAATGGGCTGAAGAAGGATTAAACGCTGAACAAATCATTGAAAAATTACAACCAATGATCAACAACAATATGTCTTTCTTAATTCCACAAGATTTTGATTACTTAAAACGTGGTGGAAGAATCAATAAAACTGCTGCTTCTTTAGGTGGTTTATTAAAATTAAACATTGTATTAATCCAATCTGAAGATGGTAAATCATTATCTAAATTTGCATTAACTCGTACTTATAAAAAAGCATTAGCTGCTATTTGTGAGAAATTCAAAGAATTTGGAGTTGATGAAAAATATCAATTAAGTATTTCTCATGTTACTACTGATAAACAAGTAAAAGAAACAGTTGATTATTTAACTAAAGAATTCCCTAATACTGAAGTTGTAGTATGGGATTTAAGTCCAGCATTTATCACTCAAGGTGGACCTGGATGTTTAGCAATTCAAGCTGTATTAAAAGTAGAAGACTAAAAAAAACAAGCGACTGAATCCAGTCGCTTTTAATATGGAATTTTATCTTCCGGTCTTTCACGGCAAACAGGTGCCTTATTTGAACATTCCCATCCATATGCATGATATGACATACCGAATGTATATGAACCTGTTCTCTTAACATAATTGTATGCTTCTTGAACACTCATTTTTCCTAAGTTATATAGGTCAATATGAACGTGTGGTCCTGTAGAGTTACCTGTTGAACCAATGGCCCCGATTACTTGTCCTTTTGTAACCGTTTGTCCTACTTTTACTTTAATAGAATTATATTGCATGTGTAACATGTGCATCGCATATGTATTTCCACCTACTTGTCCAATTAATAGAATATTGTTTCCAGTATATGGACGAGTTCCTAAACCACCTGCACTTGTAATGTTTTGTGCAATTGCGATAATACCGTTAAATGAAGCATAAATTGGTGTGCCTTGTGAAGCAGCAATATCCATACCTGAGTGTCTTGCTCCACCAAAGCTAGCTGGATAATACCATGTTCCAGCAGAACGATATCCATTCGCTACTTTACCAAAACCTGTTGAAGAAACTGGTGCATTTCCTGAAACAGTATATTCAGGCATGTTATTTACAATGCTACTAATTGATTCTTTACTGTTCATGTAAGCATCCATTAATGCTTCTTCTTTGTCTTTAAATTGTTTGATTAGTTTTGCTTGTTCAGCTTTCATTTTTTCAATTTTAGCTTTTTCTTGTTCGATAATTTTTCTTTGTGCAACAATTGATTCCTTTTGAATCTCAATTTCTTGTTTATCAAGAGCTAATTGTTCAATATCAGCATTTAAGATTTCAATTTGATTTTGCTCATAAGAAGTAATTTGATTCATAATACTAATTCTACGAATCAAATCCACAAAATCACTTGCACCCATAATAAATGAAATATATCCATGAGAACGATTGAATGTTTGTGTTTGAACCATTCTCTCTTTAATTTGAGTATCTCTAATTTTGATATCTTCTTCTTTTAAAACAATTTCTTTTTCTACAACATCAATTCTAGCTTGTAGTTCATCAATTTGCACTTGCAAAACATTGATTTCTTCATCTTTTACATCAATATCTTTTTGAATACTATTGGCAACTTCGATTAATTTGTCTAAATCACCTTTAATTCCTTGAATTTGCTCTTCAAGATTTCCTAAATTACTTTCTAAATTTTCAGCTTTTTCTTGTAAGTATTGAGTAAAGCCATCACAAGCACTTAATAAATCTTTACTAATGTCACCTTTACATGTTTTATACCAATAACTTTCATTAGAACTGTAATCAACAGCTAATGTAGTATGAGTTAATGAGAATAAGATAGCAATAACCAATAAACATTGAACCACTTTTCTCATCGTTTCCACCTCAAGTATTTATTTACCGCAAAGAAACTTCCTACAATACCTACAACCATACCTGTAACAAGTAAAGCTAAACAAACATATAAAATAAATGGCATAACTGGTTGTAATTTAAACATTGAAACTAAAAATTCACCGTTTAAAGCTTCATAAATATAAGCATATCCAAAATATGTAATGATAATAGGAATAATTGAACCTAAAATACCAATAAACATTCCTTCAATCATAAATGGGAATTTGATGAATCCGTTAGTAGCACCAACTTGACGCATAATTGCAATTTCATCTTTTCTTGTATGAATAGCACTCTTAATTGTATTTGAAATTAAGAAAATAGCTAAAATACTTAATGCGACAACAAAAGCCCCACCAGTAATACGAATCCCATCCATTGCTTTAACCATAGTAATAGCACTATCACCACCGAAAGCAGAATCATGAATACCTTCTAATTTTAAAATTTGATTGTTTACAATACTTAAATTATCTCCATGATTTACTTCAACAATGAATGCATGTAATAAAGGATTTCCTTCTCCTCTATATACTTCATATAATTTTCTTGCAGATTCATCTAAATCATTTAAATAACTTTCTAATTCTTCGTCTTTACTAGAGAAAGTTACTTTCTTTACAAAATTCATGCGTTCAATATCTTTTTGTAAATCTTTGATTTGTTCTTCACTCAAGGTTGCTTCAATTGTAGAGTGAATTTTTAATGAATCTTCTACATTATATGTAAAGTTAGAAACATTCCCAGCAATAACTAAAAATGTCATCAATAAAGTAAGTGTTACTGTTACTGCGGTTGCACTTGAAAACGTTAAAGCGAAATGACGAATTAAGCTATTAAAAGCTGTTTTCACATGATAAGGGATTGATTTAAAGAAACGAATCATTTAATGTATCCTCCCTTCTTAATATCTGCTACGATGTAACCTTCTTCTAAAGCAATTGTACGTTTTTTATTATTATTTACAATTGTAGAATCATGAGTAACCATAACGATTGTTGTGTTTTCTTTTTGATTAATTTTTTCTAATAATTCCATGATTTCTTTAGACATTTCAGGGTCTAAGTTACCAGTAGGTTCATCAGCAATTAATACTTTTGGATGGTTTGCGATTGCACGACCAATTGTTACACGTTGTTGTTGACCACCTGATAATTCACCTGGGAAAGATTTTGCTTTGTCTTCTAATGAAACTAATTCAAGAACTTCACGTACTCTACGACGAATTGTAAGTTTATCTTCACCAATGCATTCCATTGCGAAAGCAATGTTTTCAAATACAGTTAATGTTGGTAATAAGCGATAGTCTTGGAATACGATTCCTAAATTTCTTCTATATAATGGAACATGTTTATGTTTTAATTTTCCTACATTTGTATCAGCAACGATTACATTTCCTTCATCAGGAATTTCTTCACCGTCTAATAATTTAATTAATGTTGATTTTCCTGATCCAGTTGGACCGATAATATATACGAACTCTCCTTCATTAATACTTAATGAAATATTTTTAAGAGCATTTACTCCGTTTTTATAAGATTTACTAACATTCTCTAATAAAATCACTATATCACTTCCTAACGTTTTTTATTATAACATATAATCAATTCTCTTTTTAGTTTTTATTCTTACTTTTTTGTGGTAAATTATGGGACATGATTTAAAATTAACTAAAAAAACTATCGTAGATTTTACGATAGTTTTATAATTACTTGCTATTTTTTTGTTTTAAATACACAGCTAATACTGCAATGTCTGCAGGATTCACTCCTGAGATACGACTTGCTTGTCCAACATTAAATGGTTGAATTGCTTTTAATTTTTGTCTTCCTTCTAAAGATAAATTTTCAATTTCGTCATAATTAATATCAACAAGTTTTAATTTTTCCATAGATTGAAGTTTTTGAGCTTCTTTTTTTGCTTTTACGATATATCCTTCGTATTTTGTTTCAATTTCGATTTGTTTAGCTACTTCTTCTGAAATTTCTAAATCCATATATGGAGATAAACCTTTAATTGTAACACCAGGACGTTTTAATAACTCTAAAGCACTCATTCCATCATGCAAAGTATCAAATCCATTTTCATTTAAATATGTGTTTACTTCTGATTTTGGAGTAAAGCGAATTGTTGATAATTTTTCAGTGAATTCTTGGATATCTTGTTGTTTCTTTCTGAATTTCTCAATTCTAGCTTGTGGTAGTAAACCAACTGCATATCCTTTTTCACTTAAACGAACATCAGCATTATCATGACGTAATAATAAACGATATTCAGCACGTGATGTTAATAAACGATATGGTTCTTTTGTACCTTTTGTTACTAAGTCATCAATTAATACACCAATATAAGCTTCATCTCTACTTAAAACTAAAGGTTCTTTTCCTTGTAATTTTAAAGATGCATTGATACCAGCCATTAAACCTTGACCAGCAGCTTCTTCATAACCACTAGTACCATTGATTTGTCCAGCACAGAATAAGTTTTCCACATCTCTTAATTCTAAAGATGGTTTTAATTGTAGTGGATCAATTGCATCATATTCAATTGCATAAGCATATTTTTGAATACGACAGTTTTCTAAACCAGGTAAACTTCTTAACATGATTTCTTGTACATCATGTGGCATAGATGTAGAGAACCCTTGTACATAAGTTGTTTCTAAATCTCTTGATTCTGGTTCTAAGAAAATTTGATGTCTTTCTTTGTCAGAGAAACGTACGATTTTATCTTCAATTGATGGACAATATCTTGGTCCTACTCCTTTTACTAAACCTGAATACATTGCACTTTTTTGTAAGTTGTTTTTAATTGTTTCATGTGTAAAAGGACTTGTATAAGTTAAATGACATACCCATTGATCTTCGTAAGCTAGCACATCTTCTTTTTTAGTATCATATGAGAAACATACAAAATCATTTGTTCCTGGTTGTGGTTCAGCTTTTGAGAAATCAATTGAATCTGTATAGATTCTTGCTGGTGTACCAGTTTTTAAACGGAATGTACGAATTCCTTGGTCACGTAAGCTTTGTGATAAATTTTTAGTTGTTGGTTCATCTTCAGGTCCTGATTCTCTTGAAGTATGTCCAACTAAAATATTACTACTCATGAAAGTACCGCTTGTTAATACAATTGCTTTGCAATCAATAACAGTACCATCACTTAATGTAATTCCAGTTACTTTGTTATCTTGGAAGTTGATTTTTTCTACGATACATTCTTTTACTTCTAGGTTTTCTGTATTTAAACATACATTTTGCATATATTTTTTATATGCAATTTTATCTGATTGAACACGTAATGATTGAACACCAGGTCCTTTATTCGTATTCAACATTTTTAGTTGTAAAGCTGTTCTATCAGCAGCTTTACCCATTTCTCCACCTAAAGCATCGATTTCACGCACTACAATCCCTTTTGCTGGTCCACCAACACTAGGATTACATGGCATTGATGCAATCATGTTAATATGCATCGTACACAACATTGTTTTTTGATTCATTCTAGCACAGGCAAGTGCAGCTTCTACTCCAGCATGTCCTCCACCTAATACAATTACATCTACCATAATTCTCACCTCTAATTAACTTAATTATAATACCATTATTATTAAAAGTTGAAAAGAAAATAATGATTGAAAGTAAGAAATAGAAAATATCCGATAAGAAATCCTTTAAATAGATATAAAATTGCCAGATATTCTCTAACCATTGCATAAAACTTGTAGTAATAAATTGTTTTGGATGTTTTTATACTGGCATTTATCCTTAGTAATTTTGATAGTATAAACACACGTAAAGCATGATAATCAGAAGTAATAATCATAAAAGAATGACCAACCATTTCTTTAGAGTATTTCAAATTTTCTTCTGTTGATT
>JAEIGA010009863.1_pt1 | contig 14460 bp, 17 predicted proteins | sample 9270691 | NCBI WGS metagenome assembly JAEIGA01 (sample SAMN17057246, study PRJNA624740) | gut metagenome | biome: biome; isolation source: fecal sample | host: Bos grunniens | place: China: Xizang | collected 2019 | reverse complement strand
CGACCCTCAGCTTGGAAGGCTAATGCTCTATCAACTGAGCTACTTCCGCAATTTTAGTGGGCAAAGATGGATTCGAACCACCGAAGGCGTAAGCCAGCAGATTTACAGTCTGCCCCATTTGGCCACTCTGGTATTTGCCCATTCGCTTTTGATTGACTTACCATTTCTCGTGTTGAGTAGGTTTGTTTCTCAATTGCGATGCAAAGGTACGAGTTTTTTTTGAATCTACAAACGTTTGAGGACTTTTTTTCAAAAAAAACTCGTTTTTCTTATCTTATCCCTTTAACTGACGCTTGAAATCAATCATTTTAATGGCGGTTACGGCGCATTCGTCTCCCTTGTTTCCCAAGCATCCACCAGCGCGATCTTCGGCTTGTTGCATATTGTTGGTTGTGATGAGGCCGTAAATTACAGGGATATCGGTAGTGGCATTCAGGTGTGCGATGCCTTGAGTAGTGCCTGCACATACATAGTCGAAGTGGGGAGTATCACCGCGTACTACACATCCAATAGCAATGACGGCATCTACCTTACCGCTTTGAATCATCTGAGCTGAACCGAAGGTCAGTTCGAAGCTACCTGGTACGTGTTGTACCAAGATGTTTTCGTCCTTTGCACCATGAGTGCGAAGGGTATTGACTGCACCTGCCAACAAGGCACCGGTGATGTTATAGTTCCATTCGGAAACGACGATACCGAAACGCATGTTTTCAGCGTTGGGTACAGAGTTGAAATCGTAATCGCTGAGGTTATGATAAGCTGTTGCCATATTATATAATAAGGTATGAGTATTAAAAAAGTGTCATTCTGAACAAGGGTGAAGTATCTGTATGCATGTAGTGGATGTAAACAGATCCTTCGCATAGCTCAGGATGACACTCTCAAATTAAATTAATCTCTTTTTACTTTGCAGAAGCACGTTCAATGTACTTGTCGATTTCCATTGACAAGTATGAGTTGAAGAACTTGTCCTTTACTGTTTGATAAGCGTTAACGGCTTCGCTCTTCTTGCCCAATTTTTCGTAAATCTGACCAGCTTGAACCAAATAGATAGGACTCAAGGCATGGCTGTTGGCCTTGTCGGCTGCTTTAACCAAAGTTGCTGCTGCCTTGTCCAACTGACCTAACTGAGCGTAGCAGTTGCCCATAGTGGCCATGAGTGCCGGAGTTACCAATAAATCGTTAGCACCAAACTTGTCCAAATACTTGATGGCATTTTCGTATTGACCAAGTTGAGCATAGCAGAGACCTGCATAAACGTTAGCCAATTTACCAGCGTCTGTACCGCTGAATTCATCTGCAATCTTCAAGAAGCCTTTGTATCCCAAGCTATCACCGTTCAAAGCCAATTCATAGTTGTCTGCCATGAAGTATTGTTCGCCTCTGAATGAAGCTTCGGCCGCTTTCTTTTCGTTGGGTGCTGAGATGAAGTTCTGGTAACCCAAAACACCGCCTACTACGATGACGATGGCTGCGATACCTGCCAAAAACTTGTTCTTGTACTTGATGATGAACGCTTCTGAAGAGCTCATTGCTTCTTCAAGGTCCAATGGGTCTTGAGTGTTTCTTTTTTCTGCCATTTTTATCTTTGATTTTATTATTTTTTTATTAAGATAGTTTTCGGGCAGCAAAATTAGTCTATTTATATGTATTTATGAAATTTACAAGCATGTTTTTTTATTTATTCGCTTTTTTATCCCTATTTTTGTACTCCTAAATAAATGGATAGTATATGATTTTGAATCGGATTTCGATATTGAACTATAAGAATCTTGAGCAGGTAGAGCTGAACTTCTCTTCTAAGATGAATTGTTTCATCGGTCAGAACGGGATGGGGAAGACCAATCTGCTGGATGCAATCTATTATCTTTCTTTCTGTAAAAGTGCAACGAATCCTATTGATTCGCAGAACATGATGCACAATCAGGACTTTTTCGTTATTCAAGGACTTTATGAAACAGAGAAAGGAGAGACGGAAGAGGTGTATTGTGGCATGAAGCGTCGTCAGAAGAAGCAGTTCAAGCGTAACAAAAAGGAGTATTCCCGGTTGTCCGACCATATCGGTCTCATTCCGTTGGTCATGGTTTCGCCTTCGGATGCGGAACTGATTGCAGGAGGAAGTGAAGAACGTAGAAGGTTCATGGATGTGGTGATTTCACAGTACGACAAGGAATATTTGGAGGCACTGATTCGCTATAACAAGGCTTTGCAACAAAGAAATACGTTGTTGAAAACCGAGGTGGAAGCGGACGAGGAGCTGATGCTTGTCTGGGAGGAAATGATGGCAGCTATGGGGGAAATTGTTTACCGCAAGCGATATGAGTTCATTCAAGAGTTTATTCCTATTTTCCAGTCTTTTTATTCGAGCATCTCGCAGGATAAAGAGAAGGTGGATTTGTCTTATGAGTCGCATGCGGCACAAGGTGAACTTTTGCAGATGCTGAAGGAAAGCCGGTTGCGCGATCGTATTATGGGGTATTCATTGAAAGGGGTGCATAAGGACGACTTGACGATGCAATTGGGGGATTATCCCATCAAGCGTGAGGGTTCGCAGGGACAGAACAAGACGTATCTGATAGCCTTGAAATTGGCGCAATTCGATTTCTTGAGGCGTACTGGTAGCCATACGACTCCTTTGCTTTTGCTGGATGATATTTTCGATAAGTTGGATGCATCACGTGTGGAGCAAATCGTGAAGTTGGTTTCGGGGGACAAGTTCGGTCAGATTTTTATAACCGATACCAATCGAGACCATCTGGACAAGATTATGAAGAAGATTGAGGGTGAATATAAGGTATTCAGTGTAAAGAATGGCGAGGTTGGTGAAAGAAAGGAGGCAGATGAACCATGAGAAGAAATGATGCTGAACAGATAGGCGAAATGATACGGAAATTTTTTCGTCAAAATGGATTGGAGTCTCCACTTAATGAATATAGGTTGGTGCAGGCATGGGAGGATGTTGTCGGTCCTACTATCAATCAATACACCAGCAATCTGTATATCAAGAATCAGACACTTTATGTGCATCTCACATCGTCTGTGCTTCGTCAGGAATTGATGATGGGGCGTGATATTCTTGTACGTAACTTGAATAGACAGGTGGGTGCTCAGGTGATTACAAATATCATTTTCAGGTAACTAGAACCAACGCCCTTCTTCTGTCCATACTTCGTCCATCTTTTTGTCAAAAGGTTCGGAGGGAATTTCAAGACGGGCTTGGAAATGATAGCATATACCTATATTATATGAATGTAGCAAGGGGAGTAGCTTGTCGTAATATCCCTTCCCGCGTCCGAGCCGGTTTCCTTGCCGGTCGAATGAAACTCCAGGAATGATGCTTAGTTCTATTTCATTGTATTGGGTGAAGTTTTCACCTGCAGGTTCTTCAATGTTGAATGCACCTTTTACTAAGCAATCCTTTCCTGTGTAATGGCGAAGTTCAAGAATATCACCTCTTACTACGGGTAGGAGCACTTTTTTTTCTTTGTACCACTTTTCGACAAAAGCATGTGTCTGTACTTCATCGTGTAGTGAATGGTACATGAGTATGGTATGTGAGTTGATGAAGTACGGGTGTCTTTCGATTTGTTCAAGTAAAGCAGAAGAAGATGACGCCAGCACCTCGGGATGCTGACGTTTCTTTTCTTCTTTGATTTCTTTACGCAACTGTTTCTTCTGTTCCTTCATTGTTCGTTGCTTCCAGTGATTGTTCGGGCATTTTGGGGAAAGCTTCTCCCTTTTCGAATACTTCAATAGCCTTCAATACAGTCTTGTCCGATTGATTGAGGTATTTCAGATATTCCTCCATGTTGAGCATGTTGTAGATGATATTACCATACAAGTTGCGGTCAAAAAGTTCCTTGGATTTGTACATCAAGATGTTGCGACGTTTCAATCCTTTGCTTTCTGCAAAACGGGCAAACTTCTCAAGAATGTTCTGCGTCTTGAGGTACTTGAGTAAATCTTCGGCATTGTCATATTTCTGCAATTTCTGTCGGTTTTGGTCAGTGTATTCAAAAGCGAACTGAACCGGCAGTCTTTGGTTGAAGGCCATTCGGTAGTATGAGGTCATGCCGGTGGTGTCCTGTGGTACGAAGATGTCGGGCATAATACCTCCACCTCCATAAACGGGACGTCCCAATGAGGTGTAGTAGATGTGGCTTTCATCTTGCTTGATGCTGTCTTGCGAGAAGAATTCGCCATGCTCGTAGCGGGTGAGGATGTCCATTTCGTATTCTTCGTCGTTTCCTTTGACGTAAGGTTTCTGGATGCATCGACCCGATGGTGTATAATAGCGGGCGATGGTCAAGCGGATGGCCGATCCATCGTTGAACTCGATGGGTTGTTGGACAAGTCCCTTACCAAAGGAACGGCGCCCGATGATAGTACCTCGGTCGTTGTCCTGGATGGCTCCTGAAAAAATTTCACTAGCCGATGCTGAACCTTCATCGATAAGGACAATGATAGGAAGTTGCTGGCTGCTTCCGGTACCATTGGAAGTATAGTTCCTGCGAGGGAACTTGCGTCCTTCTGTATATACTATCAACTTGTCTTTCGGAAGAAACTCATTGACCATCTGTATGGCGGGTTCCATGTATCCACCTGTATTTCCGCGTAAGTCAATAATTACTCCTTGGCAATTTTCCTGATGTAGCTTGGCAAGGGCTATCAGCATTTCGGGATAGGTGGTTTCGCTGAATTTCTCGATATTGATATAGCCGTATTTTTCATCAATCATGTAGGCTGCCTTGATACTCTTGTTTGGAATGTCACCTCGGATAATGGTGAAATGGAGTATTTCCTTTTCGCCATGACGGAAGATGCCAAGCTTGACTTGAGAACCTTTAGGACCTTTCAGACGTTTCATCGACTCGGTATTTGTTACTATTTTACCTACGAATGCTGAATCGTCGATTTCTACAATACGGTCGCCCGGCATGAGACCTACTTTTTCGGACGGACCACCGGAGATGACGTCACTGATGTGGATGGTATCCTGTTGGATGGTGAATTGGATGCCGATACCGCTAAAACTTGCGCTGAGTTCATCATTCACTGCTTGCAAGTCCTTGGCAGGAATGTATGAGGAGTGCGGGTCAAGTTCACCCAATATCTGTGGCATGGCATCTTCTATCAATTCGTTTATGTTCACGGTATCCACATATTGTTCTTCGATGATGCCTAACAATCCGTTCAATTTATTGGACGTAGAGGTGATGATACCCAATCCGTTGTTGTCGTTATTGGCAAAACGTTTGTTATAAAATGTACCGATAAATATACCTGCTACAACACTTATCGCAATGATGATGGGGATGTAGCGTGTTTTGTTATCTTGATTCATAATGATGTATGGTTCTTTATTGTTCTTCTTTAGGGTTTACATATACCACTTCAATATTGGCCTTTTTCAAAAGTTCGAGCCCGTCTTCCAAACGGTATTTTTCGGAATAGACCACTCGCTTGATGCCTGCTTGGATGATGAGCTTGGCACATTCTATGCATGGAGAGGCTGTAACATATAAGGTGGCTCCATCGCTGCTGTTGTTCGAGCGGGCTATCTTGGTGATGGCATTGGCTTCGGCATGAAGTACGTAAGGTTTGGTTACGTTGTTGGCATCTTCGCATACGTTCTCAAATCCAGAAGGAGTGCCATTGTATCCATCCGAGATGATACGTTGGTTCTTTACAATTAATGCGCCCACTTGTCGTCGGGTACAATAGGAGTTTTCTGCCCAAATGCTTGCCATGCGGATATAGCGCTTGTCGAGTGTCAGTTGTTTTTCATTGTTAGTATCCATAACATTTTGTTTTAGTTGGAATAATGTCCGAATTGTACATACGATTTTTTTTCGTTATTGGCCAATTTCAAGTAATTGCTGTCTCCTTTATAATAAGAAGCATTTTTCAAGGCTTCTACCAGTTCTTTGCTTTTACCAGTTGGAGTGGCGCCTGTCACTTTCAGATTGGTGATGGACAAGGTGCGGTCTTCTCCATTAGCTTGCCAGTTGGCGGTGAATGTTCCTCCTGCTATTTTTCCTTGCAGGCTTCCGTCTTCCAGGAATACGACGGTGAGTGCGTTGAGCGCCTTGATGTCTTCTTCCTTGGTGTATTTGGGACGGGCACCGTCATTCAGTTTGTTCCATTCTCCTCCATGATAGAAGTTTCCGACATTCCATGTTCCGCTGATGAAGATTTCGTTCACGTCGTCTTCATTGTTGCAACTGCACATCAATGGAAGTGCAAGGAGCAAATAGAGTATATAGGTCAGTCTCATAATCGGTTGTTTTTATAGTTATTGGTTGATGATTCCGTTTCTTTTCAGCAGGGCATCGATGCTTGGCTCTTGTCCGCGGAAGCGCTTGTATAGAGTCATCGGGTGCTCTGTTCCGCCCTTGGATAACACATTTGTACGGAAAGAGTTTGCCACTTCGGGGTTAAATATGCCTTTTTCCTTGAATAGGGAAAATGCATCGGCATCCAGGACTTCGGCCCATTTGTAGCTGTAATATCCTGCAGCATAGCCTCCTGCCATGATGTGCGAGAATTGTACACTCATGCAAGTACCTTCTACCTCCGGCAATATTTGGGTTTTTGCCCATGCCTTTCTTTCGTAGGCTTCTATATCTCCTTCGAAGGGACTTGTACGTGTGTACCATGCCATGTCGAGATAGCCGAAACTCAGTTGTCGCAAACAAGCGTAAGCGATATTGAAATTAGAAGCGTCCACGAGACGTTGGATCAGTTCTTCGGGAATGGCTTCTCCTGTCTGGTAATGCTTGGCAAAAGTGTTCAGGAAATCTTTTTCGATGGCATAGTTTTCCATGAATTGGGAAGGAAGCTCCACAAAGTCCCAATAGACATTAGTACCACTGAGGCTTTGGTAAGTACTGTCTGCAAAGATGCCGTGCAATGCATGCCCGAACTCGTGCAGGAAAGTGTTCACTTCACCGAATGTGAGTAGGGCGGGCTTGTCTGCCGTAGGTTTGCTGAAGTTCATGACCAATGAGATATGCGGGCGATGGTTCCCGGCATGATCTTTCCATTGTTCCCTAAATGTTGTCATCCATGCACCCGAACGTTTTCCGGCACGAGGGTGGAAGTCTGTATAGAGTACAGCCAGGTATGTTCCGTCCTTGTCGAATACTTCAAACGCCTTCACGTCTTCGTGATACGTGCTGATGTTTTTATTTTCTGCGAAGGTGATTCCGTAAAGACTTGTAGCAAGACCGAACACTCCGTCGATGACTTGGCTCAATTCGAAGTATGGACGAAGAGCTTCACTGTCAAGGTCGAATTTCTTTCTCTTCAGTTTTTCTGCGTAGTAAGGCAAGTCCCATGGCATCAGTTGGAAGTCTTCCCCTTCCATCTCCTTGGCCAAGTTGCTGATTTCTTGTATTTCATTCCGGGCAGTGGGTGCATATGCTTCCAGAAGTTGGTCGAGCAGTTGATACACATTGGCGCTGTTTTCAGCCATGCGTTGGGTCAATACAAAATCGGCTGCTGTTTGATAACCAAGCAGTTGTGCACGTTCCATACGCAGGTTTACAAGTTCTTTGACGATGCTTCTGTTGTCGTATTCGTTTGGACGTGTGCATCGGGTATTGTAGGCCATGTAGAGTTCTTCCCTTAACTTGCGGTCTTCACTGTACTTCATGAAGGGTCCATAAGACGGTGCGGATAATGTGACTCTGTATCCTTCCTTATTTTTTTCGGCAGCGGCTTGTTGGTAGGCTTCTACGATGTTTTCAGGAATACCGGCCAATTGCTCTTGTGTCAGCAACAGTTCGTAATTGTTGGTTTCCTTCAAATTGTTCTGCGAGAAATGTAGGGTCTGCATGCTCATGGTTGAAGAGATTTGGCGGAAGCGTTCTTTCTGCTTGTCGTCCAGATTGGCTCCACTCCGTATAAATCCTTCATAGGTCTTCTTGAGTAGCATTTTCTGTTCGTTGTCCAGACTTTCTGCTGGAATGTTTGTATATACGGTCTTGATGCGAGCAAAGAGTTTCTCGTTCAAGGTGATGTTGTTGTAATGTTCGGAAAGTAGTGGAGTCATTCGTTCGGCTACGGCTTGCATTTCGTCGTTTGTCTCAGCACTCAGCATATTGCCGAATACATTGGTGACATTGTTGAGCAGGGAACCCGCTTTTTCCAATGCTACAATGGTGTTGTCGAATGTCGGTTCGTCAGGATTGTTGACGATGGCTTCGATTTCACGGGTATGTTCTTCTATGCCTTCTTTTATGGCAGGTTCGTAATGTTCCGTCTTGATCAGATGGAAGGGTACCGTATGGTGGATGGTATCGTATGCCTGGAGGAAAGGGTTGTTATTCTCTATCATGGGTTGGTTCATTTTTATTCTTGATGATTGTTTTTGATTTGTTCGGCTATATTTTCGAGTGCAGGTATATAGATTTCCTTTCGCTTAAGTTGAAGGAGTTCTTGTTTCTGCCATTCGTTCAGTAATCTCGATACATTGATACGCGTTTCGTCTATCAGGCTTGCCAAATCTTCCATGGTGATTTTCAGCGTTTTTTCACCATATGGCTTCTGACATCGGAGTTGTAGGAAATTGAAGAATTTCTTTTCCACGATTCCGTTCGTGTGTCCGTCCCATATTTTTTGTTGTAGAATTTGGCAACGGTTACTCAATAGGTTCAGGTAATTGAGTTTGAAAATCTGGTAATTGTCCAGTTCGCCCAAGATGTATGATTTATCAATGGTAAGAATTTGTGCTTCGCTTTTTGTATAATAGGTTGCACTGAAATTGGGATGCATGCCGAAAAGCGAATAAGGTTCGATGATATATGGTGCATGGATATTCTCGGACAGGATATATCCATGTTCTTCGTCTGCAGTAGATATGGTTATTTCACCACCCAGCAGAAAGGTGAGCTGTTGGCAAGATTCTCCTTGTGTGGCGATTTTCTGACCTTTCTTGTAGGTTAGAAAATGTAGTTTTACTTTTTCTATGATGGTAGTCAAATCACCTTTACTTAGCCCTTGGAAAAGGGGGAGCTGCAGGAGGTTATCGTACATAGTTTGTTCCATATATCTTTTAAAGTTCTTTAAATAAACATTTTAATATACAAAGGTAAGTAAAACTATGCATATATCAATCATGTGTGTAGTGGATTTATTATTTTTTAAATTTGTGCATTGCATAAAAAAGTAATATATTTGCACTTTGAAATTTTAAACGACTCTATTTTATTGAATATTATGCTCGAAACTTTTAATTTTCAAGAATTGACCAGTGCGTTTATCGTACTGTTTGCGGTGATAGATATTATTGGATCTATTCCCATCATTTTGAATTTGAAGCAGAATGGTCGCAATGTGAATGCTATACAGGCTACACTTATTTCATTTGCTTTGTTGATTGGTTTCTTCTATGCCGGTGATATGATTCTGAAGCTTTTCCAGGTGGATATTGCTTCGTTTGCGGTGGCTGGTTCTGTTGTATTGTTCCTTTTGGCTCTTGAAATGATTCTGGATGTGGAGATTTTCAAGAATCAAGGTCCTATTAAAGAGGCTACTTTGGTGCCATTGGTGTTTCCGTTGTTGGCAGGGGCGGGTTCATTTACCACGTTGCTTTCGCTTCGTGCGGAATATGCAGCCTTGAACATTGTCATTGCACTTGTTCTGAATATGGTGTGGGTGTATATAGTGTTGAAATCCACTAATAAAGTTGAACAATTGTTGGGCAAGGGAGGTATTTACCTCATTCGTAAGTTCTTTGGTATTATTCTGTTGGCCATTGCTGCCCGTTTGTTCACGGCTAATATCACTCAATTGATTGACCAGTTCCAAACAGTAAACTGATAATCGGAAATAAAAAAGGAGTGGATGTACTGAAATGCACATCCACTCCTTTTTTTATTTCTTTATTATAAATTTCTCCATTCCCGGTGTATAGTGAATTTCATATGAATCTCCCTCTCCATCGCAAATGAAGTAAGCATTCAGCTCGGGATGTTTTTTACAGAAATCCATGGATTTTTCAAGTCCCATTACCATAAAGGCGGTAGCATAGGCATCAGCGGTGGTACAATCCTTGGCTATGACCGTAGCCGATAGGATGTTGTGTTGTACGGGTGTACCGATGCGAGGATCGATGGTGTGTGCATATCGCTTGCCGTCCTTGTAATAGAACTTTCGGTAGTTGCCGGAAGTAGCCATACCTACCCCTGTTACTTCGAGAATGGTTTGCAGGTCTTGGTTGACGGAAAGTGAATCCTCGATAGGCTTATTGATACCGATGCGCCAAGTCTTCATGTGTGCATTCTTTCCCTTTACTACGACTTCTCCACCTACATTTATCATATAGTGTTGTACACCCTTCTTGTCGAGGGCACGTGCTACGGCATCTACACCGTATCCCTTGGCTATGGCACTACAATCCAGCATTGTGCGTGGGTCGTCCTTCACGATTTTTTCATCTTGATGGCGGATTTTCTGGTAACCTACAAATTGGCGCAAGCTGTCAATGACATTAGGGTCGATGTCGATGGAATGCTTGAATCCGAATCCCCAGGCATTTACCAATGGTGCTACGGTTATGTCGAAGGCACCTTCTGTTTCGCCCGATATTTTTTGTGCTAACTCGAACACGTGGATAAAGTGTTCGTTCAGTGTGGTGTCCTCGTTGTGATTGATGCGACTAATGATGGAGTTGCTATTGTAAGGCGAAAGTGAATGGTCCACTTCCATCAGTGCGGCCTTGATGTCGGCATGTAAATCGTCCTGATGTTGGTAGGTTATGTTATAGACAGTGCCGAACACCAACCCCTCATTGGTACGGAAGGGTGGTTGGTTCTTGAGAATGATGACTGTTCCTACTATCAACAGGATGAGGAACGGTATTTGCCAAATGAGTTTCTTCTTGTTCATATTGTTTTTCTGATTGTTTCTTTTATATCCACTCCATGTGTTCCATCAGTATCTTCACACCGATGCCTATCAAGATGATACCTGCCAACAATTCGGCACGAAGATTGACGCGCTTGCCGAAATATACACCGATAAGACATCCTATAATGGAAAAAATGAATGATACGAGCCCGATGATGATGATGGGCGAGAAGATGCTTTGCCAAGTTGTCATACCTGTGCATGCAAACGAAATACCTACGGCTAAGGCATCAATGCTGGTAGCTATGGCCAAGGTAAGGATGGTCAGCAGACAGGTAGGATTGAAATGGTGGCTTTCCTCATCGCCGAAACTTTCCTTTATCATTTTGGCACCGAGGAAAAAGAGTAATCCGAAGGCTATCCAATGGTCGAATTGCTCTATCAAATGGTAGAAACGGCTCGCTCCGAACCATCCGATGAGAGGCATCACGGCTTGGAAAAGTCCGAAAAAGAGTGCAATGGTCAAAAATGTACTCCATTGGATACGACGTAGGATAATACCACTGGTGATGGCCACCGAGAAGCAGTCCATGGCTACGCTGATGGCTAGAAGCCAAATTTCGAGGTTACTCATGATACGATGGTATTAAAAAGGTAGTTTGTAAATCAAATTATAGGTAAGGCCGAAATTGTTCTTTCCTTTACCGAATCCTGGAATATAATAAGGTTCGGAATTTTCATGCTTGGACATGCTGAGACGGGCACGATAGCGTGCTGTAAATCCGATGTAAAATCCTTTAAACACGTGTGCTTTCACTCCTGCCACCAGTTCGGCCCATCCCACGTTTGTCTTTACACCTTTGTAATCGACAGGAATGGATATTCCTCCCCAGTTTGGGTCGGTTAGGGAAGGGGCTTGTACGTCATAGTCGAAGGATGTAAAGCCGTATCTCAGACCGACAGTAAAGTATCCCGGCAAATAGGGTTTCCGGTAGAATACATTATAGTCCATTCCCAGGCGGAAATAAGGTGCGGATGTCTTGTAATGGATGTCCGTCTCATCATTGGTCGTATTGATGGAGCCATAGCCTATTTCGGCTATGGGGAAGAAGCGGTTCTTGAGGTTCACACTTATGGTAGCTTCGGTACTCGTGATGTCGCTTCCCAATACTTTTCCGGCTACTCCGGCCACGTCTATACCTACCATTGTTCCTTGATATAGAGGCATTTCTTTCCACTCTTCATCGGTCAGCACTTTCTTTTCTTGTGCACTTGCTCCGATGGGTATCATCAGACTACTCAGTGTCAGTAGTGCGATAATATATGTTGAAATTCGTTGTTTCTTCATTGGTTATTCGGGGATTTACTAGGGTTACGGAATCCAGTGCGTTGGTGGTGTAGCTGAGGTCTTGTACTTCAAAGTGCATGACGGCGCCACATTCGATGTTGCTCACGAACGGTATGTTTCGATGGGATATCACGATAGTGTCTCGCATCAGTTCGGTGTAGTGCATTACGTAAATGGTTTTGTCCGTATAGCTCAATGGTACACTCATGTAACTTTGTGCCTGGTTGAAAAGAGTGTCCACTTGCTGTATGCCGTCTATGGTAGCAATACCCGTAATGGTTGCTCCTTGAGACAGTTTTACGGCTCCGTTTGTTTGGCTGTCGCGGAAGTCAAATCGGGCTACGCTGAGGGTTGTAAGCGAACAGTCTTCCTCTCCACATCCTGTTGTCAGGATGCTGATGGCCAGTAAGGCGATAGCGAACAGGGTAGTTATAGGTTTCAGCTTCATATTTACGTTCATTTTATGAGAAAAGTTCCTTCTCTATTTGGTAATTGTTCCGTTCGGTGGAGTTACGTGCGATGAGTTCACCTAAAAATCCAGCCAAGAAGAGTTGTGTACCCAATATCATGGTCGTCAATGCCAAATAGAAGTAAGGCGAATCAGTTACCAGAATATAAGGTTGTCCGGTATGCATGGCATATAGCTTGTGTATGCCTACACCGATAACGGCTAGGAATCCGAGAATGAACATCAGCGAACCCAGGAATCCGAAAATGTGCATCGGCTTGACTCCGAACTTCGAGAGGAACCACAGTGTGATGAGGTCGAGGTAGCCATTCACGAAACGGTTAAGCCCGAACTTGGTAGTTCCGTACTTGCGTGCCTGATGTTGTACCACTTTCTCACCGATACGGTCGAATCCGGAATTCTTCGCAAGGTATGGAATGTAGCGGTGCATCTCGCCATATACTTCGATGTTTTTCACCACTTCTTTCCGGTATGCTTTCAATCCGCAATTGAAGTCGTGTAGGTTCTTGACACCCGATACTGCCCGTGCCGTAGCATTGAACAGCTTGGTGGGAAGCGTCTTTGACAAGGGGTCGTAGCGTTTCTTCTTATAGCCCGATACCAAGTCGTATCCGTCTTCTACTATCATACGGCGTAGTTCGGGTATCTCATCGGGACTATCCTGCAAGTCAGCATCCATTGTTATGACGACATCGCCCTCGGCACGTGCGAAACCGCAGAATAGGGCAGGTGACTTCCCGTAATTCCGGCGGAACTTGATACCCTTGGCTTCGGGATGCTTTTCGGCCAGTTGTTCGATGACTTTCCATGAGTTGTCGGTACTTCCGTCGTTCACGAATATCACTTCGTAGCTGAATCCGTGCTTGTCCATAACTCGTTGAATCCATGCGAAGAGTTCGGGCAGCGATTCTTCTTCATTATATAATGGTATAACTACTGATAGGTCCATTTTATGTATTTATTTGTTTAATTCTTGTTTGTTTTTAGGTTTGCGCATCACCAATAGTGCCGTTGGAAGCGACAATAGTGTGCAATAGAATATGTTCTGTGTGATGAGCTGTATGGAGATTTCCAGTGGGCTAAGTCCTGCCATGATGTCAAGAGCCTGTTGGAATTGCTCCAACGATGTCTTCATGTCCTCCGTTGTGGCAACATCCGCCATTTGTGTGAGCATATCCTGATAGGTAGTGACGATGAGCCCATTGTCCATGTATTGGAAATAGATATAGTGTGCAATGGTTACAAAAAGTGTTGCAAAGAAATACATGGATGCCGTAAATAGGAAAGCCTTGGAAAAATTGATGCTTCCTTGGCATTCGCGGTTGCGGTATTGTTGTGCAAATCTGAATCCCAACACCGGTACTCCGATGAAGGTGAGGAGAAAAAATGCCACAAGCAATACGGGCGCATTCATTCCCATGGGGAAGAGGACGAACTTCAGTGTCCAAAATATACCCATCAGTGTGCCGTAGTGCATGGCTACTTGTTGCAGAGTTGTTTTCTTTTCGGTCATATATAATAATGTAAATGGACTGCAAAATTAGTTCTTTTATGGCAATAGTACGTATAAAAGAGGATGAAAAAATATAAAAATCACCATAAAAATGAAAAAAAAGTAGGTAAAGTATTGCAGATTCAAAAAATATGCCTACCTTTGCACTCGCAAAAACGAAATGGGAAGTCCTATACGGCCAGCTCCTTGTAAATCCTCCAGGGCTTGACCGCAGCAAAGGTAGCAGGTCGTAGCGGCGCGATATAGTAAGCTTCCCACCCGCCTCTTTAGCTCAGT
>JAEIGA010009862.1_pt1 | contig 14461 bp, 10 predicted proteins | sample 9270691 | NCBI WGS metagenome assembly JAEIGA01 (sample SAMN17057246, study PRJNA624740) | gut metagenome | biome: biome; isolation source: fecal sample | host: Bos grunniens | place: China: Xizang | collected 2019 | reverse complement strand
TAAGATTTGACACGGGGGATGTGAAAGCTACAAAAAGTCTTGCATCATAGGCATACTTGATAGTAGCATCCCACATAGGACCTATCGCCTCAGGCTCGAATGCTCCAATGAATTCGGGCATCTCACCGCCGGGGGCGTCCATACCGTCATCAACGGTAAATCTGTAGCTTTGATACTCTTCGTTGTCACCGTTTATAAATCCGAATATAAGAGCGTATTCGCCCTCCTCGTATATAGGCTCCACGTCAAACGCCATAGCGTAATACCGCTCGCCGTCCACGTATACCTCACCGTCGGCATAACCCTCTACTACTCCGTAAGAGGTGGGCATACCGTTATAATCGAGATACGCGTACTCGGGATATGCGTTCGCAAAGAGCATATAAATCCTCATAGACTTGCCGGGATAGGTAAAAATCCAATCGGCAATCAAGCTGCCGTTATCTGCATCGTAAAGTCCTACGAAGTATGGGTCCATATAAGGCTCGTCGGGCTTTTCTTCTCCGCCCTCACCTCCGGGATAATCACCGCCCGGGTAATCACTGCTCTCAACTACGGTAAGTCCAAAATAATTGTTTACAGGCTCAAAATTCTCGTCCGTATGCTGAGCCGTTGCCATAATCGGAATTCCGGTAGGCAAGTTGGTCGTGTCAATCTCGTAAACGTAAATATAAAACTCGCCGAAGTACTCCTCACCCAAGAACTTAATGTTCTTTACGCCCTGAACGTAGAGAGCATTATTTGACACGGGTGCCGTGTATGCTACGAAAAGAACGGCGTCACGCGCGCACTTGATAGTGGGATACATAGTGGGACCTATTGCCTCAGGCTCAAACGCGCCGATAAATTCGGGGTTAAGAGTGGGAAAATCCTCAGGAGGCGTATCTATACCGGGCTCATCAATTTCGGGAAGCTCAGGCTCTGCGCCTGCCCAGGATACAGGACGCGGGTCGGAATTCCAATAAGGCGACCATACCTTGCCCGCGCTCTCCGCTTCACACCAAATTGTTAGCTCAGGGCACGAAGTAAACGCGTTAGCACCAACGAAATCTACGCCTGCAGGAATGTTTATGTTCTCAAGAGAGATATTTGCCATAAACGCCGAGACGCCTATCTTGGCAACAGATGCGGGAAGATCTATGCTTTCAAGACTTAAACAATTCGAAAAAGCAGCGGCACCTATTTTTGTAACGTGGGAGCCAAGCTTTATGCTTTTAAGGTTAATACAGCCATTAAAAGCGCTGGAGCTTATCTCGGTAATGCTATCAGGCAAGGTTACCGAAGTAATGCTTTTGTTACCCTTAAAGGCACCTGACTTTATCCTAGTAACCTGTTTGCCGTTGTAGTACTCAGGGATAACGACCTCGCTCGCCTCACCCTCGTATCCTCTTACGGTATAAGTACCGTTCACACCCTCAAGAAATACAATTCCGTCAGTGCTTTGTTCAGTAGGCAGAACCGCCTCTATAGCACTGCCATCCCCGACAGCACCGCCCGATTCACCGCCTGCACCGTTTCCGCCCAAAGAGGGACCGATAAGCAGAGAGCTTAAAATCGTGAATCCGGCAAGTAAAACAGATAAAAACGAATACATCTCATCCTCCAAATATGCATTTTATATTTTGCCAAATTTTAGCGAATGCGCGCTATGCGTATATTATAATATAAAAAATCCCCTTTGTCAAGCAATAAAAGAATTGCATATCTTCTAACATAAAAGAATTACATATCTTCTAACAATCTATCTTTTATTGTCCACCTATTACAAAAGGCACAATAAAGCATTTTGCGTTCACTTTAAAAGGAACAGGCAAATACAAAAAGTAAAATCAGCCTTAATCCCGCAATAATACGAAATCTAGGCTGATTTTGTAAATATTCATTGTCAAAAACGTGTATTTAGGTTAATTTTTTACTTCTTCCATAATAAACGCTTCGAGAGTATCGCCCTCTCTGATATCATTAAACTTTTCAATTCCGACGCCGCACTCATAGCCCTCTGCCACCTCGCGCACGTCGTCCTTAAATCTCTTGAGAGAAGAAATTTTGTCCTCAAAAATAACGATACCGTCACGTACAATTCTTATCTGTGCCTGACGTGTAATCTTACCGTCCTGGATATAGCATCCCGCGATAATTCCAACTCCCGGCACCTTGATAGTCTGTCTTACCTCTGCGTGACCGAGCAGCACTTCCTTGTAAGTGGGTGCAAGCATGCCCTTCATTGCCGCCTCTATCTCGTCGATAATCTCGTATATGATACGGTGGCAGCGAATGTCTACGCCGTTTCTCTCGGCGCTGTCAAGAGCATTCTTGTCAGGACGTACGTTAAATCCTACGATAATTGCATTGGAAGCCGTGGCAAGCATAACGTCGCTCTCTGTAATTCCTCCGACTGCGGAATGGATAACCGCTACCTTTACCTCATCATTGGAAAGTTTAAGAAGAGATGCCTTTACAGCCTCAACCGAACCTGCAACGTCAGCCTTTACAACGATATTCAAGGTCTGAACGCCTGCGGCAATCTGACCGAACAGCTCATCAAGATTTACTCTGGCATTTGCGGCAAGTATCTCCTGACGCTGTCTGTCGCGGCGCTGCTCTGCAAGATCCTTTGCCATTCTCTCGTTTTCAACAGCGTTAAGCTCATCTCCCGCCTGCGGTACGTCATCAAGACCGATAATCTCAACGGGAACCGAGGGGCCTGCGACCTTTGCGGTTTTGCCCTTATCGTCAACCATTGCGCGAACACGTCCGACGGCATTTCCTACGATAACGTAGTCGCCTTGATGAAGAGTTCCGTTCTGCACAAGGACAGTAGCAACAGGGCCGCGTCCCTTATCCAGCTTGGACTCTATAACGATACCCTTTGCACGCTTTGTGGGATTTGCCTTAAGCTCCTTAACCTCCGCAACGAGAAGAACGCTCTCAAGAAGGTCCTCTATGCCCATACCCGTGTGTGCGGAAACAGGAACGCATATAACGTCACCGCCCCAAGCCTCGGGTACAAGCTCGTACTGAGTAAGCTGATTGAGAACGTTGTCGGGATTAGCTGTGGGCTTATCCATTTTGTTGATTGCTACTATAATATCAATACCGGCCGCCTTTGCGTGATTTATAGCCTCGATGGTCTGAGGCATAACGCCGTCGTCTGCGGCTACGACGAGAATTGCAATATCCGTAGACTTTGCGCCTCTCATTCTCATAGCTGTGAACGCTTCATGACCGGGGGTGTCAAGGAAGGTTATATCCTTGCCGTTCGCTACAACGCGGTATGCGCCGATAGCCTGAGTAATGCCTCCTGCCTCGCCGCGAGTAACGTTCGTGTGTCTTATAGCGTCAAGAATTGAAGTCTTACCGTGGTCGACGTGTCCCATAACGCAAACTACAGGAGCGCGCTCCATAAGATCGTCTGCATTATCCTCCGCCTCGGTGAAAAGCTTCTCTTCAATAGTAACTACTATCTCGCGCGTCACCTTTGCGCCGAACTCGTCTGCTATAAGCTCCGCGGTTGCGTAGTCGATAGTGTCGTTAAGACCCTTCATCTCGCCCATAAACATAAGCTTTTTGATAACCTCACCCGCCGACTTTTTAAGTCTTGAGGAGAACTCTACAACGGTTATCTCATCAGGAACGGTAAACTCAAGCTGCTTGCTTCTTGCGCGCTCTGCTTCGAGCTTCTTAATCCGCTCCTGCGCTGCGCGCTCCTTATCCTTTGCACTCTTCTGATTCTGTCCCTTGTTGTCCTGCTTTTTAAGCTTCTGCTTTGAGGACTTGCTGTCGGTTCCGTTCAGAATAGCGTAATACTGCTCGTTGTATCTGTCATCGTACTTTGAAAGGTCAACGTCGCTCGTTCTCATATCAACCACGCGTGTCTTAGGGCCTGCGGTGCTTGCGCTGTAGTCAGCACCGATATTTACACCGCCCTTAACGCTTGAAGCATCAATTTCGCGAGTAATAGTCTTGAACTGCTGCTTCTGCGCGCGCTTTTCTTCCTTCTTAGGCTTAGGCTGCTCCTGAACCGAGGGCTTTTGTGCCTGCTGCTTCTGCTGCTTTTCAAGCTGTGCCTGCTGTGCGGGGCGAAGAGTGCTCTTTTCTGCTGCAGGCGTCTGTACAGGCGCAGAATTCGACACGGGTGTGCGCTTTACCTCCTCTTTGGGACGGTTTGCACCCTCGGGCTTCTGCCACTGAGAGCCGGACGGGCGAATTCCCTGTGCCGCCTTTGTCATATTATCAAGCTTCTTTGCGAAAGGATTTGCCTGAGGTGCGGCATTATATTTCTGATACGTAGGAGTATTCTGCTGACGGTCGCGTCTGTCTTGACGCGCATCGCCTCTTGTGTCCTGATGACGAATTCTGTCCTGAGGTCTTTGAAGCGGCTGGGTCTTATCCTGACGTACGGGCTCTGCCTTGGGGGCAGGCTTAGTCTCCGCTCTCTTCTTAGCTTCAAAGGCTGCTTTTTCGGCTGCTGCCTTTTCAGCTGCTGCTTTTTCGGCTGCTGCCTTTTCAGCTGCCGCTTTTTCAGCTGCTGCTTTCTCGGCTGCTGCTTTTTCAGCCGCTGTCTTTTCAGCCGCTGTCTTTTCAGCCGCCTTTTGAGCAGCTATTTTTCCGGTTTGCTCCTTAACCTTTTCCTTTGCTAAGCCGGAGGTTATTTTAATTCTGCCGTCACGGTACGCATCGGCATCCTTTATCTGATGACCAAGGGTCATACGCTGAACGAAAAGTTCGAATTCGTCAAGCTCTACCGAGCCACCGCTCTTTTTCTCTATGCCGATATCGTGAAATAAATCTATCACGTCCTTCGGCTTTATATTGAAATCTTTAGACAGTTGAGTAATCTTTATAGGTAATTGCGGCATACGGTTCACCGGTTTCTATATAGAAACTTCCTTTCTTATTTTAGCCTTTATCACCGCACTCGGCGGTAATAGCTTTCTTTATTTCACGGGCAAATCCCTCATCAACAACCGCAACGGTTGCAACAGGATGGGTTTTGCCAAGCAATTTTCCAAGGGTTGAAGAATCAATATCGGCTGTGTATACGTCGGTATCATAAAACTCGCATTTGTTATAAACCTTTTTGCGAGTTCCGTCCGATGCATCGCTTGCAACAAGCACAATCTCGACACGCCCCGCGCCTTTTTTACTAAGTGCGCGGCAAACAAGGTCTGTTCCGATTATAACCTTAGCTGCGCGTCTGGCAAATCCGAGCATTCCTGTAATGCGTGAATACGATTTATTTTCCACCCGACAGCTCCTCTTCCATTCTTGAATAAACCTCTGCGGGAATTGTACATTCGAGCGAGCTTTCAAATTTTTTGGATTTCACTGCGCGCTTGTAGCAGGAAAGGCTTTTACAGATGTAAGCACCACGTCCCGATTTTTTACCCGTCAGGTCAAGAACTATCTCGCCCTCGGGAGTTCTGAGAACTCGTATAAGGGTGTTTTTCGGCATATGCTCACCGCACCCTACGCATCTTCTTTCGGGCAGTTTTCTTTTCGGTAATAATTTATCTGCCATCTTTACGCCTTAATGTCTATCTTGCAGCCTGTAAGACGGGCAACAAGCTTAGCATTACGTCCTTCCTTACCGATTGCAAGCGAGAGCTGGTCGGGAGAAACGGTTACACGGCAGGTGCGCTCATCCTCAAGATACACGTCAAGCACCTTTGCAGGAGAGAGAGCCTCTGCTACGTACTGTGCAAGATCGTCGCTATACTTGATAATATCAACCTTCTCACCCGAAAGCTCGTTAAGAATTGCCGCTATTCTCATACCGTTTTTGCCTATGCACGATCCGACAGCGTCTACGTTCTCATCTCTGGATTCTACAGATATTTTGGTTCTCATTCCCGCCTCGCGAGCTATGCCCTTGATAAGTATCGTTCCGTCCATAATCTCGGGAACCTCAAGCTCAAAGAGTCTCTTTACAAAATTCGGATGTACTCTGGAGAGCGTAACGATAGGTCCGCGTGTTTCTCCGCTCTTTACCTCTGAAATAAATACCTTAATTCTATCACCGACCTCGAAGCTTTCGCCGGGTATCTGCTCTTCTCTTATAAGAGTAGCATAACCTGTACCCGTGTCAAGAATTGCGTTGCCGTTTACGGTATCTATCTTATCAACGATTGCCGTAATAATTTCTTCCTTCTTGTTCTCGTACTCCTTGGTCTGACGCTCTCTTTCTGCAGTGCGGATAGCCTGAACTATCATCTGCTTACCTGCCTGAGCGGAAAGACGTCTAAAGTCCTTCGTCTTAAGCTCGGTTTCAACGATACCGCCCATTTTGTGACGGCGAGAGAGAGCCTTTGCCGCGGTGTATCCTATCTCGCACTTGGGATCGTACACCTCGTCGTCCGGAACTACGGTTCTCTGTTGGAAAACTCTCATGTCCTTTTTGTTAGGGTCAAGCTGAACTCTGATTACCGTGCTTGCGCCCACCTCCTTGCGACAAGCGTTTGCAAGAGCAAGCTCAATCTGCGATATCATATACTCCTTTGAAATGCCGTTTTCCTTCTCAAGAAGGTCAAGGGCGTTAAAAAACTCTGCGTTCATTTTTCCGGTTTACCCACCGCGCGATGCGGTGTCCTTTCCTTAGATATTGTATTTTATTATTTTTTATTATCGTGTTTCTTTAATACTTTGTTTTCTATCAGCTTGCTTTGAAGCAGCTTTACTAATTATCAACCTGTTTTAAGATGTTTTATCGAATTTATAAAAATTATTCTGCAGATTGAAAATCCAAGCGTAAATGCCATTATCAGTCCTCAAAATAAACGGTACTAAGCTTCGACACGTCCGAAAGAGGTATCACGTCTTCCGCGTCCCCCTCGGATATAATAACGCTCTGTGCATCGGTGCTTTTGAGTATGCCCTTTATTGATTTTCTTCCGTCTCTTGCGGCAAAAAGCTTTGCCTCTACCCTCTGACCGACAGCGCTCTGTCTATGCTCATCTGTACGAAGCTCCCTCTCAACTCCGGGCGATGATACGTCAAGATAGTAGAATCCCTCGATAGGATCAACCTCATCAAGTATAGGATCTATAGCTCTGTGTACCTTCTCGCAGTCCTCAATATAAATTCCGTTTTCGCTGTCAATGGTAATCTCAAGATGATAGTCCGCGCCAACCTTTGAGTAAGTTATATCCCAAATGCTGTATCCAAGAGATGCGACAGTTGGCTCTATTGCTTCTCTGACAGTTTCTCTGATATTCTTTTTCATTTTTCCGCCTTTCCGTCAGTTCGCGGCAGAGCCGCCGAACAATGAAATGAAGAGTGACCGCGGGGCCACTCTTCATACTAAACTATTTAACTGTATTCATTATAGCACATTTTTCTAAAAAATCAATAGTTTTTTCGTTTTTTTTGCTTTTTTTATTGTTTTTTATTAAAATACTATAATTTTGCAAGTAAAAATACTTATTTTACTTTGAAATCGTTAGGAGCCTTGCCTACCTTGTGCTTGCGCGCGGTAAAGCTTTTATCGCCCGTCGCACGAGCGTACTTCTTCATAAGCTTCTCAAGCTCTTTCGTGATTTCAAGTCTCTGGCGTTCGAGATCCGCAGCCTCGGAGGAACGGCCTTTTATAGCAGAAGTATTTTCAAGCTGTGCTGTGTTTTTGTTCTTTTTCATCTTCAATTCCTCCTAATTATTTGCCAAAAATTTTGTTAACAATCGAGCCGAGAGTGCCAAAGAAATCATTACCGAAGAAGTATATGAATGCTACTATCGCGCCTACGAAGATTAACAGAAGCAAGCCTGTTCCAACCATCCAGGAGCCGCCCATATCCTTTGAGAGATTCTTTATTCTCTTAAAGAGCCATTCAAATCTCGATGCAGCCTTCTTTGCCAAAGCCTTGTTTGCCTGTATATCGCGCTTGAGCTGCTTCTTCTCGTGTGCGGGAAGAGTTTCATGCTTCAGGCGGTATTTAGCAAGTGCAATAGTGGATTTAGCGTCTACCTGAGTGTTGATAAGGTCGTAGAGCTTCTGCTTATCTCTCTTCTCTGCGGGGAGCTTCGATACCTTCTTTGCAAGACGGGAAAGCTTCTTGTGCTCCTTAGCAGCCGCAACGGATTTAACCTTACGCATCTCAAGCGTAATAGCGTTACCGTCCATATCAACCTCATAACCGGTGTATATAGACAGAAGCTTGCTGTTGAGACGGTCTCTCTCGTTGAGAAGCTGCATTACCTTGTCACGTATGTCAACGATATCGTCCTTGGTGTATTTCTTAGCGAAAAGGCCCTTGGACTTTTCAAGCTTTACAGCTTCGGGATTGTTACTGATTACCGCGTAGTAGCGCTTGTTGTCAGCATCCTCAAGCTTGAGCGCTTCCTTGCCGTTCTTGTCAAGCTCCTTGCAGCGTCTTTCGATTTCCTTCTCGGAGATACGCTTGGTTTTCTCGGTTACGGAATATCTGTAGGTAAGCATATCGTTATTGCTCTGAAGAAGTCCCTTTTCGAACATAAATCTGGCGGCGATAAGCTCAAGATCCTTGTTCGCCTGCTTTGCAACGCGAGAGCTGAGCTGAGCTATCTCGTAGGTTGCAGCGTTGCTTCTCTCAACTCTGTTGTGAGCCTGAGCCGCTGCAAGCTTTTTGTCGTTTTCGTCCTTAACCTGATATGCAGTATAGTCTGCAAAATCATACTCGTAAACGGAAGTTTTTACAGCATAGCTGAGGTCGGGAATTTCGCTGTATGCGCGGCCGCTTACTATCTTCTCGGACATTGATACGTCCGCCTTGGTAACACTGTCGCCCGTGATTTCCTCATACTCGTCTGTGAGCTTGTTATAAACAGCTATTTCGCCGTCGAGCGTCTTTCTGAGCTTGTCGATTTCCTTTTTGCTTGTGGAAACCTGAGATGCCGCAAGAAGATTGTCAGCCGCAAGCGATACCGCCTTCTTCTGAGTGGAGAGCGCGCTTACGACGAGCATAACTCTTTCTCTTCCTACGGAAACAGCTCTCTGCTTCTCGTTGTTTTCGAGATCTTCCTTTATCTGCGCGTTTTCCTTTTTGGAGGCCTTAAGAAGCTTTTTAAGCTCCTTTTTGTTCATAACGCGCATCGCGCGGTTAGCCTTTCCGTTGTACTCTGCCTTGGGAGTGACTTCCTTTACCTCAGGCTCCTCGACGTGAACGGTCTGTGTGGGCGCCCTCTCTATAGTGCGGTATTCAATCTTCGGAGTTTTGTAGTACTCTTCGCCTGCTACGATAGTCTTGTAGAGATTCTCAGGAACCTTTGACAGAGTTATTTCTCCGTTGATATTAAGAACGTCAACTATCGCGTTGTGAGCAGCTATCTCGGAGTTGAGGCGCTTCTTAACGGTTTTAAGATATGATTTCTGTCCCGAAGCTGCGGATACAGCTACGTTATCCGCAAGCTCATCAATAAGATTTTTAACTATAACGAGGCGCTTGATATCAACGTCTACAAGCTCTGCTCCCTCAACGGATTTTCTCTCCTTGTTGAGCTTATCAAGCTGCTTTCTTGTAGCCTTGTAGCTCTTCTCCGCGCACTTCACGTACTTCTTGAATTCTTTTTCGCTGAGCTTCTGTGCATCGCTTTCAGATGCCTTCTCATCGGCAACCTCAACAACGGCAGCTTTGGGCTCTTCGATTTCATTTATGTTAGACTGTACGGGCTCTTCAGCTACCAAAGCCGAAACAGGAGCCGCTTCCGAACGGGATACCGGTACGTCGGATACGACAGCCCCAAGTACCGCACCGTTTATAGCGGGAGCAGCGGCAGGAGCTGGAGTTGAAGCAGCTGCGCCGCCAAATATAAACGTGCAGCAGGCATCGAGAGCCTTGTTCTTAACGTCATTCTTTCCAACTATTCTCGTCATCTCGCCTACGGTTTCGTAAAGCTCGGTGAGATGAAGCACAACCGGCATACCGGGAAGAAGCTTTGCATCTGCAATCTTCTCAACGGTAGAGGAGTGAATTGCGGTCATCTCGGTGCCGCAAATTGCCTCGCACTTTCTAGCTATGCCGTTGTATCTTGCAAACGCATCTATAAGCTCGCGCTTTGCTGTGCTAATGAACTTGCCAATGCCAAGTTCGATAGAAGCTATCAGCACGCGGGATGCGATAAGAGCCTTCTCTTTCTCGATAGCAAGGCATATAACTGCCTTATCCTTGCTCTCATCAATGCTTCCAAGGCGTGAGATTTCCTTATCAAGCTTTTTGTTAGCTTTCTTAGCAAGCTTAAGAAGCTTCTTGTACTGTCTCTTGTTCTTAACAACGGTTTCTCCGACGAGCGCCTCCTCGGTAAGAGCGGGCACTACGCGTCTTGTTACGGTTACGTTATTCTTGTCTGCCTCTGCCTCGTTTGCAACGACGGTAGGATAGCCGTTTACCGCGGTGCCGTTCTTAAGAGATTCGAGCGAGGGGAAGGTAAACGTGTAAGAGGTAGAAGCGTCATTTTTCTCCTTCTCTTCCTCGTATCTTTCTCTGAACGCAATAACGGGGATTATAGCCTTTCCTGTACCTTGGGCAATCCTTTCGGGAAGGAAAGCTGATACACGGGTAAGCTCTTCGCCGGTAATTGCGGCAAAAACACCTACTCTGCGGTTGTACTCCTCTATCTCGGAATAGAGGCTGTTCATACACTTTCTTGTAAGTCTGGGATTAGCAAGGCGTGAAGCTGCGGCAAGGTTGTCGCACTTAATTTCAAGAACGTTTCCTGAGAGAATTAACGGTTTGCAAATGTAAGAGATAGCCGCAGCGGGATCGCTCATACCGGATACTGCACTGTCAATCTTTGACTTCTGCTTATTGAAGCGCTTAATAGCCTTTTGGCTCTTTTTAAGATACTTTTTAAGCGTCTTTTTGTTATCTGCGCACTCGCCCATTTCGCGAAGCGCGAGAACCGTGGGATCGTCGTTTATAACGGGCTCAAGCTTCTCTGAATCGTCCTCTTTCTCTTCTGCCTTTTCGTTGCTTGCAGCCTTGTTAAGCAAAGCCTCGATGCGTTCAAGAAGAGCTGCCTCTCTGTCTGTAATATCCTCAGAGCTAGAGGCCTCTACAGCCTCCTCAATCTCTTCCTGCTTGAGCTCGGGAAGCGCTACGGGAGTTGCTACGAGGGCGTTAATCTCGTCAATAACAGCCTGACGTCTTCTCGCCTGAGAGCTTGCTATCTCAATGCGGTGTGCATTAAGCGCCTCGATCTCGTAATTAAATCTCTCCTGCTCCTCTGTGGTAATGCGAATCATTTCGCTCTTTGCTATCTCGGAGCTTTGTCTTATAGCCGACAGTATGTATTCGTGCTGTGCCTTTGCAATAGCAATTTCACGTGCGTAAAATTCTGCTGTGGGGTTGTATCCTGCAGGCGCTACGAGAGGATCGTCATCCGAGGTAATTTTCACCGTCATTGTGTCGTCCTCAATGTTGAGAATAAACTTGCCGTCATCAGTGTCGAGCATTTCGCCAACAAGGAAGTCATCTACCTCGCGGCGAGCAGCCTCAAGCTTGCTTACAGGCTCGGAATATTCATACACGGTGGTGGGCTTAGCGCTCTTAGGCTCGCATACCGCTTCCTCTTTTACAGTCTCGGCAGCTTCGGTGACCGGCTCCTTTGCCTCTTCTGAGATTTCGTTCTCTACAGCATTCGCATCTTCGTCTGCAGCGCCTTTCTTAAGGTCCATTCTGTCTACAAGACGAAGCTTTCCGTCCTCGTCGATTACCGCACATTTTGTAACGCGGTTAAGAAGCGCCGTAGCCTTTTCTCCGCGCTCGTGAGCCTCCTTGCGCTCCTTTTCAAGCACGTCGGCACTTTCCTTTGCCTTTTCCTCACGGACACGCTGAGCCTCAGCTTCCTTCTCCTGCTTTTCACGAAGCTTTGCGGCAGATACAGCTTTCTGTCTGTCCTTCATAAGCTTCTTTCTGTAGTTCTGAGCATAATCAAGAGCCGCGAGCTTCTGCTCAGCAACAACCTGAGCAAGACGTTCGTCCTCCTGATGCTTCTTTTCGATTTCCTCAATCTTTTCCTGCGTCTCTTCTTCGAGCTGCTTTTGAGATTTCTCCTGCTCGCTTCTGCGTGAGCGTGCATCGATACTTGCCTTCTGAATATTTCCGGCTGCCTCCTTGAGTTTGTCGGAAATATCATCGTCCTCGCCGTCAGCCTCTTCTGCAGCTTCCACAGCTACAGCGTCCTCAACTACAGCTTCTTCTGCGGTTTCTTCAGCTACAGCTTCTTCGGCTACAACCTCTTCTGTAGCTTCCACAGCTACAGCGTCCTCGGTTTCCAAAGCAACTCCTTCCGCTGCATTAAGTACAGCTTCCTCTGTCGTTTCGGGTACCGGAGCGATTTCTTCGGCGGTAGAAATGTTCTTTTCTTCTGCCATCATGTGTTCCCCCTGTCGTTTTCGTTATAAAATTTTAATAAATAATTTAAAATATCTCGTCTTAAAATTATGCCTATAAAGCAGCCTCTGTCATCCACAACCGGCACAAAGTTGTGTTCCTTTACCTGCTCGATAACGTCCTCCACCGATGCCGTATGATAAAGAGGCTTAACGTACCCCTCGTTCATAATTTCAACAACACCGCACGTCTCTGCATCTCTTATGCTGTAGGAGCCCGTGTCAAGAAGATATTTCAGCACGTCATCGTTTCTGAGCGTACCTACGTATACTCCGTCCTTATCCAAAACAGGAATTGCCGCATATCTATGATAACGCATCTTTTCTATACCCTGCCTGACGGTGCTGTCTGTTGTGACGTACTCCACCATGCTTTTCGGTATTATAAAGCGCATTATATTCATTTATTCTCACCCCCGTACTCTCGGTTAAAGCCGCAAAGTGCCGTGCCGATAACGGTTGCGTACTGAGAATGCTCGGGAATAATAAAGTTCACACCGTATCCCATAGCATTAAGCTCTTCGAATTTCTCCCGGCAATAGTCAAGGCGTGTTACGTTTCCGGTAAGAACTATGTTCTTGACACCCGAGGCGCGTGCGGCAAATACCGAAACCATAGCCACCGTCTCAAAAACCATATTCATTATACCGAGCGCGACATCGTTTTTTGTAGCAACGTCCGATACTCCTCCAAAATTGGAAGCCGTCAAATCGCGTGCAAGCGAGCCGAGCATATCCGGTGCTGTGATATCCTTGATGCGAAGGTCAATATTGCCGATATCGCCATCTCTTGCAAACTCCGCAAGGTGATCTATATCCTCAAGACCGAGAAGAAGCTTTGAAAGACCCAGAAGGCTTCCGCCGCCAACACCTGTACCGCCAAGATAGTTCATTTCTCCGTCGGAGGTAGCATGCACGAGCGCCGTTCCCGTTCCCATGCTGACTACCAACGCCTCGTTAAGTCCCGAAAGATAGAGACCTCCAAGGCCTATCGCGGTGAACTCCTCTATTCTGTGGCACTCAAGTCCGTATAAATCTTTTTTAATATAAGACGAGCCGACACCCGTCATCATAACCCGTGTTATGTCAGATATTCTGAAATTATTGTCGTCTGTGAATTTTCCAAACGCTCCGTAGGTGGCTGTCACCGGGTCGTTCGCGCGCACGTGCTGGGGTGTAACAATTACGCGTTGCTTACCCTCGCGGCTTACTCCAACGATTTTTGTCGTTGAGCCGCCTACGTCAATACCTATAATCAAGCTCATTTTATCTCTCCCCTCTGCTCCCTCGCCCTTGTCATAAGGGTATCAAAGGAAAGTCCGTATTTGTCCGCTATATCGCGAGCGTAGGACTTACCGTCGGGCTTCATTCTGTACACCTTAAATGATCTGCGGCCCGATTCTATGCCCGCAACCAGCGTATCTACCTTAACGCCGCCCTCTGCGAGAGAACGTGAGTTAATCTCCGGAACGCTCGCGGCAAGCTCGTGAAGATGTGTTGAGAAAATACCGCGGCATCTGAGAACCGCAAATCCCGTGAGAATTTCCGAGGCTATGTACGACGCCTCGTACGCGCCTGTTGAGGAGAGCGATTCGTCAAGCAATATCATACTGTGCTCGCCTGCCCTGTCGAATATCTCTCTTAGCCTCTGGCACTCCTCGCCAAGACGTCCCTTGTCTATAGTGTCGTCAGCTCCCTCCGGGAAATGAGTAAATATAGCATCAACGGGAGATATAACCGCATAGCTTGCAGCTACCGGAAGTCCGAGCTGACACATAGCCTGCGCCGCTCCGAGTGCCACGGTAATAACCGATTTTCCGCCTCGGTTAGGACCTGTAAGTACGTAAATTCCCGCATCGGCGTCAAACTTTAGGTCGTTTGTCACCGTCTCTTCATCTATAGCGAGGGCAACTCTCGGATTTTAGATGTCGCTTGCCTCAAATCTGCACTCCGATATCGGCGCAACCGTCGGCACCGTAACAGACGGGCACTTTTCCGAAAGCTTCTCTATAAGCTCAACGGATTTTGTAACGAACTCAATTTCCGGCAGAAGCTTAAGAAGGAAGTCCGTGTTGTCGATAACGTATTCTCCTACGATATT
>JAEIGA010009861.1_pt1 | contig 14461 bp, 11 predicted proteins | sample 9270691 | NCBI WGS metagenome assembly JAEIGA01 (sample SAMN17057246, study PRJNA624740) | gut metagenome | biome: biome; isolation source: fecal sample | host: Bos grunniens | place: China: Xizang | collected 2019 | reverse complement strand
TTGGCGTGCTGGCCGTTGAAAAGCTCCTCCATAGTGATGAAGTTGCCGTACGACTTACCCATCTTCTGACCGTCGATAGTAATCATATTGTTATGCACCCAGTAGCGAGCCGAATCCTTGCCCAATGCCGCAGTAGCCTGCGCAATCTCACACTCGTGGTGGGGGAACATCAGATCCATACCACCGCCATGGATATCGAACTGCTCACCCAAATACTTGCACGACATAGCCGAGCACTCCATATGCCAGCCGGGGAAGCCGTCAGACCAGGGCGAGGGCCAGCGCATAATATGCTCGGGCGAAGCCTTCTTCCAGAGTGCAAAGTCGTAAGAGTGACGCTTGTCGCCCTGACCGTCCAGATCGCGGGTATTGGCAACTATGTCGTCGAGATTACGACCCGAGAGTTTACCGTAGTGATAATCCTTGTTGTACTTCTCCACGTCGAAATATACCGAGCCATTTGACTCATAGGCGTAGCCGGCATCGAAGATGCGCTTCACAAAGTCGATCTGCTCGATGATGTGACCCGATGCGTGGGGCTCAATCGAGGGGGTGAGAACATTCAACTGCTCCATTGCCTTATGGTAACGCTCAGTGTAGTAGTGCGCTACCTCCATAGGCTCCAGCTGCTCCAGGCGAGCCTTCTTTGCAATCTTATCCTCGCCCTCGTCGGCATCGTGCTCGAGGTGACCCACATCGGTGATGTTGCGAACATAGCGCACCTTATAGCCCGAGGCCTTCAGGTAGCGGAACAACAGATCGAATGTAATAGATGGGCGAGCGTGTCCCAAGTGCGGATCGCCATAAACGGTAGGACCACAAACGTACATACCTACACGACCCTCATTCAGGGGCTCGAACACCTCTTTGCGACGCGAAAGCGTATTGTATAAATTGAGTTTTGATTCCATAATCACAATATTTTCTACAAAAATAGCGATTTTTTCGCTCAAATGCACCTCCTGCCTCATAAAATTACCCTATTACATTCAAATTATACCTTATGCGGAAATATCTTTAGATATTTGAAGTTAATTTTGTAACTTTGTCGGCAAAATTTATTAGAAACATTACATCATGAAGTTTACAAAGGCAATATACACCCTTGCATTGGCGTTCATCCTATGCATCGGCGGCGCCACGGCTCAGGAGCTGCGCTTTAATTCAAACCACAAGTTCAAGATTGTTCAGTTCACTGACGTACATTGGATTTACGATGATCCCAAATCAGAGGAGGCGGCCGAGCGTATGCGCGAGGTGCTTGACGCAGAGAAGCCCGATCTGGTGGTATACACAGGCGACGTTATCTTCGCCAAGCCTGCAGCGCCAGCATTGCAGAGGGCTTTGGAGCCCGCCATTGAGCGTGGTATTCCTTTTGCTGTAACGTGGGGCAACCACGACGACGAGCAGGATATGACCCGTGCCGAGCTATCGGCATATATCAAGGATATGAAGGGCAACCTCACATCACACACCGAAGGCATATCGGGTCAGACGAACTATACGCTCAGCGTAAAATCTTCGGACGGCAGACGTGATGCGGCCGTGCTCTACATCTTCGACAGCAACTCATACTCCTCTAACGAGAAGGTGAAGGGTTACGACTGGATCAAGCACGATCAGGTAGCATGGTACATCGAGCAGAGCAAGGCATTCACAGCAAAGAACGGAGGCTCACCCCTACCCGCACTGGCTTTTATGCATATTCCGCTACCCGAGATGCGAGATATGACCCAGAATCAGAACATCTATATGGTCGGCACACGCAAGGAGATGGTTTGCGCTCCCGAGATCAATACAGGCCTTGCTACGGCAATGCTCTCGGCGGGCGACGTGATGGGACTGTTTGTAGGCCACGACCACGTGAACGACTATGTTGTGGACTGGTACGGCATTCTTATGGGTTATGGCCGTTTTACGGGTGGCAAGACCGTATATCACGACATCCCGCAGGGCAATGGTGCCCGCGTGATAGAGCTCACCGAGGGTTCGCGTGATATTCATACATGGATTCGCATAAAGGATGGCAAGGTAATCAACGAGGTTAACTTCCCCGCAGATGCAGAGTAACAACCGAAACGAAACAAAAAAAACAAGAACAGATATGAATTTTAACCGTTGGGACAGAATAGTTGGCTGGTGTGTGTTTGCCATCGCCGCTATCACATATTTGCTGACGATGGAGCCCTCGTCGAGTCTGTGGGACTGCGCCGAGTTTATCGCCACATCTTACAAGCTGGAGGTGGGACACCCTCCCGGAGCACCGCTCTTTATGCTTATGGCTCGCATAGCGACGATGTTTGCACCATCGTCATACTACGTGCCACACATGGTAAACGGCATGAACTGCCTGGCGAGTGCATTCTGTATCCTGTTCCTTTTCTGGACCATTACACATCTCTCGCGACGTATCTTCACCGCTGGCGGCAGAGAGTTTACCACATCGCACAAGATTGCTGTGCTCGGCGCCGGAGCCATAGGTGCATTGGCATATACATTTACCGATACATTCTGGTTCTCAGCCGTAGAGGGTGAGGTGTATGCACTATCATCGATGTTCACGGCTCTCGTAGTGTGGCTCATGCTCAAGTGGGAGGAGCAGGCCGACGAGCCGCACTCTACACGCTGGATAATACTCATCGCCTACCTTATGGGCCTTTCAATCGGTGTGCATATCCTGAACCTGCTTACCATCCCGGCACTGGTATTTATCTACTACTTCCGCAAATACGAGAAGATTACTCTCAAGGGTATCATCTACGCGACATTCATTGCGCTGGCCATCCTCGGATTTATCAATGGTATCATCATCCCCTACACCGTATATCTGGGTGCTATGGTCGATGTATTCTTTGTAAATACGCTTGGATTGCCCGTTAACCTCGGTATCACGGTATTTGCGTTGGCTATGTTCGCCGCACTGTTCTATGCAATCTTCCGCACACATCGTGCTGGCAAGCGCGTATGGAATCTTATCCTGGTGGCTACGACGATGATTCTTATCGGATTCTCATCTTACGCCACCGTGACGATTCGTGCCGTAGCCAATCCCCCGATGAACAGCAACAACCCCAACAATCCGCACGCGTTGCTGGCTGTACTTAACCGCGACCAGTATGGTAACCGACCTCTGTTGTACGGACCCTACTATTCATCGCCCGTGGATGATGTCGTCGAGGAGACGTCGTATAGCTACAATGCCGAGGCAAAGCGCTATGAGCAGGTAACGCAACTTGTCGATTACACCTACCCCTCGGAGTTCAAGCACTTCTTCCCCCGTCTGTGGAATGCCAACAAGGGAGAGAGTGCCTATAAGCCCTGGGCTGCATATCGCACAAAGATAGATGTATTGCGCGACGAGAATGGCGAGCCGCTGACCGATGAGCAGGGCAACGTCATGCGTGGCGAGGTGCTGGACTTTGGCCGTACGGTATATGACAACGTTACGGGAGAGACCTTCATTGAGCCCACATTTGGTGAGAATCTCTACTACTTCTTCACCTATCAGCTCAACTATATGTACTGGCGCTACTTCCTGTGGAATTTCGTAGGTCGTCAGGACGATATACAGGCCGATGGCGAGACAATCGCCCATGGCAACTGGCTGTCGGGTATTACGGCTCTTGATGAGATTTACCTCGGTCCGCAGAGCGGCCTGCCCAGTGAAATGGCCGAAAACCCCGCCCGCAACACATATTTCTTCCTGCCGTTCCTACTCGGCTTGTTAGGACTTATCTATCAGCTCAACCGCGACCAGCGCAACTTCACCGTAGTGATGTGGTTATTCATCATGATGGGTATCGCCCTGGTGGTATATTTCAACACTGGCCCCGGCGAGCCGCGCGAGCGCGACTATGTATATGCCGGTTCGTTCTACGCCTTTTGTATTTGGATCGGCATGGGCGTATTGGCCTTCTACGACCTGATAACACTGGCTCTGGGCTCAAAGCAGACGCGTACGGCAGCTATCGCAGCCACCGTTCTCTGCGTAAGTGTGCCGGCGGTACTTGCTACCGAGAACTGGGACGATCACGACCGTTCGGGCCGTACCATGCCCCGCGACATAGGATGGAACTATCTGCAGTCGTTGCCACAGAATGCTATACTGATAAACTACGGCGACAACGACACCTTCCCCGTATGGTACAATCAGGAGGTGGATGGTGTACGTCCCGACGTGAGAGTAATGAACTCAAGCTACCTGGGTGGTGGTTGGTATATCGACGAAATGAAGACGGCTGCCAACGATGCGGCACCCGTGCCATTCTCACTGCCGGGCAGCAAGTATCACTATGTGAACGACGCTGTACCTATCCGCGACCGCGTGGATCGCGTAGTGGATATACAGGAGATCATCGACTTTATCGCCCGCGAGGATGATGCTACAAAGTTGCAGCTCGTAGATGGTTCTATGATAGATTACATCCCTGCACGTCGCATCGCAATCCCCGTGAACAAGGATAATGCTATCGCATCGGGAATTGTAAAGGAGGAGGATCGCGACCTGATGGTGGATACGGTCTATATCAATATATCGGAGCGCAAGACTCGCATCGACAAGAGCGAGATGATGCTTCTGGATCTATTGGCCAACTTCGATTGGAATCGCCCCATATGCTTCACTCAGATCTATATTCTGCAGGACTTTGGCTTGCTGGATTATCTGCAGTTTGACGGCTACTCTTATCGCCTTGTGCCAATCCTCACCCCCTACCAGTCGGCTTGGGACATTGGCCGCATTGATACCGACGTAGCATATCCCCTGCTCAAGGAGACGTTCCGCTATGGCAACATAGCCGATGAGGGTGTTTTGGCCGACCACTTTACGCAGTACAATCTGCGTGCATCGCGTGCCCGCGAGGCATTTGCCCGTGTTGCTAACCAACTTATCGAGGAGGGCGAGAAGCAGAAGGCTCTGGAGCTGTTGGATAGAGGTCTGGAGGTATTGCCCTCACCCAAGATCCGCTACTCTGACTCCAACACATATCCCTTCCTGGAGGGTTACTACACGCTCGGCGAATGGGAGAAGGGCGATGCATTGATGAATGACTACATCGAGACTCTCATCCAGTACATAGAGTATTATCTGCAGTTCGATGGCGTGCAGGCTTCGCTCGTGAATAACATCATCCATGAGAAGATGTCGAGCCTGTTTGAGTTGTATTATCTGGCGGCATATGCACGACGTGATGAGATTGTCACCTCACTGAACGACTATTTCCGCACGTTCGGTTACACGGACGATGAGCTGATTACGCCTGGTGCCGATCCATCGACTATGATAGATGCCCCAGTAATTGATCTTGAGTAAACGATGATTAAGTCTCTGACCCGAATACTGCTCATCCTCACCCTGGCTGCCACGGCGTGCCATCAGAAGGGGAATGTAACGCTACAGGACTTCACGCTTGAGCTCTATAAGCCCCAGTATGCCTCGGGCTTTGAGATCATTGGAGCCGAAGGGAGAGAGTCCTCAATCCTGCGCATACACAATCCATGGCAGGGGGCAGAGAATATTACAACCAATCTATTCATCGCTCGCAATGGCGAGCCTACGCCTGAGGGTTTCGATGGGCAGGTAATAGATGGTAACATCGAGCGTGTAATCTGCATGTCTTCGTCGCATGTAGCCATGTTTGATGCCATCGAAGAGGTAGAGCGCGTAGTGGGCGTTTCAGGCAAATATTTCATTTCGAATGAGTATGTCTGCGCCAATGACAACGTGCTGGATGTAGGTTACGACAGCGAGGCCAACTATGAACTCATCGTTGCCCTCGATCCCGATATAGTATTGCTATATGGCATAACGGGCGCCTCGTCAATAGAGAACAAACTGCGCGAGTTGCAGATCCCCTACGCCTACATTGGCGAATACCTGGAGGAGGTTCCGCTTGGCAAAACGGAGTGGATGGTAGCCATAGGAGAGATCGTCGGACAAAGGGAGAAGGCCGAAGAGATTTTTCAGCAGATCCCCGTGCGCTATACACTCCTGAAGGAGGCTGCCGCCGCAGCAACATCGGCTAAGCCCAAGGTGATGATCAATACACCCTATGCCGATTCGTGGGTGATGGCCTCAACATCGAGTTATGTAGCACGTCTTATCGCCGATGCGGGAGGCGACTACATCTACCGCAAAAACACATCGAACAGCTCCATGCCCATCGATCTGGAGGAGGCTGCACAGCTCAGCGCCAATGCCGATGTATGGATTAATGTGGGCAGCCTGACGAGCCTTAGCGATATGCGGCGTCAATTCCCGAAATTCGCCGATACGCCCTGCGTGGTCAAGGGTGAGGTATATAATTGCGACAAGCGCAGTGAGCCGGGGCGAGGCAACGATTATTGGGAGTCGGGCATTGTAAATCCCGACATCGTATTGCGCGATTTGATAAAGATTTTCCACCCCGAACTAATCGATGAGGAGTTTGTATATTACCGACAACTAAAATAGTTCTATCAAAAAAGAGAGCCGCCCCAAAAGGATCGGCTCTCTTTTTCTTAAATATCAGCTCCTATTACAGCGCAATCTTGAAGATGCACTTCTTAACGTGACCCTCGCCGAGCATGGGGGCATGGCCATCCTCGGGGAAGAGAATAGAGAACTGACCCTCGGCAACAGTATAGAAGCACTGCGGGATATCGGTAAAGAGCTGAATATCCTTTGCCTCATCAAAATCAGTCTCGGGAGTGAGGCAATCCTTCTTCTCGCTCCAGCCAAATACCTCGGCAGGACCAGCCAGCAACAACTGAATGTCGATATACTTGCGGTGAAGCTCAAGGCGAGCCTGTGAAACCTCACGCAGATCCATCTCCTGAACCATTACGAAGATGTTATCACCATCGATGTCGTGACGACCGCAAGGGAGTGACGCCACATCGTTATTGTCGATAAAATCGAATACCTGCTGAAAACGAGGATGCAATGATGCATACTGCGCTTTGTTTTTCAATGAATCAAGAATCATAATATTTTGGGTTAATTGGTTTTGCCGTTGTACAATATGCGCGCAAATACGGGATAATGATCCGAGTAACGCACACGATTATCCACCCTTTGACCAAGGCTGTCGCTTTTGACGTGTTCCTGGGCCTGCTGTGCCTGCTCAAGCGTAGGCTCGGCCATCTGATTGCCATATGAGCGGATCCACACCGTGTCGCGCTGACCTGCACGACGACGAACCGACTGCTCCAGCGTCCACGAATCGATTACTTCATAAGACAGAGGCTCAAACTCCTCGCCCGAGAAGATATAGTCGATACGTAACATATCGAAGAAACCGCGATAAGTGTGCGAATAACCTCGGCCTGCCCAGCGGAAGGCATCGCGCAGATCTCGAGATATGGTACGATAGGTGTACGATATAGGGGTGTCATTGAAATCACCGCACACAATGGCCGGATATGGCGATGCAGCCACCATCTGCGCCAACGTATCGGCCTGCGAAGCTCGCAGAGCATTGTTGTCGGCCAGACGATGAATCATGCTACGCATTTTGCCCAAAGAGTCATCCTCGAAGTATGCGTGATTCTCGATGTAATCACTATCATCACGACGTATTGCCGTTGTATGCAGGTGGTTATTGAATATACGCAGTGTATCCTCTGTTGTACCACGCTTGACCACGATATCGGCCCATACAAACTCCTTCAAGGAGTCAATTCTACCAGCACGGATAATCGGGTAGCGACTATAGATGGCGGGGCTCAGATCCACACGCGAAAGCGACCGCGGCATAGGGTGCAGAGGCTCAAGCAGGGAGTCTGCTATGTCGCTGAAACCCATCTCCTGAAGGCATACGATATCGGGATTGATAGTCTTGATCATTGACACGATAGAGTCGATGCAGCGTTCGCCATTATCATCGATAAAGCTACGCACGTTGTATGAGAGCACCTTAAGCGCTCGGCTATCATAACGGGGACGCAGATTGGGTTCAGTATATACGCGACGCATCTCCAGCTTATAGAAGTGCGGCAATTGTGCAACGCCACACAACGAGATAATAAGCATGAGCGAAGCCACCACCACACGCCATCGCACAATCCAGTAGAGTGTCAGCAGCGCCTGTGCAGCATAGACAAACGGAGCAACAAGGCCCAACGTTGAGACCCACCCCCACTCGCGCGGATCGAGCGTCGGCACGATGAGCGTAGTGACAAAGAGCGCAACAACGCACAGCGTGACAATACCCATTGCGATATCAACGAGTAGCCCCACTGTCGAGCGTTGGTTTTTGCGACGTCCGCTCGGTGAAGAGTATGTTCTGCCGTAGTAGTCTGCCATCGGTTAGAAGAAGATTTTACGTTGTTTTCTCCACCAATAGAGCAATCCCAGACCCCAGAGCATACCACCCAGGTGGGCAAAGTGAGCCACGCCCGACTGATAACCCGACAATCCAAAGAAGAGTTCGAGCAGACCATATATCAACACAAACCACTTAGCCTTGAGAGCTATGGGCGGGAAAATAAGCATAATGACATTATTGGGGTGCAATACACCAAAAGCGAGCAACAGGCCAAACACAGCACCCGAAGCACCCACCGTAGGGACATAGAGAAGATGCATGGCTGACTGCACGCCACCCGCTGCGAGAGCATGCTGATACTCGGCATAACCCACGCCAAGCTGTAACAGGGCAGCACCTACGCCACACACCATATAATAGGTAAAGAATCGCTGCGAGCCCAACTCATACTCCAACTGACGGCCAAACATCCACAGGGCAAACATATTGAAGAAGAGATGCGAGATGCCACCATGCAGGAACATATAGGTGAAGATTTGATAACTATGGAAGAAAGGGCTCTCCACATTAAATAGCGCAAAGCGAGCTATCAACTCCTCGCCCACGGGCAAAAGCGTGGTTGCCAACAGAGCAACGCAGTTGGCTATGATAATATTCTTAACTACCGGAGGGGTAGCGGGTTGTCTATATGCGTACATAACTATCCTATTACCGCCGAGCGGCTTTAATTTAATTTCGATTTCAACTCCTCAATGGTAATCTCAGCCATAATGCTCTTACCCGAGGGTGTAAAACTATAATTCTCACATTTGCCAAGACGTGAGAGCATATCCTGCGCCTCAGCCTCTGTTATACCTTGTTGCAGACGAGATGCTCGGTATGCCATTACACGAGCCATATCGCTGCGCATACGCTCCATGGCATCGCCCTGCAACCCGACCTCATGCAACAGATCGTAGAGCAAAGTATCAGCCTGCTCGCCCACAACGCTTGCCGGCACGCCTTCAAGCACCACACGGCAATCATCCATCAGGGTCACATCGAAACCTAAGGCAGCAAACTCCACCTCATGCTCCGCAAGCAGCTGGAAGTCATCCTCCGACAGAGTCAACTCCTCGGGGAAGAGCAACTTCTGCGAGGCCATGCTACCCTGGCCGAGCATCAACATATAATCATCATAAAGCAGGCGCTCCTTCACGCGACGCAGATCAACGATTAGGGGACGACCAGCGCTCATGGCTATGGCATAACCTCCAATAAGCGGCACCACGGATGAGAATTCGAGTGCCGACTCATACTCGATCTGCGACTGCATGGCCGAAGGGACAAACTCCAGCGTACTCTCCGACATCGTGCTCTCCATCTCAATAGAGGAGGCTGCAGGCATAGCAAAATCAGACTCTATATCCTGATACTTCTCCGCAATGTTTTTTTCTGGCTCAGGCTCAATGATCACAGGGGTAGCTGAAAGGGAGAAGTCGCTACCTGACGTAATCTCACTCCACGACACATCACGCAGACTATCCGACTTGGGTGTAGTAACGCGCGGCTTTGTCGCTGGCATCGCCACGGGCTTTGCCGCAGCACTGCGCTGTGCAAGCTCAAACGGATCGTCGAATGCTCCGTCAACCTCAACCGTCGGCTCTGCCACATCGATATAATCGTCGCGGAAAGGATTATAGTCGGCCAGTGAAGTACTCTTGGGCTCAGCATATATCGCACCCTGCGAACTGCCCAGAACAGGAATATTTATAGCGACGCTATTGTCAAAATCCATCATCGCCACACTGCCACTCTTGGCCAACGTGCTGCGCACGGCAGCCGTTACGATCTGATTCACCTCCTCGGCATCAGCAAAGTGAACTTCGGTCTTATGGGGCGACACATTCACATCCACCCTCTCGGGATCGATGGTAAGGTAGATAAAGTAGGACGGCGCATCCTTCTCGGGAATAAGTTTCTCGTAGGCCTTCATGATGGCGCGATAGATTCGCGGCGAATTGAAGTAACGGCCATTGACGAAGAGATACTGCTCTGTATTCTTCTGCTTGGCAGCCGACGGACGGCCGACATAACCCTGCACCTTCACAATCGTAGTATCGACATCGACCTCCAAAAGATTGGTCTTGATATGGCGACCCACAACGCCTATGATACGCTCCTGCAGCGATCCGCCCTCCAGTGTCATGATGGGCATATCGTTCGACATAAGACAAAAACGAATCTGCGGATTGCAGAGCGCCACCTGTCGGAAGACACGCTTGATAGCATTGACCATCTTGGTGCGGTCGTTGTTGAACTTACGACGTGCGGGAGCCGTATAGAAGAGGTTACGCACTAAAAACTGCGAACCAACGGGACACATGGTCGGAGTCTGCGAGATAAACTCGCCTCCATTGACAATGGTGATGGTACCGATCTCATCTTCAGCCTGACGGGTGCGCAGTTCGACCTGCGCTACGGCAGCAATCGATGCCAAAGCCTCGCCACGGAAACCGAAGGTCTGCAAACGGTAGAGATCATCGAAGGTCTCTATCTTGCTCGTTGCGTGGCGGTCGAATGCCATGCGTGCATCCATGGGCGACATGCCGCAACCATTGTCCACAATCTGAATAAGTTCCAAACCCGCATTTCGGAAGTTGACCGTAATGGACGTCGCTCCCGCGTCAATGGAGTTCTCCATCATCTCCTTTATGGCAGATGCAGGATTATCCACGACCTCGCCTGCCGCAATCTGGTTGGCGACAATCTCAGGTAGCAAACGTATTCTATTCTCCATCGGGTTTGGGGTTATACTTTATTCAAATTCGATATCGGTAATCTCCAACTCATCGCCCTCAACGTAGTCGTTAGGCACGATGATAATTGGAGCATAGGGATCAAACTCCTTATACTCGTTCATCTGGCGCTCAATCTGCTTCGATGATGGGCTATTGGATGTAGCCATCTCGAAGATTGCACCAATTCGGGGCACAAGCACATAGATAAAGATTGCAATCAATATCAAGCCCAAGCCCATAGTGAGCATCTTGTTTCGCTTGTCGGAATTGCGCTCCTTCTGCTCCTTCATTCGGCGGAATTCACGAGCCTCGCGCTTGGCCTTGATATACTGTCCAGGCTCATATTCGCCCCTCTCGGCCATACGCTCACCTCTGAGCTCGGCACGACGCATCTCACGCTCCTCCTTTACGGGATCATAATAGCGCGGAATGTAGTTGAACTTATTGGCGTGACGCTTGTGTGGTGAGAAAAATCCCATAATATTCTCTTTTTATAAATTTATACTATCTAAAGAAGTTCTTCATGCGCTCGAAGATATTCTGCTGCTCAACGCTCTCGGCCTCCTTGAAGTGGGGCTGCTCGGAGAGCTTCTCAACCAACTTTCGCTCCTCTGAAGTAAGAGATGAGGGGATAGTTATATCCACCACAATCAGAATATCGCCACGGCCGTAGCCATTCACATCGGGCAGACCCTTGCCTCTAAGGCGCAACACCTTACCTGCATGGGTACCGGCAGCAATCTTAATCTTGGCCTTGCCATCGATTGTAGGAACCTCCACCTCGCCTCCGAGGATGCAGGTTGTAACCGTAAGGTTAAGGTTGTGTATCAAATCGTTGCCGTCACGGATCAGTTCGGGATTACGCTCCTCGTCAATCATCACTAAAAGATCGCCATTAACGCCACCACGACGTGCAGCATTACCCTTGCCCTGAACCGTTACAGCCATACCTTCGCCTACGCCTGCGGGGATCTTGATCTCCACAACCTCGTCGCCACGCACAACCCCCTCGCCCGAGCACTTATCGCACTTGGCCGTAATAGTCTTGCCCTCGCCACCGCAAGTAGGACATACACCCTGAGTCTGCATACGGCCAAAGAATGTATTCTCCACGCGTGTAACAACACCCGTACCGTTACAAGTCGAGCAGGTTGAATATGATGAAGAGTCCTTAGCACCCGTGCCACCGCACTTATCGCACGCAATGGTCTTGCTGATCTTTAGTTTCTTGGTGGTGCCATTAGCAATCTCCGACAGCGTGAGTTTCACCTTCACACGGATATCTGAACCACGGTTAACACGACGGCCACCGCCGCCGCGTGATGAAAAGCCACCAAAGTGACCGCCGAAGATATCTCCAAACTGAGAGAAGATATCCTCCATAGAGAAACCGCCACCGAAGCCACCGCCAAAGCCGCCACCTGCTGCTCCGCTCATGCCTGCATGACCAAACTGATCATAGCGTGCGCGCTTGTCCTGATTCGACAACACGTCGTACGCCTCGGCAGCCTCCTTGAACTTCTCCTCTGCCTCCTTATCTCCCGGATTCTTGTCGGGATGGTATTTAATGGCCGCCTTACGGTAGGCTTTCTTTATCTCATCGGCGTTGGCGTTGCGCTCAACACCTAACACCTCGTAATAATCCCTTTTCTCTGACATCGTCTTTTCTCTCTAAAACACCGTTACTCGCCTACAACAACCTTTGCGTAACGCAAAACCTTATCGCCCAGCATATAACCACGCTGCACGACATCGATCACCTTACCCTTCTTATCCTCGCCTGCAGCAAAACGTGCCACAGCCTCGTGGAAATCGGGATCGAACTCCTTGTCCTGTGCTTCGATCTCTGATACATTCTTCTGACGCAAAGCCTCCTCGAACTTCTGCAACACCAGACGCTCGCCCTCGCGCAATGCAGCAATATCCTCGCTCTTATCCGAAGCTGCTACAGCACGATACATATCGTCCAGAACCGAGAGCATCGACTTGATTACATCCTGACCGCCGCTGGCTACAAGATCCATCTTCTCGCGCAGGGTGCGCTTACGATAGTTGTCGAACTCCGCCTGCAAGCGCATATACTTATCTCGCCATACGGCAATAACCTCCTCGGGGGTAGGCTCCTGTGCGGGCTGCTCCTGGTCATTATCTGCCATTGTGTCAGCATCCGACTGCGCACTATCTGCCATATTGTCGCAAGCAGCATCCTCGCACGAAGGATTCACATCCTTTTCATTCAAACCATCCTGATCCTTAACATCCTGATCCTTAAGTTTCTGATCTGTCATATCTATATGTTTTATCGTTATTTCCTATATATGTGGCGCAAATTGTATGCCCAACACTATCCTATAATAAATATAGTCGGACGTTTGGCAATATCGGGTATTCCCGACTCGCGCCAGCGCGCAATGGTAAGGGTGCGGATAAACTCCTCGGGTGAAGTGATATCGCACGCCACGGTAAGCAATGTGTCGGCTGCGCAGACCTGCAGCATCTGCTCCATTAGTTTTATGTTGCGGTAGGGAGCCTCAATGAAAATCTGTGACTGATGCTCCACATGAGCCCGGCGCTCAAAGCCTTTCAGGGCCTTGCCACGCTCTGCGGGTTTTACCGGCAGATAGCCGTTAAAGGCAAAGGACTGCCCATTAAGGCCCGATGCCATCATAGCCATAAGTATAGACGAAGGGCCCACCAATGGCACTACACGAATGCCCTTACGGTGGCACGCCTCAACAACCAGCGCTCCGGGATCGGCAACACCCGGCACACCAGCCTCGGAGATAACACCAGCCGAGCGGCCCTGCAACAGAGGTTTCACCATGGCCTCAACTGCTGCGCCAGCCGTAGTATGCTCATTGAGTTCTACAAACTCCAACTCATCAATCTTGCGCTGAATGCCCGCCTTCGAGAGAAAACGACGAGCCGAGCGAACATTCTCGACGATGAAGTAATCCAAAGAATCTATCACACGACGATTCGCTTCGGGTACGACATCGTACACCGCGGTAGAGTCCGAAATCGGACATGGAATCATATATAATGTACCCTTCTCTGCCATTATTCTCTAACGTATATTCTCTTTACGCGTGCCGCAATGGAGGTCATAATCTCATACGAAATCGTTCCCAATACGGCCGCCATATCCTCAAGTGTATTGCCGCGAGCCGATGAGAAAATCACCACCTCATCGCCCTCATTGACGCCCTCGACATCGGTAACATCGATCATGCAGCTATCCATGCAGATGCGTCCCACGGTAGGTACCTCATGACCCGCAACCAGCATCTTCCAGCGACCACCACCCAGGTGACGATCCAGTCCATCGGCATAACCGACAGGAATTGTTGCTATCACACTATCACGCTCAAGGCTCTGACTGCGACCATAGCCGATGGTCTCGCCCTGCGATCGACGACGCAACTGCACGATACG
>JAEIGA010009860.1_pt1 | contig 14462 bp, 13 predicted proteins | sample 9270691 | NCBI WGS metagenome assembly JAEIGA01 (sample SAMN17057246, study PRJNA624740) | gut metagenome | biome: biome; isolation source: fecal sample | host: Bos grunniens | place: China: Xizang | collected 2019 | reverse complement strand
TTTTATTTCATCGCTTCCACAAGGGGGAAGGACTCATTGTCGTCCTTCCCCCTATCCCCCCATCCTGCTAGGGCAGTTTGGGCTCCTATGGAGACTTTTGGGGAGGGGCTTTCGGTGTCGCATTTGATTTTACAACTTACCAAAGGAGAGGCAAAGACGGAAAAAAGGTTGACGATAAAGGTGGGGCGTGCTAACATGTTGCTACCATGAGCACAGAGTCCATTAAGTTCTACAACCGCTACACGGGAGAGATTGAGCAGGAGAAGGTACTGGGTGAGAATTACCTGCGTTGGGTGTATGGTACAACGCTGGGGCGGGTGAGCCTGCATGTGCTTATTAAGCGTGCGTTTTTCTCTCGTCTGATGGGGGCGATGAAGAACACGCGCAGTAGTGCCAAGACGATTCCGGCGTTTATTGAGGAGTACGGTATTAATACGGATGAGATTCTGGAGCCGATGGAGGCATTTACCTGCTTTAATGATTTCTTTTTCCGCAAGCTGAAGCCGGGTTCGCGCCCGATGCCAGAGGGCAATGTGGTGGTGCTGCCGGCGGATGGTCGCCACATGGGGTGGCAGGATGCGGCGACGATGCAGGGTGCTTTTGTGAAGGGGCAGAAGTTTGATTTGCCTGCTTTGTTGGGCAGTGCCGAGCTGGCCGAGAAGTATGCCCACGGCACGGTGGTGCTTTCTCGCCTGTGCCCGGTGGACTACCACCGCTTCCACTTTGTGGCGGAGGGCACGCCGGAGGCGGCTGTGCGGATTCCGGGGCCGTTGGCCAGTGTGTCGCCCTACTGCCTGCGCAGCAAGTTGGCTTGGTTGTGGACGAATAAGCGCGAGCTGACCGTGCTGCACACGGAGCGTGTGGGCGATGTGGTGCAGTTGGCTGTGGGGGCCACGGGTGTGGGGGCTATCTTCCAGACTTATGAGGGCGGCAAGCCTGTTGCCATGGGTGATGAGCAGGGCTATTTTGCCTTTGGCGGCTCGACGGTGATGACCTTCTTTGAGCCCGGCCGCATTCAGTTGGCTGAGGATATTGTGCGCAACACGGCCGAGTGCCGCGAGACCTTTGCCCGCCAAGGTGACCTGCTGGGTACGGTGGTTGAGCGCTAAGCAGACACCGGGTGCTACACGCCTATGGATATGCCGGATGCACCAGCCAGCAAGTGTTCTTGGTGGAGTGTGAGCCTGCTGCTGCTGGCGGCGGCGGTGCTGTACTTGGGGTATTACCCTTGGTTTATGTACCATAATTTGCCGTCGGTGGAGGGTATGTTCCACCTCAACAGCCAATCGGTGGCGGAGGCGTTTGATACGGCTGTGGCGGGGTGGAAGACGGCGAATGCGCGTTTTGGGGAGTTTTGCTCGTACTTTTTTTATGCAGCGCCATTGCATGTGCTGCTGAGTGTGGTGCACCCGTTGTTTATGCTGTTGCTGGCAGTGGGGATTCAGCGGTTGGGCACGGGGGAATACCCGAGGCTGCAAACACGCTCGCTGTTGGTTTTTGTGTATATTTCTCTTTTTGTGGCTACGGCCTCGCCGGTGACGGAGTGGTGGCTGGATAACCTGAACTGGGTGTACCCCTGTGGGGTGGCAATGCTGTTTTTTGCGTTGTGCGAGCCGCTGCTGCGTGGTGGGCAGATGCCGTTTTGGCGTTTGCTGCTTGCGCTGTTGCTGAGCCCGATTGCGGCTATGGGCAACGAGATTTTGGCGCTGACGGTGCCGCTGCTTTTTCTTGCCGGAGCGGGGGTGCAATGGTGGCGGGCGCGGCGTTTTCCGGTGGCGTGGCGCTATTGGTTGGTTGCGCTGCTGCTGGTGGGGTGGAGCGGGGTGTTTTTTGCATCTCCCTGCTGGGCGGCACGCATGGATGCGCTGGGGGTAAGCCGCAGTGTGTGGGAGCGCTTGGCGCCTATTGCGGAGTGGGAGCGTTATTTGAGTTTGAGCTCTCCGGCGTATGCGGTGGTGTTGGTGCTTACGCTGGCGGGGCTGGTGCTTGCGGTGGTGTGGCGCGGTAAGGGGGCCTTTGCTGCACCGCGGGCGCTGGTGCTGCGCATGCGCTGGCTGGTGTTGGTGGGTGTGGGGTATTTGTTGCTCACGCTGGTGATTCCGGGGTATTTTCCGCACCGCGAGTACCGTTGTTTGCAGTTTTTTGGCATGGCGATGGCGGCCTCGTGGTTGGGGTATATGGCGCTGCGCCCGTATGGCACCAAGTTGTTATGCTGCTTGTTGCTGCCGGTGGCGGCGGTGAGTTTGCACTACATGAGTGCACAGATGATGGACACGCGCGTGCGCATGAATTTGCTGGAGTCTTTGCGCGAGCGAGGGGCGCGGGCTTGCTCCCCTGAACACAAGATTTTATGGATTACCCGTGCCGATTGGAACAATCTTGTGGCAGCGGCGCATGTGGTTGATGGCACGAAGGTGGGCTCTACGCTGCATGTGGATAGGTTGGTGCTGAGTACGGATGTGTGGCCGGATGTTGCGCTGTTGCAAAAGCACAAGTGGGGCATGACGCTTTATAGTGTGTATACCGTGGAGGAGCAGCGCTTTATTTTGCTGGGCTCGCGCCTTCCTGCTTACCTTTTGCACTCCCAATGCAGCCCGGATATTTTGCTCAACCGCGCCCTTGCCAAACAAGTAGGCCTGGAGGGGATTGTGGTGGTGGAATGAAAGGGATGTACAATTTACGATGTACAATGTACGATTTATTAAGCTAGGCTCCCTGCGGTCGCGGGATATGCGTTGCTCGTGCAGGCGCTGTTGCCCCGCGCTTTAGGCGCGGGCGGCAAGTATTGCAAGGCTTTGCTTTTGCCGCGAGGAGGGGTTGAAAATACGAGTTGCGAATTCCGAAGGACGAATTTTTAAGTTAGGCTCCCTGCGGTCGCGGGATATGCGATGCTCGTGCAAGCGCTATTGCTCCGCGCTTTAGGCGCGGGCGGTAAGTATTGCAAGGCTTTGCTAAGCCACCTGCGGCGTAGCCGCCAAACTCAAAAATTGTACATTGTACCTTGTAAATTGTACATCCGTCACAACTTCACGTTTCTCATATCGCCGGTTTCTTGCAGGGCGAGGTGGAAGGCATAGGCCTTGGCGAGGTTGTGCGGGGTGTGGCCCTTGGGAGTGAGCTCTACGTAGCGGCGGAGCAGGGGGCGATAGTCCGGGTGGGCGCAGTTCTCAATGATGAGCTCTGCACGCTGGCGCGGGGATTTACCGCGCAGGTCGGCAATGCCTTGCTCGGTGATGAGCACGCGCACGTCGTGCTCGGTGTGGTCTACGTGAGACACCATGGGCACAATGGCAGAGATGCTGCCGCCCTTGGCAACGGAGGGGCAACTGAAGATGGTGACGGCTGCGGCGCGGGCAAAGTCGCCACTGCCGCCGATGCCGTTCATCACCTTATTGCCCAACAGGTGGGTGGAGTTGACGTTGCCGAAGATGTCGGCCTCGATGGCGGTGTTCATGCAGATGAGCCCCAGCTGGCGCACGATGGCGGGGTTGTTGGTCATCTCTGTGGGGCGCAGCAGTACTTTGTGCTTCCAGAAGTCGAAGTCGCGGTAGATTTCTTCCATGGTGGAGTCGCACACAGACAGGGAGCACCCGCTGGCAAAGGTGATTTTGCCCTGCTTGATGAGCCCGATAACGGCCTCTTGGATTACCTCTGTGTACATCTTGACGGGCGGTATGACTGTGGAGCGCCCCAAGGCAGCCAGCACGGCGTTGGCCACGTTGCCCACGCCGCTCTGGATGGGCAGGAAGTTCTCCGGAATGCGGCCCACGCGGTATTCGTGCTCGAGGAAGCGGATGACGTTCTCTCCGATTTTATCGGTAACGGCATCGCCGGCGCGGTAGGGGGGCAGACCATCCTTGAGGTGGGTGATGACGATGCCTACAATTTTCTCCGGGTCCACCTGCACGTAGGGGGTGCCGATTTTTTCCTCCGGTGCCACCAAGGGAATGGGGGTGCGGTTGGGCGGATCCTCCGGAATAAAGATGTCGTGAATCTCTTTGAGGCAGGGCTTGTGGTAGGTGTTGAGCTCTACGATGATGCGGTCTGCCAGCAAGCAGAAGTCCGCAGAGGAGCCCTGGCTCATGGTGAAGGTGATTTTGCCGTCGTCCGTTACCTCGCATGCCTCCACAATGGCGGTTTTGACGCGGGGGATGATGCCATAGCGCATGTTTTGCGCAAACAGGGAGATGTGCGGGTCTTGGTAGGAGAGCTCGGCATTGTTGATTTGGGCGCGCGTGTGCGGGCAGGACATGTAGGGCATGCGCATGGAGACCGCCTCGGCGGCGGCCAGCTCGCCGTCTACTGCGGCGCTGTTGGAGGCGCCGCACATGACCTTCAGCTTAAATGGACGGCCTGCGGCGTGCTCTGCCTTGGCTTTCTCGGCAATGGCCTTCGGCACCACCTTGACGGCTCCCGCCTCGGTGAATCCGCTCACGCCTATACACTCGCCATCTTCGATGATGGCGGCGGCTTCTTCAGGGGTCAAAATCTTGTAACGCATAGCTTCTACCACAAGATTAGCGCAAAGTTAGAGTGGGGTCAAGCATTAAATGGGGGGAGATGTACAATTTACGATGTACAAGGTACAATTTTTGAGTTTGGCGGCTGCGCCGCAGTAGGGTGACAGAGCTTTGCAAAACTTACCGCCCGCGCCTAAAGCGCGGAGCATAGGTGGTTGCATGAGCAACGCATATCCCGCGACCGTAGGGAGCCTAGCTTAATAAATCGTACATTGTACCTTGTAAATTGTACATCAAAAAGCATCCGCAGAGAGGAGTCTCTCTGCGGATGCTTTCAAAGAGGGGGGCGCTATTTACTTTTTCTTGGTAACATTGCGCATCGTGCCCTGGCGCTTTTGCTGCTCGAGCTGGCGCTGCTGCTCTTCAGCCATGCGCTGAATGCGGGCAAAGAAACCTTCCTTTTGCTTACCCTTGGCATTGGCTTGTGCTTCCTCCAGCGTGGGCTGGGGCAGGCGGCGAATGATGAGGGTTTGGATGATGGAGATGATGTTGGTGGTGGTCCAGTACAGAGCCAAGGCGCTGGGGTAGGTGTAACAGAAGAGGAAGAAGACCACGGGCATGAACTTCATAATCTTCTGCTGCATGGGGTCGCCGGCAGAGGGGCTCATCTTCATCATGGCTACCATGGAAGCGGCCATGATGAACGGAAGAATGTTTAACGGAAGGCCGAAGATGTGGCAAACGGTGTCGGGCTGGGAGAGGTCCGTTACCCAGAAGAGGAATTCGGCGCCACGGAGCTCGGCCGCGGTTTGCAGCACGTAGAAGAAGGCGAAGAAGATGGGGATTTGCAGCAGCATGGGCAAGCAGCCACCGAGCGGGGAGATGTTGTACTTTTTGTACAGGTTCATCATTTCCATGCTGGCGCGCTGGCGGTCGTCGCCGCAGCGTTGCTTAATCTCGTTCATCATGGGCTGCAGCAGGCTCATGCGCTTCATGCTCATGTAGCTCTTGCGGTACAGCGGCCAAATGAGCAGACGGATAACGAACGTCATGGCAATGATGGCGAAGCCCCAGTTGCCGAACCAGTTGTGGAAGACGTTGATAATCCAGTTCATCGGGTAGCTGATGAGGTACACCCAGCCGTAGTCCATGATGTCGTCGATCATGCGGAACTCGTTGGTCATGGCGGCGAGCATGAGGTTGTACTTGGGGCCGGTGAAGGTCTCTACAGCGTAGGACTGGGCGGTGCCGGCGCCAATGTTGGCGGCGGGCAAGCCAAAGCCCATAACGAGGCCCTGCACGTTTTCCTTAGCGCCGGGCAGATTGAAGGAGACGGGCGCGGCATACAGGGCATTGGCCGTGGCGGTGCCGCTGTTGCGTGCGGGCTGAATGATGGTGGCGTAGTACTGGTTCATCAGGCCTGCCCACTCCAGTTTGTCGAACTCCGTGTTGTAGATGCGCTTTTTGTCGGAGCCGAAGAAGGAGGAGAAGGAGCCGGGGGATTCGTTCTCAAAGTCGCCGTTATCTAAGCTGATGTAGTAGGTGTAGTTGGCAAACTCGTTTTCGTTAACGGCGCAAACGCCGCCGCCGTACAGACCCCAGTTGTTGAGTACCAGGTTGGTGCTGCCGGTGTTGTTAATGCTTACATCCACACGCAGGGCGTAGGCATTGCCCTCCAGAGTTTCATCTCCCTGCTGCAGGGGAACCATGCTAAATGTTTTGCTAACGCTGAACACGCAGCCGTTGTACTGCACGTTATCGCTGGCAATGGTGACGGAGGTGGGCGTTTCGCTTACCTTGTGGTAGACGGCGCTGTCGAACAGGGGCTCATTGTCGTCGCTCATGTTGAACATAAGCGTGCCGATGCCGTAGTGCTTGTAGCCCTGCGGGGTAAGGCCGTTGATGCACACATCGCCCAGCTCGGCGGGCTTGGTGCTGTCTGCCTTCTGGTCAATCATCTGCACACCCTGCACGCCGCCACCGATGTCCTGAATATTGAAGCGGGCAATCTCCTTGCCCTCAGAGCTCTTGCTTACCAAGCTGTGGAGCACCTGCGGCTGCTGCTCTACCGGGGTAGCAACCGGGGCGGGCTGCTGCTGTTGCTGGGCAGGGGCATCTGCAGTGGTTTGGGGTGTAGCGGCACCGGGGGTAGCCGGGGCTGTTTGCGCGGCTGCTGCCTTTTTGGCAGCTTCCAGGGCTTGCTTCTCTTCTTGGATGCTGTTAGACCACATCCAATTGAGCCCCAGCAAGGCCACGCATGTACTTACAACAATGACTGATGTTTTGTCCATAAAATATTGTGTCGTGGTGAAAAGGTGGGTATGTTACTTACTTTTTACGGGGCGGTACCGGGTCTTCCCCAAAGCCGCCCCACGGATTACAACGTAAAATTCTCCAAACGCCCATGCAGCTGCCTTTGAGCACGCCATGCGTTTCCACCGCCTGTATAAAATAGGTGGAGCATGAGGGCGTAAAGCGGCACCCGCTGTGCGGGCCGCAAAGCACATGAAGCGGTTTACTGATAAACCGCTTATAAAATTTGACAGGTAGTATGACTAGCTGTTTGAGCATGGTGTGGGTAGCATTTTGCAGCGGGTCAACAGCTTGCGGAAGTCTTTCTCCAACCCGGCATAGTCCGTTAATGCTGCGCGGTTGCGCACGACGATAACAACGTAAAGGCCGTGGCTAAGCGGCTCGCCGTGGGCGCGCAATATCTCGCGCACTCTGCGGCGCAGGGTGTTGCGCAGTACGGCGTGCCCTATGCGCTTGGTGGTAATAATGCCGAAGCGAGACGGAGCGGCTGCACCCTCCTTTAACGGCGCTGTGCCGAGAATAAGGAAACGTCCTGCTTCAGACCTGCCCTCGCTTCTTACCATGGCGAACTCAGAGGCTCGTTTCATGGTTTGGTTGCGTTTGAGCTGCATCTTACAACAGGACGTTGCGTGCTCCCGGGTTCATGCAGCAGGGCGGTGTAATGCCGGCCCCGGCTGCTCAACCCGTTGTAAATTAAACACCGTGCTGGATGGTGTGGCGCTTGTAGTGAATCTCCACACCCTTGGGCAGAAGACGCTTGCGGCCCTTGGCGCGACGGCGGGCGAGGATGGCGCGTCCGTTCTTGGAAGCCATGCGGGCGCGGAAACCGAACTGGCGCTTGCGGCAGCGCTTGGAAGGCTGGTATGTTCTCTTGCTCATAATCTTGTTTCTATGTTTGCGTTAAAAAGTTTCTCTGTTCCGCTTTCGCGGTCGGGGCGGACTATGATACCCTAATTTGAGCGCATGTCAAGCCCGTTTCTTCTTTTTTGGCATTTTTTCTTCGCAAAAGGCCTTTTTATCAGGCATCTGCTACCATGAATTTGAGCTCAGCCTCGCAGGTGACCTCACCGTTTACCAAGCAGCGACCGTTGCATACGCCAATAGCGCCACGCATCTTCACCAGGTCTGCCTCAATAATCAGCACGTCGCCCGGCTCTACCGGCTTGCGCCACTTAACCTTGTCGCAGCTCATGAAGTAGCCGATCTTGCCTTGGTTCTCAGGCAAGCGCAGCATCAAAATGGAGCCTACCTGGGCCATGGCCTCCAGCTGCAGCACACCGGGCATCACCGGCTTGCCGGGGAAGTGGCCTTGGAAGTACTGCTCGTTCATGCTGACATTCTTTTGGCCGATGCACTTGGTCTCGCCCTCGAAGCCAAGCACGCGGTCTACCATCAGGAAGGGGTAGCGGTGCGGCAGCAGGTTGAGCACCTCGACCGTGTTGAGCACGGTTTCGCCGGAGGGGAAGATGAAGGGTTTGGGGCGCATGGCCTCCATGCTCTCGTACTTCTTCTGCAGAACGGCAGCCATTTGGGTGTTGATGCCGTGGCCGGGCATGACGGCGATAACGTGGCCCAAGATGCGGTGGCCGTTGAGGATGAGGTCGCCAATCATATCCATGGCCTTGTGGCGGGCACACTCGTTGTGGAAGCGCAGACCGCCGGCGCAAATGTACTGGTCGCCCTTGATGACGATGGCGTTGTCCAGCGTGCCACCTTGGATGAGACCCTTGTCCAGCAGCGGCTGCACGTCTTCGTAGAAGCAGAAGGTGCGGGAGGTGGAGAGCTCCTTCTCGTAAGTCTCCGGGTTTACCTCGGTGGTGAAGTACTGCGTTACGCGGCCCTCGGGGCCCACGGCTGTTACGGACACGCGGAACTTCTTGTCGGGCATGATGATGATGCGGCTGCCGTTCTTGTTCTCTACCTGAATCGGCTCGCGGATTTCCCAAACGTGGCAGGGGGCGTCCTGCTCTACAATGCCGGCCTGTTTAATCAGGTTGACATACGGGGAGGCAGAGCCGTCGCCAATCGGCGGCTCGTTGGAGTCCATCTCAATAATCGCGTTGTCGACCCCCATGCCGGTGAGGGCAGACAAAATGTGCTCTACGGTGTGCACCTTAACGGAGCCCACAGCCAGTGTGGTGGCGCGCTCTACCGTTTGCACCAATGCGGCAGAGGCATCAATGAACGGTTTGTCCGGCAAATCAATACGGCGAAACTTCAGGCCGGTATTCGGTTCTGCCGGCTTGATGGTCAGCCTGACGGGGTTGCCGGTGTGAAGTGACGTGCCTTCGATGGAGGCACACTTACTGAGGGTTCTCTGCATCTGAATAGCCATAATACAACTGTATTCTACACCATACTCTACCCTTTGTGAAGCCAAAAAACGCTTCCACTCCTTTTTTTCTTGCAATTTGTGATGTTATAGAACTATAATTCTCACCATGAAAGCATGGTATCTTACTCGTGAACAGCAAGCGGATGGCTCCCATGTATGGGTGAAATCCGATACGCCTCCCACCGAATGGGATGATTCTGAGGAAGCCACCTTGAGCGAACTTGCTAAAGGGGCAGGGGAGCTTGCTTATCGCCAGAGTCTTGAGGTAGACTATGAGAAAGCTGCCGAACATGAGCAAATTCTCATTCGTCAAATGCTCGGAGAAAAATGAAGGAACGTAGCCCGATTCTTATTTTGCTGGCCGGTCCCAATGGCTCCGGTAAGACTACTTTTGCGCGCCTTCTCTTACAGCATCAATGGGGACAGCAATGTAGGGTATGTAATGCTGATGCTTTGGCTGAATCCCTCGGCAGTTGGAATGATCCCGTTTGTATAGCAAAAGCTCAATCCATGGTTCAGGAGCAAATGCAGACAGCTCTTGCAGCGAAAGAGGATATTATCTACGAAACAGTATTTTCACACCCCTCTAAGCTGGAATTGATTCGTCAAGCTCGAGCGCTTGGTTATTTTGTGAGGCTTTTCTTTATATGTACAGATTCGCCTCGAATCAATGTTTCTCGTGTTGCTAAACGGTTTGCTTCTGGGGGGCATGATGTACCCGGCGATAAAGTTACGAATCGCTATCATCGTTCATTACGATATGGTGCTCAAGCTATGCGTTTGGTTCAGCGCGGTTATTTGTTTGATAATTCCATTGAGGCTGTGGATGAGCAATACCAATTTCACCCGGTGTTCAGAACGATAGAAGGTTGCCAAACAAAAATATACATACCGGTAGAGGAAATGCCTGCATCATACAGATTCTTCTTAGAGGATTTTCAATGCGCTTTATCTGAAGAAATGTAATTCTTATTTCTGCCACTTTTTGCGTCTGAAGGGATGAAGCCGTCGCTAGAGTTTGCTACCCCATTGAATAGACGTGCTCGTTAAAAAATCATACCTCGTATGTTGAGCTTCGTGCCTCATGGGGCCTTTTATGCTTTATTTTTCAAAAAATCCTCTTGAAATTTAGCAAAATAAGGTGTAATTCTATAGCGTATGCCAACAACAATAGAAAATTTAAAGACGGCCATTATTGGTGAAAGCACAGCCTGTGCTATGTATGCTTCCTTTGCCAGCAAGGCTTTGCAGGAGGGATATCCGCAAATTGCTAAGCTGTTTGAAGCCACCTCTGCTACAGAGCGTATTCACGCAGCTAACCACACCAAGGCATTGGTGAAGATGGGCGAGCAGCCCATTGAATACGACATGAGCTGGCATGTGGGCACCACGCTGGAGAACCTCAAGGAGGCCTTCAAGGGTGAGACCTATGAGTACAGCGAGATGTATCCTCCCATGGTGGCTCAGGCCGAGGCCGAAGGTGCCAAGGATGCCCTGCGCAGCTTCACTTGGGCTATGGAAGCCGAGAAAGTGCACGCCGCTTTGTATGCCGAGGCCATTCGCCAGCTGGAGAGCGGTGAGCCCCTCAATCTGCCCAAGGGTTATGTGATTTGCCCGCTCTGTGGCGACACCTTCCCGGTAGAGACCGCTCCGGAGAAGTGCCCGCTGTGCAATATGCCTCAGGGCAAGTTCATTGCTCTTCCGTAATGAACCGTTGAACCGGTAACAAACCTTATTTAATTGGGGGTGCCCTCAGCTGCGGCGGGGGCACCCTCCTTCATATCTGTATTTGCCGGCGCGGTGTGGGGTGGAGTAGGCGCAGCAGGAGACTCAAAGGCCTTATGCAGCACCGGAATCAGCAGAATAACCACGAGCGATACAAAGGGAGCCATGAGCCCTACGCCGCGCAGCACGCGCTTAGCGCTGCGGTTGCGAATCCATTTGCGCGCCACAAGGTCGCAGCCGATAAGGCTAATAAGCACAAAGGGCAAGAAGTAGGTGAACACCTGCGGTTGCATGATGGCGGCGGGCAATGCCGGAGCGCTCGGCGGTGTCTGCTCCGGGGTGGTGCAGAAATAGGCCCACATGCCCAGCACAAAGGCTACCCCCAGCACGCTGTTGATGGCTACCTTGCGGTTGGGGTGAATTTTGCGGAAGGGGCGCATCCACATGAACAACAGGATATGCCCGGGCACCAAGGCCACCAAGCCCGGCATCCACGGTTGCGCCCAGCTCGGCATGATGCCGGTAAAGATGCGCAGCGGCTCTGTGGCGATAATGCTGCCTTGCAGTCCGCCGAACAACTGCGGTATGTTCATGTGTACCATCTCGGGGTGCAGGTAGAGCAGGGGCTGTGTGGCCAGAACCGGCAGAGCCATGCCTGCTACCAAAAACAGAAAGCACTTGGCTTGGTTTTCTCTATTTACCCAAAGCATGAGGGGAATGATGGGCAACCAGAACAACGCCTGCGTGAAGGTGCACAGCCCGGCCGTAGCCAAGCCCAATCCGGCCACCAAGAAGTGGCGAGGGTGAAACCGATCTTTCTTTCCGCGTGCCCACACCAAAATGTGGTACAGGCTCACCGTTTGCAGCACCAGCGGAAGCTCTGCCGGGGCGCACCAAAAATCTGTGCTGTAAATGAACATGAGGCCGGTGATAGCCCATGCCGTGCTGCGTCGCACAAAGAGGGAAGCCGTTTTAAGGCAGTACAACAACCAAAAGCCAATGCATAAGCTGTGCAGCAACAAAAGCACGGTGTTGCTGCTGGGCTGTAGCTCGCCCAAGTAACCCATCCACCATTCGCATATCACCAAGGGACCTGCTTCTCCTAATCCTCCGCTAGCCATCGTGGCAGGGGAGAACTTCATCACGCAAAAGCTCATGATGCAGAAAAACAGCCACGCCCCCATTTGCTCATGCTGCTGCAGCATGGCCTGGATGCCCGGTCGATACTCGTTTGTCGGTGTGCTCGTGCCCATAAATGTAGACAATCATTCTACCCCACCCGCCACGCGAAGTCAAGAAAGGAGTTCGGAATTACGAAGTGCAATTGTGTAACAGAAGATGATGATGACAACATTGTCTGTTATTGAGCTGATGGTGGATTGTTAGACTCTAATGCCTTGATGTATGCTTTTTTCATAAAACGGCCTGTGGTGGCAATCTGTATAGCGCTGATGTTGGTGCTGGGCGGGTTGATAACGGCGCTGTCGTTACCGGTGGCGCAGTACCCGAATATTGTGCCTGCGGAGGTAAGTATATCGACCTCGTATCCGGGGGCGGATTGCCGAACGGTGGTGGATTCTGTGGTGTCGCCCATTGAGCAGCAGATGAGTGGTGTGAGCGGTATGGAATACATGACGAGTACCTCGACCAACGAGGGCGATATGAGCTTGTCTATTCTTTTTGATATCGGTAGCTCGGCAGATATGGACCAGGTGCTGGCCTACCTGCGCTATGCGCAATCCACCGCGCAGTTGCCGGCAGAGGTGCAGCAAATGGGGGTGACAATGCGCACGCTGAGCGGGCCACCCATGTTGTTATACGTGCTGCGCTCTCCTAGCGGGGATTACGATGCCACGTGGCTGAGTAACTATGCGTACATCAATTTCATGAATCCCTTGTTGCGCACGCCGGGGGTGGGTAATGTGCAGGTGTTTGGCGCCGGTGAGTATGCAATGCGTATTTGGTTGCAGCCGCAAAAGTTGGCCGCGCTTGGGTTAACGGTGCAACAGGTGAGCAATGCCGTGCAGCAGCAAAACCGCGTGAACCCCATTGGTAAGGTGGGCGCGGAGCCGGCGCTGCCAAACCAGAAGACCACCTACACGGTGCGTACCACCGGGAGATTGACGGATGTGGAGCAGTTTGAGAATATCATTCTGCGCGCGGATGCGGATTCCTTGGTGCGGCTGAAGGATGTAGCGCGTGTGGAGCTGGGGTGCGAAACGTATAACATGAGTTCGTCGTACAACGGGGAGGCGTGTGCTATTATTGCTATATCGCAGAGCCCCGGCAGTAATGCGCTGGAGACCGTGCGCCGTGTGGAGCAAACGCTGCGCGATATTAATTTGGCGCCCGGTTTGCAGTTGGAGCAGGCGCTGAATACGACGGCCAGTGTAAGCTTGGGTATCAAAGATATTATCGTAACGCTGGGGCTGGCCTTGGTGTTGGTAATGCTGGTGGTGTTCCTCTTTTTGCAGGGGTGGCGTGCCACGCTGATTCCGTTGGCGGCGGTGCCCGTGAGTGTTATCGGTACCTTTGTCTTTTTCCCTGTGTTTGGGATGGAGATTAACACCATTTGCCTGATGGGGCTTGTGTTGGCCATCGGCTTGGTGGTGGACGACGCGATTGTGGTGGTGGAGGCGGTGCAGTCTCACATGGATGCGGGAGAGCCGCCGATGGAGGCAACTATGGCCGCCATGAAGGAGGTGGCGGGGCCGGTGATGGCAACGGCTTTGGTGCTGGCGGCGGTATTCTTTCCGTGCATGTTGTTGCCGGGGATTACGGGGCGCTTGTTTGCGCAGTTTTCGGTAACAATCGGCGTGTCTATCATCATCTCTGCCTTCACGGCATTGAGCCTTAGCCCTGCGTTGGCGGTACTGCTGCTGCGGCCACGTGGGGTGCCCCAAGGGGTGTTGGCCAAGGCCGGTGGGGTATTTAATCGATGTTTGGAGGCCGCGCGGCGTTTCTTTGTGAGCACAGCCGGGGCGATGATACGGCGCGGGGCTATTACGGGATTGGTGTTGCTGGGCGCGGCTGTGTGCATTTATCCTCTAGCCAAGCAGGTGCCCGGTGGCTTTTTGCCCACAGAGGATGAAGGGTATTTCTATGGCTCCTTGCAAATGCCGCACGGTACGTCGTTGGGGGTAACGCAGCAGAGTACAGAGAAGATTATCCGTATGCTCAAGCAGGAGCAGGCCATCGATGGTGTGGTGATGGTGAATGGTTTTGATTTGCTCACCGGGGTGCAAAGCCCTAACAATGCGTTCTTCTTTATTGCGCTGAAGCCTTGGGAGGAGCGCGACCCGAATACGCAGAACGCCACAGCTTTGTCGGCCAAGCTTCGGCAAAAACTCAATGCGCTTCAAACCGGAGGCGTGGCTTTTACCATGACCCCGCCACCCATTCCCGGTGTGGGCGCTTCGTCTGATGTCACCCTGATGCTGGAAGACCGCGCCGGTAAGGGAGATGAATATCTGGCCGCGCAGACAGCGGATTTTGTGGCTGCCGTATCGCAGTTGCCGGAGGTGGCGGCTGTGCAGAACATGATGGCGGCAGATACCCCGCAATATCTCCTGACCCTGAATGTGGAGAAAGCGCTCTCCCAAGGGGTGGACCCCGATGCTGCTTTTGAC
>JAEIGA010009859.1_pt1 | contig 14462 bp, 18 predicted proteins | sample 9270691 | NCBI WGS metagenome assembly JAEIGA01 (sample SAMN17057246, study PRJNA624740) | gut metagenome | biome: biome; isolation source: fecal sample | host: Bos grunniens | place: China: Xizang | collected 2019 | reverse complement strand
TCATTATTCTTGTAAATAATCAATAGGATTTAAGTAGAACATCTTTTGCCAACCGAGCGGTGCGCTGTCAATTCTCCACAAATATGGTATCAGTGTTCCAATTCCATAATGCAAGTGTGCTGGAGTGGTAATGGCATTTCCTGTGTTTCCAACAGTGCCAATCTCGGTATCCTGTGTCACAAAGGAGAATGGCTTGGTCCTTATCTCGTCCAGGTGGGCATAGTAGTGCAGCCTCCATTTGGGGCCAAGTATGACAACAAACTTGCCGCCCTTGCCGCGCTCGGCAGTAGTAAGTACCAGCCCCCATGTGGCGGAATTTATCCTTGTTCCTTTCTTGGCAAATACGTCGACACCCTTGTGTACAATTGATGTTCCCCAACCCTCGTACCAAAACGTCTCGTGGTTATAGTCATTGTTGCTTGCTCCCACAACAGGCATCTTCAGGTTCTGTGGGAGGAGCATCCCTATCACGACTATGGCTGCAATAACTGAGATTGTTCGCAATAAAATGCGTTTCATAATGTTGAAATTTTAGAGTGTTATTAAGTTTGTTTTCACTCTATAATGTCATTACAAAGAAAAGGTAACCGCAAAAATGAAGTGAATCCCAAAGTTTTTTGTCCAAACTTTGGGGCTCACTTCATAGTAGTATCTCATTATGATTCTATAAATGTGCGTACCACATTTAAAACAGCTTCATGTGCAAGTTCTCCTTCTGCTATAATCTGTTGTTTGTTGAACATCGGATAGTTTGAAGCAACCATAGGAACTTGTCTTTTTAAGTTTTTCAATAAAGGGTCATTGTCATCTCTATTCCATGCCTTGTACACATCACTGATTAGTGCGAAATCAAAGAATTGCTGATTTTTGAGTTTGCCTTGATATCCGGCAAATGGTGCATTGCATGCAAGATTGAAAGTCATGTTAAGTTTGTCCATTGCCTTGAAGACGATGAATGCCCTAAACATATTTCCCAATGTTCTAACATCTAAAGGGAAAGATTTGTCATTTGCTACTCTACTGCTATAATAATAGCATAGCATTATAGGAGCATCTCCACCAATCTTATGTGCAAACATTTCAAAGAATGCACTCATTGCTATTGCATCGGTTGGAACTTCCGATGGAGGGCACTTCCATTCATTTCTGGATAACTCTTCTGCTAACTGATTTAAAATTCTTTTACTCTCCATAGTAGGGTCTTTCCCTACAGCAGTATATGAAATATGTACCTGAGAGTACTCCTTTAAAAGTTGCGATATTCTACTCATATATGAAGTCGTATTTATGTGTTTACTAGTCAACATCAGGCAAACCCAATTTTTGCTTCATAATGTAGAAAAACTGTTCTTCTCTTGGAGTGATTTTCCCATCAGCCAAAACAACTTGAGCAACAAACTTTCCAACAAATGCTTTCTTTAAAGTCTCCATATTCCTAAGGCAATTTGTCATTGTAGGCTCCGATAAACGGCGTGATGCTTCCATATCAGCAGTTGTAATTCCAATAATTCTGTTTACTTCACCAATAAGTGCAAGTTCACGAGGGTCGCGTTCTCCATCAATTATCATTGCAGCGCAAAGAATTTGGTATAATGATTGCCTCTCCAAAGAAGTATAAGGAGAGCCTTGGTCATAATAGTTTGAATTCATCGTTTTTTTAATTTATATTATTCACCGTTATTATTAATGTATTGTATATTTTCATATCTAATGTGTAAACTAGGTACAAAAGGTCCTATATAACTGCATTTAAGTGAATAATTCAGATATATCCAAGGGCAATGTTTCTTCGTGTTGTTTTTTGATAATTCTTGAAGCATTCTAGATACATCTTCTTGAGAAGGTTGTGCCGTGATAGACATCTTGTTCTTTAGCAAACTCAAAGCGATTGAATATTCGACACGGGGAGTTTCGCTCTCACTTGATGTTGTGAAACGTATTTGGGATTCCGAAAAATCTGTATCAGGAATGTCAAGATACATATCAATCATATAATAATCTGTTTCGGCTGTAGCATCAAACGATAATGAATTCACTCCTAAATAATTACGGAGGTTTATAATGTTGTTGAAAAGTACGCACTCTACACCTGTTTCAATCTTTATATATAGAATATCTTGTAATGTTTGATATAATGTGTAGGTGTCGCCCTTAGCCGCATATCTCCAAGAATTCAGGATCTTGCAAATGATATCCCTTTTTACTGCAAATGGAAGAGTTCTTAGGGCATAAACATAATTAGAGTAATCAAGGTCTGTTTGACGAGGCAACGAGTACCCACTAAACACACCAAACAATTTTTCTCTATCCCATTCCATCATGCTTAAAGGTTTCGAAAGATGATTGAGGAATTGTGATATTGCTGCCTTTTGCTGAAAATTAAGGTTTAAATCCATAGCCTCTTTTTTTATTTGGTAAAACCGTCGTATTCAATATCAACACCTCTGTCGTACAGGTGTAGCACACATTTTACGGCATTCCTGTTCTTTAGATGAAGTGTTATTCCATAATCCTTGTTGTCGTATGCTACAACTCCCATAGCTTTGAGAGTAACTCCACGCAATGATATTTTATCACCCATGTCGGCAACCATTTCCATAAGTTTGGGTTGCATCTGTTGTGTTGGTGTTGGCATATCCATATTCCACATAGTAACAAGGAACCCTTCTTTGGGATTTACATCCAAACCATTGAACATATCTTTAAAAACCTTGTTTTCGATTTTTATTGTACGACTGCAATATTGGTCCCCCATAACTGGAACACCGTTCTGATAACGTTGATGGTGAGTTGATTTTAGAACTAAATCCTGCATAATCATTTATTTAATAGTCAAGGGTGATGTCTAAGAATGTTTCCATTCCTGAATCAAAAGAAATCTCAGAAATAGGCATTCCGAATGCCATCATTGATGAACGCATTGCATTATAATGACCTTGCAGATTTGCTCCATATAAAGCTATAGAGCCAATCTTGCCACTTCCATCGGCATCAGGATAAAACAAGAATAGATTTATTGGCTGTCCGTTGCGAGTGATCTCCAAAGCGTGGCATCCGGCCCGCATATCGTACAAATAAGATTTAATCTGATAGGTGGAGTAGGTTGGATGATTCCTGAAACCATTAACAATGTTCTGAATGCGCATTAAACTGTCTTGGTTTAAATGACTACCAAATCCAAACATAATAATCGAATTAAAGATTAGACATAATTTTAATAGCCTCAAAAATGTTCATTGTTGGCAAATCGCACATCGCAGAGATTAAAGACCACAATTTCATCTCGGAATCATCTATATTACCATCAGCGCAAATTAAAGTTCCCAAGAAGGCTGTTACATATTTCTTTTCTTCTGCAGTCATATTGGAAACGATCTGGCAACATTCTCCATAGGGCATTTTTGCTCCAATGTCTGTGATTACTCTTCCTTTGCTTTGGTCAACACCAAAACGGGTCATTTCGAGAACAATCATTTGAGTCTCTTCTTTGCTTACTTTGCCATCGGCATCAGCAATTGCGTGTGCTAATCTTAGAATTGCTGCGAGTTCTTGATTTGTGAATATCATAGTATTAAATGTTGTACTTTCAAGTTCCCAAATGAAAGCGGACAATAAAAAAAGGCGTGGGAACTTTAACTTATTATTCTATTGAGGCCCTGGACTGCCCGACACTGATAATAAGCAAAGCCCACGCCAAATGATATGATATTCCTATGAGAGGATATGGATACCATTGACGTGGACGTTTCTTGCTCATTACCCCAGTGTCGAAATTGTCCAGATTTCAATAGAGGATAATTTTGCTAAACGCCCTAAAACTAATATGTCAGCAAATGTATAGACAAACGAGCAAAATAATATCAAGTTGCCTGAATATTTTGCAGCGAGAGTGGTTTACATTCGCACTTGTGCAAATGTAGTTAAAAGGTATAAACAAAGCAAGAAACACTTTGCAAATTATAGTTTCTAGGCATTGCGGCTGTGATGTTATGGCGCTTTATAACCAACCAACTAAAAATGGAGTTACCATTTGTAACAGGTTACATATACGGTATCGCAGTTGGATTCAAATGTAACAGTGCAGCCTTCATTTCTTGAGTTTTCACATTTGTAGATTCTTGCTTCCGGGTTATCTTCGCAAACTCCCCATTCGTTTATTACTTCGCAGCCTGAAAGCGGATTGGAGGCTTTGTTTGAGGCATTTTTGCTAATTTCCTTCCAAACAGAATTTGGCAGGCCTTCAGTGAAATGGATTTTTAAATTCACGTTATACTCAGTTTCTGTTGGTGGAAAGGTTACATAGGTGCATTCTGAATCTACAATCCGGTATTGTGGCAATTGAATTCCTACAATCTTGTCTAAATAATCCGCCTCATCGAACTCACGATATATCATATCACGAAAATCTTCTTTACGGCTTATGATCTCTTCTTCAGTGATGGGCGCAGAAAAGGCTATGATGAAAATTGTAAATATCCAGCCAATAGCATATATTGTAAATCCTAAAATAATCCATAAAACTTTAAATACTATCTTCTTGATTTTGTTTGCGATAATTCCTGTTATTGCCAAAACAAGGAATAGCAATATAAAGAATATGCTCCCCTGCGATAACTTTTCACAGAAATTATACGGCAGGCTGTTAATGCCCAATGCAATGGGAACGAATAGGATAATAGAGGAGATAATCCACCAAAGGTTCTTTTTAATTGTATTTTTCATGATAGTGTAAGATGTGGCTATTACCGGGTGTGTTGGCTTTTGTGCGATTACAGGCCAAAGATTTTATCAAATTCTGCTTTTGTGTAATTTTCAACAATAATAGAGTGGCCTCCATAGTTGAATTTTAGGTCGATGCCATTGGCTGTCTTTATTGGAGAGACTGTCACACCCTGGTAGATGAAATGCTTGCCTACAGATTTCTCAATACGTGGGGCAATGGATTTGTAACTGCTTGTGCAAAGTGCCTTTACCTTCTGTGGCATGAGATTGTAAATGGCAGCCAATGTCTTGGTGTCAAAGTTAATCTCTTCGTCCACTCCTGAAAGTCTTGCAGTCACTGTGGATTTTTTACCGGCTGCTGTTGTGTCGGTTGTTGCTGCGGTTACACTGAATACTGAAACGAGCGAAAAAATCGCAATGAAAATGATTTTCTTCATAATGTTGAAATTTTAGAGTGTTATTAAAATTGTTTTCACTCTATAATGTCATTACAAAGAAAAGGTAACCGGCTAAAATGAAAAATAATTTAATATCTCTTTCAACCAGCCCGACGGGTCTGTGAGTATCTGCATGGGATATTCCCAAAACACTCTGCCCAATGCCTTTAGTACGCCGCCTTTGGGAGTAGCAAGGATGAGAGATGCTACTGCAAGGTGAGTGAATGCCAAAAACGAAACCGACCTGGCGATGCCGCAATTCTCGATATCCGGTTGTGTGAAGCGTGTCTGCCTTATGAATGAGTGAAGGTGGAAGGCATAGGAAAATGCAATCAACGCATCAAAGAATATCATATAGTCGCAGTCGCCGGCAAAGCGGAACGGGAATATCATAAACGTATATATAGGAATGCAATAGGGCGATAGAGTGATAGGTATATACCCCATTCCATATTTGCCCACCTTATAACTCACATAGCACTCCTTGCCTTTGACTACAAACTCGTTAATCTTCTTGAAAAACAGCAGGGCCATAAGTGTGTGGGTCAACTCGTGGGTGAACTTCATGAACCAGTTCAGGTTGTGACTGATTCTGAGTGTGGTGAGTATAATGGCAAGGACAATGTATGCAACAAATCCCGCAAGCAGCCCCACGTAATTGCCGGCATGCTTCCAACTCCATCCTATTCTGACCCACATATCAATGGCGTTCTTCCCGAGCGAGGTAATGAACACTGCCAAAAACAGGAACGCCAGTAAACAGAACAATGCAGTGGTGGCGAAGTAGTAAAGTTTGTTAAGCCTCTCCCTCATTGCTCCTCGTTCTTCTCGTCAACATTTAAAGCCGCCATGCTGTTGCCGCTGTTTGCATGGATTTTCTCCTCCTGAATCAACTCTCTGAGTGCGGCTCTCTCTATTGCGTTGCGAACTGCTTCCTCTGCGAACTCGTCATTCTCAATGATTCTGGCAGCAATTTCCTTAATTCTGTTCATACACTTATTCTTTTTACTCTTGACTGAATCGGCATTTCGCATACCCAGGATGCTTGCAATCTCGTCCATAGGCTTGTGGTTCCAATAAAAATGTTTGAGTAGGGTGCTGCACTCCGAGGGAATACGGTTAAACACCTTATCCAGAAAATCATTCTGCATCTGTTGTTTCTCGTCTACGGCAATCTCATCCTCTCTCTCTGCAATATTATGTAGTTGGAGCGAAAAAGTAACCGCCTCGTCCAAATTCTGTGCTCTCTTTTTACGTACCTGATTACATGCCTTCAACTTGCCAATCTGCACGAGGTAACTGAACAAGGCACCATCGTGGGAACTGATTACCCCGCCACTCTTCACCTTCTGCATAAGCACAATCAACGACTCTTGGAAGATATCCTCAATGTCCTCGTTTGAAATCTTGTCACCGGAGAATGTCTGCCCCAGAATTGAAACGAAACCAGGTTTCATCTCTCGGCAGATATGCCTCCAGGCACGCTCGTCGTTCTGTAGTATCCCGAATATAAGTTGTGAGTCTGTCATGTATAGTCGTGTTTTCTTCTTTGCAAATATAGGCACAAGTGAGCGAGAAACATGACGCTTGTTTCAATATTTTCAAAGCAAGCGCAATAATTTCCCTCCATTGGATTTTTAACTTGGTTGAAATTGCTTCCGCTCGCATTGTGTGTAAACAAGTTTTCACACACTCGCTTACTCGCAATTTTCAACGGTACCGTTACGCCGTTGCTTTTTTGCTACTGAACCTCAATAACCGCAGGTGAAAGCTGAACTTAATGGCGAAGTTTCGACAATACTGACAGCAGTTGGTCGCAGGCAGCGTGGAGCAGTCACGCCCTGCGGGATGCGATAAGGCGGTGTTGTCAAAGCCCTACAATAAAAAAAGAGAACCGCGTTAGCGATTCTCCTTGTGGGCCATCTAGGACTTGAACCTAGGACCTCCAGATTATGAGTCTGTTGCTCTAACCGACTGAGCTAAAAGCCCGTGTATCTCCTTTTTTGAAATACGTCGCAAAGGTAGAGCAAAAACTTTTAGATTGCAAATTTTTTGCGCTAAAATTTGTTACATGCTGCTGAGTAAATATCTTTTTATCATTAGGCTTACTTATATCGCATCCACTGCAGCAGTTCCTTGAGGTTGGGTTTCTTGCCGTGCATAAGTATACCCACACGATATATCTTTCCGGCTCCCCATACTACAATGATGAATGTGGCATAGAGCAGCACAGCCGAGAGACATATCTCCCACGTTGGTATCTCGTAGGGGATGCGCGCCATCATCACAATAGGTGATGTGAGCGGTATCATTGAGAACCAGAATGCTAGGTTTGATGAGGGGTCGTTGATGACCGAGAGCATGATGAACAGTGCCAGAATGATGGGTAGCATGATTGGTGTCTGCAGTTGCTGTGCATCCTGTGGACTGTCAACGGCCGAGCCTACTGCGGCGAACATCGCAGCATAGAGCAGGAATCCGCCAAAGACAAACACCAGCAACCAGATGACAATACCACCTATGTACTTGATGTTGCTCAGCATCAGTATTGCCTGCAGCATACCCATCTCGCTGCCGCCTACTGCCGATGCAGGCACTCCCTGCTTGAGCATCTCCATTGCAGCAAGTATCTCATCGGGCAGTATATGTGGGAGTACAAAATATGCCACTCCGCCAATGAATACTATCCATATTGTTATTTGCAGTAGCGCAACGCAGGCAATGCCCAAGATTTTGCCCATCATCAGGTCAAAAGGCTTTACGGTAGATACCAGTACCTCAAGTACGCGGTTGTTCTTCTCTTCAATGACAGACTGCATCACCATTACGCCATAGAGAATGAGGAACATGTAGAGAATGAAACTCAGTATGTATGCCAGTACCGATGCTACTATTGCCGATGAACTCTCGGCATCTTCCTCGCCAGGGCTGTTCTTGAGCGATTGCAGTGATACTCGGGTGTTGAGTTGCTGCATAACCTGCTGCTCCACGTTGTATATCTTCATCTTCTCCTTTTGCACAGCCATTGTCAGTTGCGATGCAATGTTCTGCTCTGCGCCCATTGCTGCTGTTCCGTTTGTGTAGAGGTACACGTCGGCGGGGTTGTTTACAATGTTGCTGCCAATGTGCAGTATGGCATAGCAGTCGCTGTATTCGCTCCTTGCGATCTCCAGTGGCAGGGGTGTCTGTTCAAACATTATTTCGCCGCTGTTGCTCAGCTGCTGTGCAATTATGCCGCTGTCATCAACCACTGCAATTGTCTTTGCGCTCTCCTCGGAGTAGCCCGCGATGAGCATTGGTGCAAACATCAGCAGCAGCATCAGCATTGGTGTCAGCAGGGTGGTGATGATGAACGATTTCTTCTGTACGCGCTCGTTGAATTCGCGGCCTATGATTATTCCTATATTGTTTTTCATCGTTTTCCTTTTTTATTGGTTACACATTATGCTCTACCGCGCGTATGAAGATGTCGTTCATTGTTGGTATCACCTCGCTGAAAGAGCGCAGTTCAACGCTCTCATTGACAGCAGCAATGACGCCTCGCACGTCGCTGTCGGCAGCAATGTGTATCTTTGCCTTGTTGATGCCAATGGGCGATGCCTGTGTCTCCAATACCGAGCATCGGTCGGCTATTGTCTTCAACAGCTGCTGCTCCGTGCCACGATAGTTTATCTCAAAGATGTTTGTGCCATGACTGTGACGTATCTCCTCCACGTTGCCCGAGAGTATGTTGCGCGACTTGTCGATAAGCGTGATGTGGTCGCAAACCTCCTCTACCGATGACATGTTATGTGTCGAGAAAATGATTGTGGCACCCTTGTCGCGCAGTGCAAGAATCTCCTCCTTGAGCAGGTTGGCATTTATGGGGTCGAAACCCGAGAAAGGCTCGTCGAAAATGAGCAGTTTGGGTTCGTGCAGCACCGTGACGATGAACTGCACCTTTTGTGCCATACCTTTCGACAGGTCACCGATCTTCTTGTTCCACCAATCCCCGATGCCGAACTTCTCGAACCACATCTTTGCTTTCTGTGTCGCCTCCTTGTGCGAGAGTCCCTTGATACGTGCAAAGAACACAGCCTGTTCGCCAAGTTTCATCTTCTTGTATAGGCCACGCTCCTCGGGCATGTAGCCGATGTGTGCAACGTCGTCGGCCGCCATCTCCTTGCCGCCAAGCAACACGCGCCCGGCGTCGGGTGTTATTATGCGGTTGATGATGCGCAGCAGTGTTGTCTTTCCGGCGCCATTGGGGCCAAGCAGGCCATATATGGAGCCTTCGGGTATTGACAGCGACACATTGTCGAGTGCGGTGTGTCCCGAATACCTCTTTGTGATGTTTTCAATCCTTATCAAATCCATTTTTTATGCTGTTTTGTTTTTGTTTGCAGGCAAATGTAGTACAAATTCCAAAATTACCCCCCCCGATTGTTAATTTATGTTAAAATACATAAAAGGCTGAAGCTTGATGCAGAGACATTTGCGCGAATATACTAAAAAATTGCGGCATAAGTCATTTTTTATGTAAATTTGCGATAATTATTGAAAGTAAATGATTGTCATGCTGAGCGCAGCGAAGTATCTCTGTTTGCCGTTTTAATGAGATCCTTCACATCCGTTCAGGATGACATGCCTTTAGGCAAGGTTATTTTTATTGTCAACTGAACCCATTGAATGTTTTATGTTATCCGGTAAAAAGGTTCTGATATTTGATTTGGGCGGTGTGGTGATTGACCTCTTTGTAGACCGCACATTTGCGGCAATGGCGGCATTGTGTGTGCCTGCTGACATGCTCACAGAGCGCGGTTGCCTCATGAACTCAATGATGATGCAGTTTGACAGGGGAGATGTAACAACCGACGGGATGTTCGGCTATATAAAGTCGTTCCTTCCTGTTGAGGTGCGCGAAAGGCTTGGCGCAGGGCTTGACGGCGAGATACAGCGTGTGTGGAACCTTATGCTTGGCGATATCCCGGTGGCAAAACTACAACGTCTTGAGGCGTTGCGCAGTGCAGGCTATCGCGTGGTAATGCTCAGCAACACCAACGGCGGGCATTGGCCGTGCATTGAACAACGGTTTGTCCGGGCCGGCGGCAAGTTGCCGTCGGAGTGCTTCGATGCCTTGTATCTGTCATATCTCATGCACCGTCGCAAACCCGAACCCGAAATCTTCCTTTCTCTTCTTGAGAGTGAAGGGGTAGAGGCGGCCGATTGCCTCTTCCTTGACGATTCGGCCGAGAACTGTGCCGCTGCACGTGCTGTGGGCATTGATGCAGTGCTTGTGGAGCGCAACGCATCATGGAGCGGATTATTTAACGAATGACTATGCAGATAATAACAGATATAACTGAATATGACAAAATACCCTGTGCCGCCACTATCGGTTCGTTCGATGGCGTGCATCTGGGGCACCTGGCTATGCTTGGCGAGTTGCGTGCTGCAGCTTCGTCAAAAGGGTTGCCGCTAATGGTGGTGACTTTTGCCATCCATCCACGCCGGCTCTTTGACAAGGAGTGCGCACCATTCCTGCTCACCCCTTTGAGTGAGAAGGTCAAGTTGCTTGAGGCTGCCGGTGTCGACATTTGTGTTCTGCTCAATTTTGACTGCGCAATGGCGGCTTTGTCGGCCGAGCGTTTCATGAAAGAGATTCTTGTTGAGCGTCTTGGCGTGCAACTGCTTGCAGTGGGCTATGACCACCACTTTGGCAAACCGACCGCCGCCGAGGGGCTTGAGCAGTATATTGCAATGGGAGAGCGGTTGGGTATTGAGGTCTTTGGTACACACCCCTTTGTGATTGATGGCGTTGCTGTGAGTTCATCTGCTGTGCGCCGCGCCCTGTCGAGCGGTGATGTTGCTTTGGCTGCCCGTCTTCTTGGCCGTAACTATCTGTTGCAGGGTACCGTTGTGCATGGTGCCGGTATCGGGCACGTGCTCGGTTTCCCCACAGCAAACATCTCGCAGGCCGACAATGAGCAGATGCTGCCGCTGGACGGCGTCTATGAGACCGACGTGACGGTTGACGGCAAACTGTTCAAGGGGGTGATGAACATTGGTGTGAAACCCACAGTCAGCGGCAAGGAACGCACCAACGAGGTGCACATAATAGATTTTGACGGCAATATATATGATGATGATATTGCCGTACAGTTTGTTCGCCGTCTGCGCGGCGAGCAGAGTTTTGATAGTGTCAATGCCTTGCGTTTTCAGATAGAGGTTGATGTAGCAAGGGTTAAACGTGGTATTTGAATGGATTCAAGAGGTTTAAAGAAGATAATGCACCTTGTTGGTACTATAGCCCTCCTGGTTGTAATGTACTTTTTGTTGCAGTTGGTGTTCATTGTTATGGCAGAGATTGTTGCAGTTGGAATTGGTGTTGCCCGGGGCGATGTGCCCAAAGAGGCAATGGATATGATTGACAATGCACAGTACCTGAAAGATAACCCTGTGACTGCCGCTTATGTTGTTAAGGCGCAGGCTTGGGGAATGCTGCTCTCAACCATTTCAATGCTTCTCTTTCTTCACTTTGCCGGCTATTACAGGCTAAGAGGGCTTTTGCGTTCCATAGCCCCCAAACCGTTGCTTATATCCACGTTGCTTGTGTTCACGTCAATGTTTGCCCTCAACATCTTTGTGCAGTGGTTCCCGCTCAAGGATAATTTGAGTGACATCTTTTCAGGACTGTCGCACAATGTGCTGGGTATTCTATCCCTGGCCTTCTTTGGCCCGTTGCTCGAGGAGGTCCTTTTTCGTGGTGCCATACAAGGATTGCTGATGCACTATTTTAACCGCCCCTGGCCTGCGATAATACTTTCGGCATTGGTGTTCGGCGTCTTTCATATGAATCCTGTGCAGATTGTCTATGCCACACTCTTGGGAATTGTGTTTGGCTGGATATATTACCGCACCGGCAGCCTGTTGTCGGTTATTGTCGGTCATGTGCTCAACAACTCCCTTGCTGTTGTAACCACAGTGCTTTATGGCGCCGCCGAGGAGCAGGCTGTCGCCGGCAGTCCGGTCGGCATTGCAGGCTTTGTGCTCTTTGCAGCGCTGTCGCTCTATCTTGCGGTGAGGCTCAATAAGGAAATGGTGGTTAAATCTGAAAACTGAAATGTGAAAGGTGAAAACCGAAAGCAGCGAGTAAGCGAGAGCAGAGGAATTCACAAGTTTTCCGCTTTGACATTTCACCTGTCTAAATACAAGTTCTATACGTTTTGAGTCTCTTGCGTAGTTCCTTTGCTTTTACAGGGGTGGTGACCTTGTCCATCAGCGCCCAGAACCTGTCGCTGTGGTTCATCTCCACAGTGTGGCACAGTTCGTGCAGCAGTACGTAGTCAATGAGTTCATCGGGTAGCAATACCAGGTATATGCTCAAGCTGATGCTGCCCTTTGTGTTGCAACTTCCCCAGCGGCTGTGCACGTTGCGCACAGTGCAGCGGCTGTATGTAAAGCCCTTTTCATCGGCAAGAGCCTTCAGGCGCGGCGGCAACAGTTGCTTTGCGCGGCGTGTGAGCGCTGTCGTTACCGCCTTCCTCAGCCACTCCTGCATCTTCCTGTCATTGTAACAGGTGCCTGTGGGGCACAGTAGCAGTGCCTCTTTTTCGTTGTATCTTATTTGGAAAATCCCGCCGGTGTGCTCCTCTATGCGGAATATGAAATTGTCGCTCTCAATGCGATAGTTGCAGTCGATGATGCACTCCTTCTCTTTAGGCTTTCTCTGTAGCAGTTTGGGCACACACTCCACAATGGCTCTTTCAATGTCGCGCTGTGTAGCGAAGGTGGGCGCAGTTATGTGTATGCCGTCGTGGCGTGCGCGCAGAATAATGCGGCGTGCTCTTACGTTGCGTGCCACTATTATTGTACCCCACTGCGGGTGCTCCATTATGCTCTTTATGAGCCTCATCCTTTATGCTATGATATGAGTACCTTGTGTGCCGTCAATGGCATCGGCTTTGGTAATTATGACCTTTGAGACACCGTTACAAATGGCATTGAAGGCGTTCTCCATCTTGGGAATCATGCCACCGCTTATTGTGCCGTCTGCAAGCAGTTGCTTGTATGTCTCTCCGGTGATGGTGGCGATGAGGCTGTCGGCATCCTCGGGGTCGCGCATCACGCCCGGGAGTTCAAAGCAGTAGATGAGCGTTGTGTCGTATACTGTAGCCAGCGCCTTTGCCGTCTCTGCCGCCATTGTGTCGGCATTGGTGTTTAGGATTGTACCCTTGCCGTCGTGCGTTAGCGGAGCGACAATGGGTGTGATACCCTGTTCTATGAGCCTTGAGAGCATATCGCCGTCGGCACTCTCTACATCACCCACAAAGCCATAGTCGATTGTCTTTACGGGGCGTTTGTGCGCTGTGATGATATTGCAGTCGGCACCGGTGAGGCCAAGAGCGTTCACGCCGCGCGCCTGCAGTCCTGCAACGATATTCTTGTTCACAAGCCCGCCATACACCATGGTGACAACTTTTAGTGTCTCCTCGTCGGTTATACGCCGGCCATCGACCATCCTGCTCTCAATGCCAAGTTTCTCAGCAATGCGTGTTGCCGAGCGACCGCCGCCATGAATGAGCACCTTGCGGCCTTCAATGGCTGCAAAACGGTCGAGGAGGGTAGCAAGTGATGCCTCCTCCTCTACTATTTTACCTCCGACCTTTATGACGGTAATCTTCTCTCTCATCAATAGTCAAGATATGTGTATCCGTATAGTCCCGAGCGGTAGTTCGAGAGGAACTCCTTGCCCTCCTCCAGGGTGATGCGTCCCTCTTTGACGGCGCTTGTCACCCAACGCTCAAGTGTACGCACCAATTTGCGTGCATCGTACTGCACATAGTCGAGCACATCGGCAATAGTCTCACCGTCAATAATCTTGTCAATGTGGTAGCCATCGTTGTCCACGCTCACATGCACCGCATTTGTATCGCCAAAAAGGTTATGCATGTCGCCCAGAATTTCCTGGTAGGCACCAACGAGGAACACACCCAGGTAGTACGATTCGTTCGATTTTACACGGTGCACCTTCAACGAGTCGGCTTTGCTGTTGTAGTGTATGAAGTCTGTAATCTTTCCGTCGCTGTCGCATGTCATGTCCTGGATGGTACAGCTACGGTCGGGTCGCTCATCAAGACGGTGAATTGGCATGATGGGGAAGAACTGGTCAATACCCCAACTGTCGGGCAAACTCTGGAACAGTGAAAAGTTACAGAAATACTTGTCGGCAAGCAGTTTGGGAAGCTTGCGGAAATCGTCGGGCACATGCTTCATGGTCTTTGCTATGGCCATGATTTCGCGTGTAACGCTCCAGAACATACT
>JAEIGA010009858.1_pt1 | contig 14464 bp, 11 predicted proteins | sample 9270691 | NCBI WGS metagenome assembly JAEIGA01 (sample SAMN17057246, study PRJNA624740) | gut metagenome | biome: biome; isolation source: fecal sample | host: Bos grunniens | place: China: Xizang | collected 2019 | reverse complement strand
TTGTAGCACCCTGAGAGTCGCAGCATGTCAATACACCGTCTTTCTCAGAGATTGAGCCGTCGCGATTATCTGCAATAAGAAAATCGTTGCCGGCTCCTTGATATTTGTAAAATTTCTGCATAGCCTAAATTGTTGTACATTAAGCATTTAGCCCGCAAGCCTGCCTTCCTGGGAAGGCAGGCTTATAGACTAATCTATTGCATATCAGCAAGTTCACCTTCAAGAAGATCTGCGAGAAGTCGTATTCCTTCAGAAATACGCTCCGGCGACATGAAAGAGAAGTTCAATCTCATCGTATTCTTACCGTCGCGGTCGGGGTGGAAGAACTCTCCTGCAACGTATGCCACACCTGCATCAAGAGCCTTATCATAGAACTTGACTGCATCGAAGCCCTGAGGCATGGTCAGGAAAAGGAAAAGGCCGCCTTCCGGATGTGTCCAGGTAACGTTTTTCGGCATATGCTTCTCCAATAGAGAAAGCAGCAGGTCTCGCTTGCCTTTGTATAGAGCTATGCTCTTCTTGAGATTCGCATCCAGCTTTCCGCTTCTGAGGAACTCGGCCGCCACATACTGATCGAAGATTGGTGGGCACAGGTCAAGAGACTGCTTGCAGACATATATCTTGTCAAGAATTTCCGGATGAGCCAGGGCCCAGCCGAGACGGAAACCTGGAGCAAAGATCTTTGAGAATGAGCCGAGGTGTATCACACGGTCCGGGTCAAGTGTATACATTGACGGGATATGCTCACCTTCGTACCTGAGTTCTCTGTATGGACTATCCTCAACTACAAGGAAGTCATATTTGCGTGCAAGCTCCACAAGCATTTCCCTCTCCTCAAGCGTAAGTGACTCCCCTGAAGGATTCTGGAAATCCGGAATCATGTAGAGGAACTTTATCTTCTTACCCTGCTCATGGGCCTGTGATATGACAGCTTCGTATGCCGCTCTGAAACGGTTCAGATCACTGTCATGAGCCACTCCCCTGATGTCTGCACGATAAGAACAGAATGACTGGAGGGCGCCGAGATATGAAGGACTTGAAGTCAGGATGACATCACCGGGATCCACAAGCACTCTTGTGCATACATCGATACCCTGCTGGGACGAAGATGTTATCTGGACCCTTTCTACTGCTACGCCATAACGCTCGGCCACCGCCTCACGAAGCTCCATGACTCCCTGAGTGGCACCATATTGAAAAGCCTTACCGGCGTATTTGTCTATAACTTCCCCCATTGTCTGACGGATTTCATCCATAGGGAAAGTTTCAGCGGAAGGATATCCTCCTGCGAATGAATATATAGAATTGAGATCCACCTTCTTGAAGATCTCCCTTACAGGAGATCTGAAGAAGGATGCTACGTCTTCTGAAAATATGTTGCCGTATTCCATTTTATCTGAGCATATCCTCCAAGGTGATGGAACCTGAAGTCTTGGCATCACGATACTTCACGATTACGGGGCAGTAAAGATGTACACCCTGCTCTGCACCAGGCCCCTTGCTGATAGGACGGCTTCCTGCCACCACTACCGCGCCTGAAGGAACTACTATCTGACCATTCTCGTTGGCTCTGATATATTCCCCTGTGGTTGCATCGAAGATAGCTGTAGAGGCATTGATGATGACTCCGGAACCGATGACAGCGTTCTCCTTCACGATAGTACCCTCATATATTCCGCAGTTTCCACCGATGAATACATTGTCCTCAATGATTACAGGAAGGGCACCTACCGGCTCAAGAACACCACCGAGCTGAGATGCTGCTGAAAGATGTACATGCTTGCCCACCTGAGCGCATGAACCTACAAGTGCGTGAGAGTCTATCATTGTTCCCTCATCAACATAAGCACCGATGTTCACATAAGCCGGAGGCATCATGATTACTGAAGGAGCAAGATATGCACCTGCACGCACGCTGCTGCCGCCTGGAACGATTCTCACGCCATTCTCTGCCGTGAATCTTCTTGTAGGGATTGTATCCTTATCGAAGAAAGAGAACTGTCCCTGAGTCATATCAGTGAGCTTTCCAAGACGGAAACCTGAAAGGATCACTTCCTTCACCCATGAGTTCACTTTCCACTCGTCGCCAACTTTCTCGGCTACTCTTACCTTACCGCTCTCAAGATCGGCAATGGTCTGATTGAATTTTTCTATATCTGTCATGATTATAAAAGTCCAAGGTCCTTGATTGTCTTTACCATAAGGTCATAAGTCGACTGCTGCGACGGCACGAGAGGCAGACGGAGTTCGTTCTGAATAAGTCCCATAGCCGCGAGAGCTGCCTTTGCCGGGATAGGATTGCTCTCTACGAAGCAGTTCGAAAAGAGAGGTGTCAATTTCTGGTTGAGCTCACGAGCCTTCTCCCAACGGCAGGCCTTCATTGCGCCGACAAACTTAGCCATAAGGGCAGGAGCCACATTGGATGCCACACTGATGATACCGGCACCACCCTGCTCCATCATCCAGATGGTATCGTCGTCGTTTCCACTTAGGACAGCAAAGTCCTTCGGTGCATTGCGGAGAATCTCCTCGATCTGTGCTCTGTTCCCTGATGCCTCCTTGATGGCTACAACATTAGGAATCTCTGCAAGTCTGAGAGTCGTCTCTGCCGACATGTTCGCACCTGTTCTTCCAGGTACATTGTAAAGCACGATAGGCTTGTCTGTCGACTCTGCTACAGCCTTGAAATAAAGATACTGTCCCTCCTGAGTCGGCTTGTTGTAATATGGAACCACGATAAGGAAGGCATCCACACCATGAGGATCAAGCATCTGCATGCTCTTGATAGTGTGGCTGAGGGAGTTGGTACCGCCACCTACAAGAATAGGAAGGCCATTGCTGTGCTCCTTTGCAGTCTGAAGCACCTTTATTCTTTCATCATCCTCAAGACAAGGAGTTTCACCTGTTGTTCCGAGAGGTACAAGGAAATCGATTCCTGCCTCTACCTGCCTGTCCACGAGGGTGGCAAAGGCAGCATAGTCTACCTCTCCATTCAAAAAAGGTGTTATAAGGGCTGTTCCGCAGCCTGTCAAATCTACATTCTTCATAATTCTTTCTTTACTTCTGGTTCTGGAGAATCAGCTGCTTGAACTCATGTACACCATTCAAGCCTTCCGTTCTCAAAGCTGCTTCTACTGCTCCTGCCGCAAAGCCCTCACGTGAGAAAGCCTCATGAGTGAGAGTGATGCGGTCATTAAGTCCTTCGAAGCCGATAGTATGGATGCCCGGAATCTCTCCGCAGCGTACAGACTGGATATCAGTCTTCACATCCATGTTTGCGTCTACTATATCTGCAAGACTTCTTGCTGTTCCGCTTGGTGCATCAAGCTTATGGCAGTGATGCATCTCGATCATATACGGACTATAGCCACCGAACTCTCCGAACATCTTTGAGATGTAGTCGGTAACTGCGAAAAAGACATTGACTCCTATAGAGAAGTTACTTGCCCATATCATAGGTGTTCCACATTTCTCAAAATAGGCAATGACTTCGTCCTTGATGTCAGCCCAGCCTGTGGTTCCCACTACAACAGCCTTGAAGTTCTCAGCAAGGAATCTGTAGTTTTCCCTGAATGCCGCAGGAGTCGTGAAGTCAATGCATACACATTCCTTTGCAAGAGCCGGATCAGTATCTGTTACAGCCTCGCTCCATCCTGCATATTCTATATTTCTTGAAAGGATGATCTTCTCGATCATCTTACCCATTTTTCCGTAGCCGCTTATAAAAAGTTTCATTTTTTCTGGTTTTGGTTTTCACGTTTCTGAGCAGGAAATTAGAACTCCGGAAGTTCCTCAGGCTGCTCGAAAAGGTGGTGATGGAGATCCTTTACAACATCAGTAAGTTCCTCACGATCAACCACAAAACTGATATTCACAAATGAGGCTCCCTGCGAAATCATATATACATTGCACTTCTTCAAAGGAACAAAGGTCTTCTTGAGCATTCCGTTGAGCTTCACAATGTTCTTTCCGATAACGGAAACCTGCGACTTATCATCATCCACGACAACTTCTGCGAACTCCGAAAGCTCTGCAACGGTCTTGTCGATCTTCTCAGAAGAGTCCACAGTCACTGAGATATTCGCCTCAGATGTACTGATAAGGTCTACTGAAACCTTGTTATCGCTGAAGATTTCGAAAACTCTACGAAGGAAGCCGGAAGTGTTGATCATCTTCATCGAGAAGATGTTGATCACGCGGATGTTCTCCTTGAATGACACTGACTTCACACCGTCCTCGATAAGTTCGCTGCGAAGAATCGCAGTTCCCTTTCCTGAAGGGTTCATCGAGTTGAGGACATAAATAGGAATATTCTTCTTGACAGCCGGCTCGATTGTGAGCGGATGAAGAACCTTTGCACCGAAATGTGCCATCTCCGCAGCCTCCTCGAATGAGATCTTCTCAAGATACTTTGTATTTTCCACCTTGCGCGGGTCAGCAGAACGGACACCGTCCACATCTGTCCAGATCTCGATCTTCTCTGCATCGATAGCCATACCGATCAGGGATGCGGAATAATCCGAACCGCCTCTACCAAGCACGGTCTGCTCTCCGGCAAGGTTGGATCCGATAAAGCCCTGTGTAATCACAGCATCAACTCCCTGATATGCCTCATTTACAATAGCAGGCACTCTCTTGATGATTTCCTTCTCATCAGGCTCACCCTTGAGGTAGCTGTTGCTTGTTATCATCATCTGACGGGCATCAATGAAGTTGGTTCTGATACCCTTGGCATTCATAGTATGGCAGATGATCGTAGAAGAAAGAAGCTCTCCGTTTGATATGATTATGGCCTTGTTACGGTCAGAAAGCTCTCCTACTGCACATACGGCCTTGACGAGAGCTTCGAGCTTGTCACATATTTCATTTACATTTGCCACCGCAGCCTCAAGGAGTGCAGGGCTCTGCTCAAGAAGTTCTGTCGCGAGATTGACGTGACGGCTTCTGAGCTCATTCATCAGGTTTTCTGTTTCAGCTAAGTTTCTTGACACTGCGGCATCTGATATCCTGTACAGGAGGTCAGTTACCTTTGAGAGTGCCGACACTACCACTACCGGCTTCTGATTCAAGCGTCCGCCGACAATGAATACGGATCTTGTAATCGCCTCAAAATTTGCGACGGACGTGCCGCCGAATTTCATTACTATCATACTTTTGACTCTACGAAACAAATAGTAATCGTCTACCCTCAGTCACCGAGCTGACAGCCCCGAGGGGCGAAAATCTTGCAGACTCGAATGGCACGGCGCTGATGCGCCTTATCACATCACAATATTTGTTTCTCTATTAATTAATTTATACTAATTTTCTTTTATCAACGTCCTATACATTCGGACATAGTTGCTGACAGCCGTCTCTATGTCTGCCATATTTATATGCTCATTGTCGCGGTGGGCAACAAGTATCGAGCCCGGTCCGCAAAGTATCTTGTTGCTGAAACATTTCAGCTGCGGAGCATCGCTACCGAAGGCTACAGGCTTTGAAGGGAAGCCTTCAAACACAGTAAATCTTGTAGGAGAATCTCCGCCAAAAGCCTTGACACTCATATATTTCTGCCACTGGGCCACATCCTTTGCCACTATATCCGAGCCATCCTGAACCCTCCTTCTGCCAAAACGCAGCTTAGCCTCTGGACCTGAGATATTCTTCATTATGTTGCAGACCATCTCATCTGACTCGAAAGTTGTCCTGAAGTACAGGCGACAGTTCAGACTATCGCTCAGAATGTTCTGAGGATTGTCACTGACGAGCTTTCCGATGTTCCATGTCGTATCCCCGAGAAGTTCATCAACAGGGAAGACTATGCTTCTGAGAGCATTCAGGAAGTCACCGAACATTTCCACCGCACTGCGGCCATACTGAGGATAACCGGAATGAAAGGCTTCACCTGTGAAGCTCAGTTCAAAAGACTTCGTTCCCTTGCTCGCAGTGGTCATGTGGTTATCTGTCGGTTCTCCCACAATGACAACAGCATCTTCCGATATCTTTCCGCTCATTGACTCCGAGAACACTTTTGCTCCAAAGGATCCTGTTTCCTCTCCGGCAAGAAGCAGAAGGGCAAAATCAGTATATCCTCTGCGCTCAAGCTCAAGGCAGGCCTCCCACATTGCGAAGATCTGCCCCTTTGCATCGCAGGTTCCGCGTCCGGTCATGACTGCACCAGAATCGGCCTCCTGTGGAGCGATATATGGTGGAACTGTATCAAGATGAGTACAGAAATAAATCTTTGGCTCGCCCCATGTCACAAGAAGATTGACAGGTACAGCACATCCCTGCGGACAGTCGGCTGACATAGTGTCCACCTCGAAGGTCTGTACACGTCGGGCAGCTCCCGCCATCCTCTCTGCGAGGAAGTCAGCAAATTCCCTCTCCCTTCCGGAAGTGGAATCAATCTGAAGCATCTCTTTGAAAAAGTCTGTATTCATCACAAAAAAGGCAGTCTCGCTATGGGGACTGCCTGAATATCTACGTTATTACACTATCGCACGTTAATAAGCATGACGTTCCCCAACAGAATATACTTCTGCTTTTTGCACTTGGAAACCTGCTTGGAAAACATTGTCATACTTTCAAATTTTACAACATGCAAATTTATTGATTTATTTTGACACTTTCAAAAAATTTTATGCCTCTACCTCCATTAACTTACTCCATCACAAAAGACGGCGGAACAGAAGTCTTTGCCCAATCCTTGTTCGGAGTAGGGCTCATCACAAACTCCAATGTTCCTCCTGCAATCAGATCCTCATGAGAGAACCATGACTGATTCCACTCGCGACCATTGAAGACAGCAGACTCAATATATTTATTTTCAGGAGAGTAATTGTGGCATACGATCTTGAATGTCTTACCGTTGCCAAGAGAGATTTCCGCATTTTCAAACACAGGGCTTCCGATCACATACATCGGCAATCCCGGAGTAACAGGATAAAATCCAAGAGCGGAGAAGACTGCAAAGGCACCCATGGCACCACCATCTTCATCACCACAATAGCCCATAAGGTCATTTCTGAACCACTGATCAAGAAGCGTACGCACTCGTTTCTGAGTCTTCCACGGAGCACCTGCATACGAATACAGATATGGAGTATGGAAGCATGGCTCATTTCCCATCGAGAATTGTCCCACATTTCCGGTCTGGTCAGGTACTTTATTCCAGAAGCGGAACTTTATATCTCCAAGCGGCTCGGCAAAAGTCCTGTCAAGTTCCTTTATAAACTCTTCAGGTCCTCCCATAAGTGCCACCAGGTCTGCTACATTATGCTGTACCCACCAACGATAGACCCAGCCGTTGTTTTCTCCATAATACTCTCTGGTACCGTTTCCAGTTCCCCATCTATAGTCGAATGGCTCGATGAAATGTCCGTCCTTATCCTTAGGATGGAAGAATTTAGTATCATGATTGAAGACCTTTCTATAGTTAAGGCTTCGCTGCATAAAACGATCATAATCAGCTTCATAACCAAGAGCTTTCGCTACCTGAGCCAGACCCCATTCATCATAGGAAGTTCCCAAAGTAACTTCGACAGGCTGACGTTTTTCCCAATCCCTGTGCACATGCGGAACTGTCTCCTCCTGACCTGGCCATAATGCAGGAATATAGCCATGTTCCTGATAGAAGGCATCAAGTTCACCGGCAGGAGCTGCCGACCATGGAATCAAAGTCTTTTCTGTAATGCCCTTCAATGCAGCCTCATATGCCGAAGCCAGATCAAAATCCACGAGACCCTTGGCATAGGCATCTACAACAGAAAGAATACCATGATTGCAATTCATTCTGCGCGTATCACCAATTGCCTCCGGGAAGGTCGGCATCCAGAAATTGTCCATCTGAGAAGCCATGGTAACATAGGATGCAATCATATCCTGCTCCATTTCCGGCTCTATGATAGTGCGTAGAGGGTGGGTAGATCTGTATGTGTCCCAAATCCAGTCATCATTATAAAACTTATGCTCACCAGCCTGATGCACCTTGCCATCATACGGGCTGAAATATCTGCCATCCTCCTCAAAGCAGATCATACGTTCATAGGTTCTGTAAAGTGCGGTATAGAAGACATATTTCATATCTTCATCATCACCATCGACCTTAATCTTCGAGAGAGTCTCGTTCCATATCTCACGGCCTTTGGCTGCAACTTTCTCTACATCATACTCGGCTCCCATCTCTCTTTCAAGATTTGCTTTAGCCTGAGCCTCATCAATGTATGAAATACCATAGCGAAGATCGACATGCCTGGTACCTTCCGGATAGGTAAGCACAAGACGACCCGTACTACCCTTCTTGACCAGCTCGACTTTCTGAGGCTGCTGGAGAAGTTCGAAACGGGCATGAACAACAAGCGGACTATCTCCATACTTGACCCATCCATAAGCGGCATCTCCCTTCCACTGCATGTCTCCTTCACCTGGATCCAGAACCAGGACAGGCTGTCCTCCTTCTGCAAAATCAAAGGAGTACACTGCCGACTGGTGAGACGGAGCATACTTAACATCTACACCGAGCTCATCCAATGACACCGAATAGCTATATGGAGTAACTCTCTCATTATCATAACTCAACGAAGGGTCAAAATAAGCCGTTCCGTCATTTGACGGGCTTATGCTGAAAGCCTGACGCTCACGATGGGTCACCGTAAGAACTGGGAGTCCATAGAGTCTGTCACCCGTAAATCCGTCTCTGCGAGGATATACACGTACCATGCTGTTTGGCAGCTGAACGGTCGGCTGAGCCGGCTGAAGAAGATGACTGATGGAACCGATGTAAGGATCAACATAATCCACAGGCTGTTTCTGCTGAGTGCAGGAAAGCATAAGTGCAAGAGAGATTAAAAGAATGGGAAGATTTTTCATAGTCCTGTTTCTATATTTCTACTGTCTACAAAGATAAGCTATTTTTCTTATTTTTGCAGGGATAAAGCTAAGGACCATGAAACGACTGTTTTTTCTTATTGTGACCATTCTGGCCATTTCATGCACCAGGGAATATCCCGAAGTAATTCGAATCGAAGGAGGAAAGCTCCATGTGCAGGGAATAGCCCTTGACCAGAAAGAGGACTGCATGTACTGCTCTTTCACCAGCGCATTCTTCAAGACTGACCTTGAAGGCAACATAACCGGTTCTGTGACAGGAATCAACGGTCATCTTGGCGCTATGGTTTTCGACGCTAAGGGACGCAAGGTCTATGCTTCACTGGAGCTCAAGGACGATGAGATCGGAAGGGGTATAGCCAAGACCTTGGGAGCGCAGGAACACTCTAAAGAGCAGAGCCGTTTTTATGTAGCGGAAATCGATGTCGATAAGATCAGCGGTCTTGATATGCCATTCGAAGAAGTAGTGAAGCTTCATCTCATTGAGGAGGCAGGAGAAGACTATCTTGCCAAAGTCGAGCTTGAAGGCAAAGTGCTTGAGCACAGATATGGCTGCTCAGGCATTGACGGAGTTGCCATAGGTCCGGCTTTCGGAAGCGGCAGCCGCAAAGCCGATCACCTTTATGTGGCATACGGAGTATATGGTGATACCACACGCGTGGACAATGACCATAACGTAATCCTCTGCTACAGTCTCAAGGACATGAGCAAGCCTGTACATAAGTATTTCGTACACACAGGAAACACCAGATACGGAGTCCAGAACATGGCGTACGACAAGGCTTCACGAAAGCTCTATCTTGCTGTCTATAAAGGAAGTAAGTCACAGCATCCTAACTACGACCTCTTCGCTGTAGATATCGACCAGCAGCCATATTCCGCGCCATTGAAGGATGTTCCTTATCATGACGGAGACGCAGAGCAGCTTGATGTCTGCGGAGGCTGGCACTTCAAATGGGGAAGCACCGGTCTTAATCCTTTAGGCGACGGACGCTGGTATATCAGTGAAAGCGGAAAGGAGAACGGCATACAGTACTGTAATGCCCGCATGTACGAACTTACAGACAGCAGCGATTCTCCTTTCACTCCTTATATTTCACATAAATAAGAAAAGTTATTCAGCTGAGTAAGGGCCGAATACATCCTTGATCACCATATCTTCATTGCTGCTTTCAAGGACGTATACCATGTACTGGCGACCTTTATCGAAGACTTTCACAACTATATGACCACCTTTGGTGTAAAGACGATCATACCAGTCTGCATCAAGGTGGTCTTTCAGCAGGTCTGGACATACAAACTGATGGAAGATCATTCCTTCGCTCTGCTTGAGCATACGATCCATAAGTTCCGGCTGAGTGTGCCATATATCCCAGGCACATGAAACATAATGAGTAGGATCGACAGCCTTCAGGAAGCCCTCCTTCATTGCATCCTTATAGGCATGGTGATTTGTCTTGCATATATCAACCTGACCACATGCTTCACCGACCTTCACTTCTATGTTCACCGGATTTCCTTCCGCATCAAGAATGCTGCCTGCAACATCACCTCCAGCATAATAGCTGAAAGGACCATAATCCAATCTGAGAACAATGCTTTTTGTATTCTCATTCTGTCTGCTGCCAAAATTTTCCGGGTTCAGGTCATAGTATCGGATGGTCTTTCCATCCTTCGGATTCCACACTTCAGCATTGGCTGCAATATTACGGATTGAGAAAAGCGACTCATATTCCGATGGCTTATGGAGCAGTCCTATCTGATTTTCTGCACCCACCTTGAATTCCTCCTGCACTGCACCGAAGGTCTGAGTATGGTAAGCTACGAAATTTCTATAGTTCCTGACATCAGGATCCGTAACCTCCAAAGGATAGTTATAGTCAGGATATGCTCTGTCGAAGAACTTTCCGAACCTTATCCACTCTCCTGTCTCAGCCACGCCACTGAGAATATAATCCGGATTCCTTCCCTTAGTCATCTCTGCCCCTGCACGCGAATTGGTCAGATGATCATCATGGAAGTGTGAAGCCAGGAAATAATCCACCTGCTCACCATGAGGATTGACTTTAAGAATGTACTGAGCGACATATTTTCCGGGATGATACTCGGCATCCGCAATAGGCGGAAATACCTTCAGCTTGTCCCACTGTGAGTTAGGGCCCATATCTCCTGAATCGATGAGCAGAGATGTTCCGTCGGGCATGATGTAGAAATTGGCTTCTCCCATTCCTGTGTGGATATGATGTATATCCAGTTCTCCTTCTTTCCAGCCTCTATAGCTTTCTCCCACCTTCTGCTGCACATCAGTACAGCCGACAGCCACAAACAGTGCGGCAGAAACAAACGACAATATTCTCATATTCATAAGCTTTGATTTATTTTATTGGAACATTCAATGTATTTTTCACCTCTCCTATGACAAAGACACTGTGAAGCGAACCGATGCAGTCAAGGTCTCCAAGAGTGCCTAAAACGAAATCCTGATAATCCTGCATGTTACGGGCATATATCTTCAGCTGGTAGTCATAATCACCTGAAGTATTGAAACACTCCACCACCTCATCGATCTGGGAAATGACGGAAGTGAACTGACGGCTGAATTCCTTGTTGTGATGCTTCAGACTCACATTGCATAGAACCATGATACCGTTTCCGACCTTGATCGGATCAACGACTGCGACGTATTTCTTTATATAACCTTCGCGCTCCAACCTTTTCAATCTTTCGAATACAGGCGACGGGGAAAGGTTCACCTTTGCCGCAAGTTCCTTGGTCGTCAGCTTCGCATCCTTCTGAAGCTCTCTGAGTATCTGAATGTCTATTCTATCTAACAGCTCCACCATAGAATATTTTTCTGTTTTACGGTTTGTTACCAGCAAAAGTAGGCTATTTTTCAAAATTAATCAAACAGACTGTACAGATGTAACATTAAATCCTTTCAGAGGATATAAATCAGCAGATAATCATTATCTTTGTAAGATTTTGAACCATAGCGCAGAAATCACGAAAACAATTGAAATCAAATAATATATGAAGATTACGAGATTACTGATGCCATTAGGGCTCGCGATGCTGTTCTCATGCCAGAACGACTCGCTCATCTATGAAAACGATTCCTATAGCCTTTACACCGACAAGGTGGTCCAGGGGGAATATACAGGTGTGGCAGAATCGCCATATCGTATCGTATCAAATCTCGATGGTGAAGAATACATCTGGGAGAAGAAGAACGATCTGAGTGGCTTTCCTAAGCTCATCACTCCTTATCTTGTCGAGGAAGCTGTATACAATATCGGCATAGACGAGTGTATTAATGCTGTTGAGGAGGACGGAACTCTCCGCACAGGACTTGAGTGGGGTGGCGTATGGACACGCGACGTCAGCTACAGTACTATTCTCAGCATGGCTTACATGCAGCCTCAGGCAGCAATGACAAGCCTTCTGTGCAAGGTTAACAGCAAGGGTGAAATCGTTCAGGACACAGGAACCGGCGGAGCATGGCCATGCAGTACAGACCGCGAGATCTGGGTCGGAGCAGCATGGGAGCTCTACAAGGTTACCGGTGACAGACAGTGGCTTGAGACAGTCTACCCTATCGCAAAGAAGTCACTTGAGGTGGACATCAGAACTGTTATCGAGAAAGAGACAGGACTTGCAAGAGGAGAGTCTTCATTCATTGACTGGAGAGAGCAGAGCTACCCTCGTTGGATGGAACCGGCAGATATCTATGATTCAAAGTGTCTTGGTACCAACATGGTATTCTACATCGCCCTTACTTCTGCTGCTGAGATGGGACGCATCCTTGGCGACACTCAGACTGCCGAGACATTCGCATCAGAGGCATCACAGATCAAGGACGCTATGAACAAGCATCTCTGGATGGATGACAAGGGTTATTATGCACAGTATCTTGCAGGCCGCAACCACGACCTTCTTTACGACAAGAGCGAAACTCTCGGTCAGGCCCTTTCAATCCTTTATGGCGTTGCTGAGGGCGAGCGTGCTGTAACACTTTCAGAGAATATGCCTGTAATGGACTATGGTGCACCTGTATTCTGGCCATTCATTCCTGACCAGCCGCCATATCATAACCAGGCAGTATGGCCATTCGTACAGTCTTATTGGATTCACGCAAGTGCAAAGGCCGGAAATGAGAACGGTGTTCTTCACGGAGTGAGCGCAGTATGGCGTGCGGTTATGATGTATGCGACAAACAAGGAGAACTATGTAGCCGAGACTGGCGAGTGGAGAGGTACTCAGATCAACTCAAGCAACATGCTCTGGAGCCTTTCAGGAAACCTCAGCATCACATTCCGTCTTCTCATGGGTATCAACTATAACGCTGAATCAATCACATTCAGACCTTTCGTTCCAAAGAATCTCAAGGCAGACAGAAAGGTTGAGGGCTTCAAATATCGCAACGCAACATATGACATCAGCGTTTCAGGCTATGGAGACAGCATCAAGAGCTTCAAGCTTGACGGAGTCGAGACTGCGGATGCAACAGTATCAGGCGAGCTTACAGGTCACCATAAAGTTGAAATCGTAATGTCCGATTCATTCAAGCAGAATCTTCAGATCAATCATCAGGAGCCACGTTGGGCACCTATGGTAACTCTCGTAAACCTTGAAGACGGCTGGTTCGACTGGCATGCGATGAACGATATTGACCACTACGAGGTATATGTCGGAGGAAAGAAGGTATACGAGTCAAAGGAAAGAGGATGTGACATGCTTCCTGAGTGGACAGGTGACGTTCAGCTTGTATCTGTGACTGCAGACGGCATCAGATCGTTCCCTACTCCACCACACAACCTCAACAGAAAGGTATTCAAGGATTTCGCTGAGACCATGCTTACAAAGAAGAGCGGCAAGGAATTCAGCATCACAGTAGAGGTTCCTGCTGACGGAGTCTGGTCACTTTCATGGAAATATGCAAATGCTACAGGTCCTGTGACTACAGACAACAACTGCGGTATCCGTATGCTTTATGTTGACGGACAGAAGTATGGCATAAACGTATTCCCTCAGAGAGGTGAGGAAAGCTGGGATGAATGGGGTTGGACAAGCCCTGAAAAGCTCAACCTCAAGGCCGGTAAGCACACACTCACACTCAAGATGGAATCGGATGCCGACAATATGGACTTCGACATCAATGACTTCAAGATCAAATCACTCTGCCTTACAGAACTTTAAAAACATAACGCAATATGAAAAAAATTATTCTCGCAGCATTTGCAGCTTTGTTCTGCCTCAGCTCATGCAGCACATCTTCTGAACTGAAGGTCATGTCATACAACATCCGTCTGGACCATTCAGGAGACGGAGAGAATGCCTGGCCTAACAGAAAGGAGGCTACCATTGAAATGATCAAGGACATCAAACCGGATGTATTCGGTGTACAGGAAGCTTTCGACCACCAGGTAGCATATGTTACAGAACAGCTCCCGGTATATCAGAATGTAGGAGTAGGACGTGAGGACGGAGTACTCGAAGGTGAGATGATGTGCATCTTCTGGAACAGTGATGTAATCGAGATGATCGAATGGGGCACATACTGGCTTTCAGAGACCCCTGAGGTTCCTTCAATGGG
>JAEIGA010009857.1_pt1 | contig 14466 bp, 14 predicted proteins | sample 9270691 | NCBI WGS metagenome assembly JAEIGA01 (sample SAMN17057246, study PRJNA624740) | gut metagenome | biome: biome; isolation source: fecal sample | host: Bos grunniens | place: China: Xizang | collected 2019 | reverse complement strand
TCAACAGAAAAGCGTTAGAAAGAAACTATTTTGAACGCGAATATTCTATTTCTGATTTTAAGATAGATCGCAAAGGAAAGTATAAATTCAGAATAAACATTGAAGACAACCATAATACCCGAGATTTCTATATTGATATCCTGGCGGATACAGATTTGAAGACATATAGCGGAACTGTATATTATTATGGTAAGCCTCAAAGTAGGATCCAGGGCACGATATCAGATTTGAAGATGGAGGGAGAATCTCAGATGCAGTAAATTCGTATTTATACGCGACAGACAAGCCTGGCACTCCGTGCCGGGCTTCGTTGTATTTATAAAGCGGCACTTGCCCTCTTCCCTTCGGTCAGAAGGCAACTATCTATAACTCCGGCACGCCGCGAAACTCTAGCCTTTCTACGAAAGTCAAGAGATTCGCCTTTAAGGCGTGCCTCCGGTCTATGGGAGGCGACATCAGTGCCGTAGTCTCCAGTGCAAGTCGCCTCCCTCGAACGTCTCCCTGCTTAGTGAATGTCAGTAGTCGGCCGGCTCGTTGAAAGACTCCAGCATTTCAAATGAACGGTAGTGCAGAACTTCACCCTCATCACTGATATTATATAAAAGCGGTCTGGAGACTTTCGCCATTCCCGCTACGCGTGAATGTCAAAAGACTCCAGCTTGTTATGCCCCTCGGTCCCCACAGGGGAAGAATGAACGACAGAGAGCAGGAAGTGCCTCGCCCAAAGGACAGTGCGTTCCGGCCGCGCCATAACATAATCCGACCTAAATTGTGTAACAACCCAAGAGCAGAGCTGTGGGTTGATTACACAATTCGGATTATGTTAAGGAGCTGTGTTAGAGCACGTTCGTAAGTTTGTGCTAAAGTTTTGCTCTCTGTCGAGGCGGCGACAGTCTGTTCGGTCGCTCAAGGGCGGAGGACCCCTCCCGCCCGTCGCTCCCTCAGCACTTTTCAGGTCAGTTCGCTACGCGCCCTGCTCTCTGACCTGAAAAGTGCCGCCCGATTGAATGTCAGTGGTTGAGTGAGGGTAATCTCCCGCTCGAGGGTTCGTCTGTTATTGAGCGGACTGTCGCCTTAGCAGCGGAGCTGCGGGCTGCCCTTAGTCTTTCGTCGCTTCCTTCGCGAGCTCAGTCAGCCACGAAAGCCTGCGGCCAGCAAGGTAGAGTTAATGTCGGGGCTAGACGCTTCGCCGCCCCGACGCTCTCGCTTGAATGTCAGTAGTGTAAGGTGTGCTTAGTGTAGGCTTGTGCCTGAGCCGGAGTGACCGATGTCTCCCGTTCGAACGGCAGTGCGTCCGGCTCCTGCCGCGGGCTCACGCCCTTGCCTGCTCGCTACTCCAGAAGCTTTTTGCCCCGGGCTACGCCCGCGTCAAAAACCTTCTTCCGCAGCCGAGCTCAAAGAGAGAACTCCCGCCTCTGCGGGGGTGCTGTATTGAGCGGCGTGCCCCGCCCGGACGGCTTCTATGGGGGATAAAAATTTTTCTGTTTTTCGCTGCCGCTAGTTGGAAGTCTCACATTTTGGGGACACCTTTGCAGAGGTGTTCTTGCAGTTGGTTGACAAACTCCTTAGGTGGTATTTAGGAGATCAAGAGTTCAAGCCCGGAGGTAGTTCTTTACCAGGGCGTCTATAGCGCAATTCCCCAAGTCCTCGTGGTCGTGATGATCGCTGAGGACTTTCTTTTTTGATGTCAGTTTACTTTCTGCAAGACTTTAGTTAACTTTGCTATTGTATTGATAACCCTAAATTTAGACTATGCCGAAATACTTGCCAAATACTCGTTTTTCTGACTGTTGGGGGTCAGTGGGAGAAGTTACTTTCTATCATCGAGACGGAGTCTGCTTCTGGAGGAAGAGGGCTCGTCCTGAGTTCCCTGGTACCCTGCAGCAAATGGAGCAGCTGGGAGTTCATCAAAGAGCCCTGGAGGCTTGGCGGGGTCTCGATCACGAAACACAGTTGCAGTGGAATGCTCTTGGAGCTAATAAGGTGACTAGTAGACCTCCTTTTGATGGTCTTTCGAGGCTGTCTGGGCACAATCTTTTCGTGTCTGCATACCATGGTTTTGCCCAGCTTGGAGTTGAGCAAGTTCCTCAGCCTAAGCCGATTAGTTCCTTTCCGGTGTACAGTGTTGAGTTCGTGTCAGCTGAAAAGGGAGTTGATACTGAATTGTTACTGAACTTTCGTATAAGGCTTCATAAGTGCTTGAATCCTAGTGATTTCAGATTGTGCACTCGTGTTCAGTTGTGTAGAGCTGGTGCCGGTAAACGCCCAGGCTACATGCGTAGTTTTCCAGCTGTGGAGAACTGTACTTCTGGCGAGTGTGTCGTAAGTGTTGTTGTTCCTGATTATGTCAGTGTTTGGGATTTGGATCTGCAGGAATATACCGCCCATTGTAGAGTCTTCTTGATAGACTCCGAGACCGGATACAGGAGCAAATATCAGTCAATTAGTTTCGCTTTTCAATTAAAGTAAGAATTTAGATAAAAATATATAAGTTATTTAATTTGAAAGTCTTACATTTTTGACATACATTTGCTATCAGAAAAGAAACTTAAACTATGATAGCAAAACCCTCAATCGCTTTTAATGACTTTGCCGGCACTGCCAAAGACGTTACAGCTCGTAACGTCGGAGGCAGAAATGTTCTGTCAAGCCGTGCTCAGCATTCAAAGAAAGTAACACCAGCACAGGCTGTTTCTCGTAACCGTCTGTCAAAAATCTCTAGATCCTACAAGAAACTTACTTCTCTACAGATATCCGGCTGGGCTAAACTTGCCGAGCATATGAAAGGTATCTCTACTTTTGGATCTCCGGCAGAACTTACTCCACATAACGCATTTATCAGAATCAATTCCAATCGTGAAATGGTTGGTATGCCTATTCTTGAGGACGCTCCGATTTATACTGTTGATGTCCCTGAGGTTGAGTACGAAGATTTCTGGATCACTCCGGAGAGAATCGTATTTATGAATGTTCAGCAGCCGTCAGATAATCATTTCCTCGTGGTTAAGATGTCGCCAGCTCAGAGTCCAGGAGTGACTAATGGTTGGAGCAAGACTGTTATTGTGGCTCCGGGTGTTGATGTCGAGTATGGTGATGTGGATCTGACCGAAAGATACACCAGTGTCAAAGGATTCGAGTTGGAAGCTGGCAAAAAGTACTTCTGCGAGTTCTGGTGGCTGGATAGCACAACTGGTTTTACCGGTGAAAGCATGTGGGTGTCAGCAATCAGCAAGGAGACTTCTGTAGGTTATGACGCTCCGTATGTGCCTAGAACTATCATTGAGGTAGAAGAGGAATACGACACTTTTACACGTACCTATCTTGCTGATATGGAGGTTGGATTGGTTAAAGGCTCTGCTCTTGCAAACGGAAACTTCATCTACGAGTGGCGTAATACCAGGGTGAATATGTATATCGAGCGTGAGAAGTGGCCTCCTGGCATTATTCCTTGCGAAATGGTCTTTATGGGCCGAGGAACTAAGCTGGATCCGGATTCTATCAATCTTGTTTCCGTGTCGATTGAGAAGTATTCTGAGGGTACAAGAATGCATATCAATGTGCCGTCTTGCAGAACAGAGCATTATTACGAGGTGTTTGATTCTTGTGCAGTAACCGAATAAATAAAAATGAACTATGATAATTTCAACAGGAAATAACTTTGGAGCAGAACATATTGAGTTCAAGGAGTTCTTTAGCGAGAATATGGTTATTCTTAATGGTAGGTTTTCGTTCGATCATACCACGCCGGAATACCTTAACGCGAAAGTGCTTGAGATTTATGTTCCTAATCTTCCGATGAAAAGAAGCCTTGAAACTGCTGTCTTTATGCTTTATGATAACCAAATCGGCAGAATGGGTACGATTGTTAAGTCTTGGATCAAAGATAAAACGACAATCTGCCTAGAAAATTTCGATGTTCCTGAAAGGTTCGGTAATCGTGAGTTCTGGTTTACTTGTGCGTATCTTCCAATGGGTCAACGCAACACTTTCGAGGTTGAAGGTCAGGTGGATTTGAAGCTTGAGAACTTCTCTTGGAGTCAGCGTGAGGAATACGCTTGTGCGATTGTCCGTGAGAAATGGGCGTATATCTGCTTTGTGATCGAGGGCTTTTATCAGTCAGAGGCGAATGTTCCTTATTCGATTGATCTTACCAATTTTCCGACAGATATCGTTGCAGATGTGCCTTACGTGGTACAGACAACAAATAAGTCCGGTTGGGGCTCTCATATCGTGAGCTGCGCTATTTCAGACGGAAAGTTCAACAATCCTGGAAACTCAGAGCAGCTGCTGAAAGACGCTTCTTCAAGTTTCGTTAAAGTCTTTATCGTTAGATAGTTATGCCAAAAATGTCCCATATAGAGATTACGCGTTTGCAGGGTGCTCTTGCGGTGGCCAGCTTCGTTAGTGGAGTTGTAATTGCCTTGGCTTGTCTGTTCTTGGTGGAGCCGCTTGGAGAAATAGCGAACTCTGCAATCTCAATCGTCAGTGAGCTGTTGGTGCTCTGTGGGGCAATCCTCGGTGTAAAGGCTTCCTACGATGTCAAGTTCCACAAGTTTGAAGCAGAACTGCTCAAGAAAGCAGATCGGAAAGAATAATACCTGAAACCTAAACTATGAAAAACTTTATACTCGTTCTTTTCTCTCTTCTGTGTGTGGCCTGTGGCTCTGTAAAGCAGGTCACACCAACAGAGAGGGTAGTCACGGAAACTCGGATTGAAACAGTCTATCAAACTGACACGGTTGTTCTGGAGATTCCGCAGATCATCGAGAAAGTTGTTACGAAAGACACTGTGTCAGTGCTTGAAAATGACTACGCCAAAAGTCAAGCAGTAGTGGCAGACGGGCTGTTGGCTCATTCCCTGGAAACGAAACCAGTTCAGAAGCCGGTGGAAGTGCAGACGAAAATTGTGTATCGTGACAGTGTGATAGTCAAGGATAATGTGATTGTCCAGACTGTAGAGGTCGAGAAGGAGCTGACCGGGTGGCAGACTTTCAAGATGAAGACCGGTGGATTTGCCCTCGGAATAATCGTTTTATTGATAGTATGTGTGATACTATATTTTGTTAAACCCCTAAACCTTTTCAAACTATGAAGTACGTTCCTTCAATCGCCTTTGACGAAATGTCAGGCTCAGCAAAGGGTGTAACCGCAGCTAAGAGCCGTGGTCGTAAGTACATCCGCAATCGTGGTTATGGCGGAAGCGTCCGCACTAGTGCACAGGCTTCTGTTAAGGCCATTTTCAAGCAGCTCTCGCAGGCTTGGAAGAATCTTACTAATGCCCAGATCTTGGCGTGGAATGCCCTCGCTCAGAGCCAGGCTGGTAAGTCAGTCCTCGGTACCGCGTCAAAGATTTCCGGTGCCAACCTTTTCACCAGACTCAACTACTGGGTTGTATACTGCGGTGGTGAGATCATGGCGAATCCTCCAACTCTCCAGGGTGTAGAGGCACCTTCTGAGGCAGTAATCACCTTGACTCCAACCAAGTTCACTTTTGAGCTTGAGTATGAGCCAGCAGGTGCAGCAGACCTCAAGCTCGTGGTAATGGCTTCTGCTCCGCAGTCAAATGGTATCAGCCGTGCATACAGCAAGGCTGCTCAGATCGGCGAGCCTCTCGCAGCTGCAACTGAGATCTATGATCTTAAGGCGAAGTATGACGAGAAGAACGGTGTTCCTACCGCAGCTGCTCCTAAGGTGTTCATGAAGTATTTCTTCGTCAATACCAAGACTGGAGAAAAGTCAGGCGATATGCTCGCAGTAGTTTCTCTTGACGAGGACTAGTCTTCCGTATGTAGCTTTTAGCTATTGATTAGGCCCGCAATGGTTGATTCCGTTGCGGGCTTTTTTCGCTCCTTTATTGAAGTGAAAATCAGATTAGTTAACTACGATCTTTGTCTCAAAATTTGGATCGCATGTATTTTTTGTATAAATTTGCCCGACATTTTTGGGAATTATGCACGAAATTAGAGTTATAGAGCTATTTGCCGGAGTCGGCGGTTTCAGAGTTGGCCTAGAAAGAGCTGACAAAAATATTTATAGAACTGTATGGGCAAACCAGTGGGAGCCAGCGACTAAAGTTCAGCATGCGGCAATGGTCTATGACGCAAGGTTTGGTAAAGGAAGTATCTGCAATCTTGATATCACAACTGTAAAGACTGAGGATATTCCAGATCATGATATGCTCGTGGGTGGATTCCCATGTCAAGACTATTCTGTGGCCACAACTCTTAGCAATTCTAAAGGTATTGAAGGTAAAAAGGGTGTTCTGTGGTGGTCAATTTATCGAATCCTTAAAGAGAAGGGCGATAAAATGCCAGAAATGGTATTCCTTGAAAATGTAGATCGTCTTCTTCTTTCTCCAGCAAAGCAGCGTGGCCGCGATTTTGCGATTATTCTAGAGTGTCTTAACGAGCTTGGTTATATTGTCGAGTGGCGTGTTATCAATGCTGCTGAGTATGCAATGCCTCAGAAGCGTAGAAGAACTTATATTGTAGGATATAAGAAGGATAGTAAGATTGCAACTGGATTCAGTACTCCTGCTCAGTGGATTTACAATGACGGAGTATTCGCAAAGGCATTCCCAGTAGTAGTGCCAGAAGCCATTAAGGAAGTTCCAGGACTTAAGCTTTCTAATAAGAAAAAGGATAGACTCGTTGATATTACCGATAATTTCAATTCAGCTCAGCTTGATAAACCATTTTCGAACAGTGGTGTAATGATTGATGGTGTTGCATACTCGTTGGCAACTATTCCTGTTTGCAATGAGGAACCAACTACAATCAGGTCAATCATGGCCAAGGGTGATGATATGCAGTATGTGACTGAGGATTTCTATATTCCTGAGAGTCAGATTGCACGTTGGGAGTATTTCAAAGGAGCGAAGAGAGAGAAGAGAGTTCGTGCTGACGGATTTGAGTATTTCTATACAGAAGGCGGTATGGCATTCCCGGACTCATTGGATAGCCCTTCTAGAACGATTATTACTTCTGAAGGTGGCAAGTCTCCTGATCGTTGCCGTCACGTCATCCAGGATCAGACCGGAAGACTTCGTCGTCTAATTCCTCTTGAACTTGAACGACTCAATATGTTCCCAGATCATCACACTGCTCTTGAAGGTGTTGATGCAGGAAAGAGAGCATTCCTTATGGGTAATGCACTGGTTACAGGAATTGTAACAAAGGTCGGAAATGAGCTGATAAGGCGAATCAAATAATATTCATATATGAGTTATTTCTGGGTACCTATTTGTAGTGAAGAGGATCTTGACTCTATTTTCAAGGATATAGACAAAAGATATACTTTGCGTTCTACCAATGGTTGGTATAAAGCCGATGGTATAAAGATTTATGGGTATTATACTACTGACAGAAGGACGGCTGCTGATATGTTGTTTGAATACTCTTTGCCAATGGCAGAGGGAGAGGTCGAGAATGAAATTAAATCAGGTAAAGGAATATTTGCTGTAATGGCAAAAATGGCGTCAGGTCATAATTTGCATGGTCTAAAAGGAGCCTGGGGCGAGGATATTCTTGAAAATAAGTATCATCAGATAGAACTGCTATTAGAAACCGAATGTCAAACTTTGTTCTTAGTTAAAAGATTTTCGGTTTATGGTGTTGTAAATAGTAAAGGAGAAATAATCGTACCTCTAAAATATTTGAAAATCTTCTATGCTGGAGAGTTTACTTTAGGCTTTGTGGAGAATGGCATGGTAGGTTTTATGAATCTTAAAGGAGAGGTGGTTATCTCTCCGAAGTATAAGGATCAAGAAGGATATAATTGTTTTGTCGACGGAAAGGCGTTGGCGTGTCTTGCGAACAATATTGACGCTTGTGATCATTATATGAGTCATAACGAAGATTGTGTGGGATATCCTGAGTATGAAGAGTGTGAATATGGAGTGAAGGGCAGTACCGCATATCAAGGAGATAGCGATATCTTAGACGCTTACGAGGGTGATTCTTCAAATATGTGGAATACAGACTAAAAAGAATGAGGTGAATTTTTATTCACCTCATTCTTTTTATATTGACTTTTCTAGAATTTCTTTGATATAGGCCTTGTTGAACCAATAGGCGTATTTCTTTGCTGTTCCACCATGTGGGTTTGCCGTAACGTCTGTTGCAAGCTGAGCTTTTGGCCTAACGTGGAACTTCTTTTTGTCGCTAGCTCTATAGAAGTAATCAGGAGAAATATGATTCTCTTCAACTGATTTCTTGATGTTGTTCCAATAGCCTTCTGCTATGACAAGATCTTCGGCTGGCATGGTCCAGAAAAATGCTGTTTTTAAGAAAACATCTTTGTTCTTATCTTCTTGGTAAACAACAAATAAGAATTTACTTGTGAAGATTTCATAAAGGCGTGACTCATACCAACTATCTTCGTTGAGTATGTCGAAGTAGTTTATATTTTCGAACGACATGGCTTCTGCACTTCTTCCTGACGCAGTAAGTCTGATAGTTTTAATCATAATTCCAGACTTAAGAAATTCGTCAGATTTTGTCACGTCCCAGCCTCTTGTCTGATGTTCAGTTAGGATTTCATTTGTAATAAGAAAATATTTGCTTTTAGCTTTGGTATGACGACAATCTAGGAGGTCTAGAATTTCGTTGTATGATTTTCCAAAATATGGTTTGAATCGATCCAGGAGAATGTCTTCGAAACTCTTCTTTTGTAATTCCTCTTCTGTCATTAGGTGAGGAATGTCGTCTCGATTAATACTAGAAGCGTTGTGTGTTCCCTGTCCGCCTGTGTTTTGGGCAAACTCAAGTATTGTACGCATGTACTGAGTTTTCAGCGAGAAGGCTCTCTTTGGTGCTGGAAGTTCTGAGCGACTTCCGTTAGGTAGAATATAAAACACATCAGAATCTCCCTTTTGTCCTTTTCTGCATGCGCCGAGGTAAGTGGTATCTCCTTCGGATAATTCATGAGCTTTTCCTGCTTTGATTTTGCTAATAATCTTTTCGTAGTCCTGCTTCATAATAAGCAAATCCTTTTCCGGAATTTGCCAAAGGACAGAATAGATGAATTTTAACTGTTGAACAGGAACTCCTGCTTCGTGTAGATAGAAGAGAATCAGCATAAACATACACTTCATGTACACATGTGATTCTTCAAATGGTTTCTTGTGATCCTCGCTATAGTCAATCATCGTTAAGACGAGTCTCTCTTTGATAGCGAGTGCTTTGCTCGATAATTCCTTGAGTGGGGTGCATTTTAATTCAAGTCCAGCCTCAGAGAAGTCAGCTTCTTGATTGGAATTTAGTTCATAACCAAAGAAGTACTTTTCTACAAGCTGTCCAAGGCGTCCTTTGCCTTTGAGCTCTTCTATTTGTACAGGCGAAATAGCTTCTTCGAGAGTTCTACCAAGAAGCTGTTTACTATACTCAAGAATAGACCATTTGCTGGCCTTATCATAAAGTTGTGTCATCGTGGTGGTAATTGCTTAGATGTGGTAAAGTTAATAAAATAGTTTTGTATCTCATATTTTATGAAAATCACCAGAAAAAGTGGTGATTCACAACTTTTAGTTGTTTAACTCGTGTTGGTATTCTCCCGACCTTTGCATTGTACTTAAAAACAATGCATTATGGAAATCATTATCAAAGAAGACAACCTAACGGTTTCGCACAAGTTGGAGCCAGAGTGGCCCAATGAAGTATCTCCAGCTGAAGCAATGATTGCAGCTTATGATGTCCTCAGCCGAATCTTCGGACAAAAGGCAGTTATCGACGCTTACTATCGCACTGATCCTGATACAATGGACCTCAGGAGCGAAGATGATGACTTTCTAAGGCATGTAAAGTTCTTCGGGTACGATGACCCCAAAGAGGACTGAAAGAGCCTAGAAATGCCCGGGAATTATCCGAGAATCATCACGCAAGAAAGCCCAAGAAGTTTTTGCTTCCTGGGCTTTCGTCGTCTCTAGAAAATTTGCAAGTCAAGGTCTTCAATCAGTGCCAAAACTTCGTCCTGGTATTCTTCGCTGATGAATGGTTTGACCTTTTCAAATGTGATGTTTCGCTTCTCGGTTTCAAAGCTTTCGGGATTGAGTTTCCACCTTATCAGCCAGTCCGCAATGTCAATGTGATTGGCGATGTCTTCGGGTGTCGCGTTAGCTTGAAGCAGATTGCTGACAGAAATGTTCAGATCGGGGAAGTCGTTGATTTTCTCGCACCAAGTATTGTAGCCATCCACGTCTGGAAAAGCGACCACATCACGGCCAAACAAAACCCTCAGTCTCTCGTTAAACTGGCTCTTTCCTCCTGTTGCCAACCAAAGATAATCAGGCATTAAAGCGGAGCAGATAATCGCTGTCTTCTCTGATTCTACAAGTGCCACAGTCTTGTTTGGGTATTTCTTGAGAAGATGTTCCCCGAATAGACACTGTGTCAGCTGCCATTCCTCAGGTAGTTTCTTCGCATATTTCATAACGCTGTGCACCCAATTTATCTTTCCTTTGGCATTCTCGTCCTTGACGCGTTTGCCGGTTTCAGGATTGTACTTCATAATCTTTCCTGTTCTGCAGTTTCCGTCAAGATCAATCTGGAAATAAATCACGTCATTCGCCTTCGTCACACCAATCCAATACTCCTGAATCAACTTTACAACCGTGTCGCAGTCAAAGAGGGTAGTCAGCCAATTCGTGAAATCGCTCATAATATCCAACCTCACAGACCTACTCACAAACTCGAATGGAATCGTGCAAAGGGGCTTTTCTTTCTCTCGTTTCCTCCTTTCCAAAGCTTCTGCAAGCCATTCGGGTGCCTCGTCTCTCCAATCCTTTCCGCACAATTCTGGGTGAGCTTTGTAATACTCGGAAGGTGTTACGTGATATCCGCAGCTGGATTCATGGTCGCACCGTCCCACAGTTTCGTCAAGCAACACGCCGTCCTGGTCCACATAGAGTGTAAAACTCTTTCGGCTTCCACAAGCGGGGCAAGTATGTCTTGACCTTGCCCCCTTGTAAGTCTCTAGGCTAAAATAGCGTCTTGTCATCTATGACCTCCTTTTCTCGTTTTGGTTTTGTCCCGCTTGTCCCGTTTGTCCCGCTCGGGACAGGTGGGACAACTGGGACAGACTTTAACATTCTATCAACAGATGACTTGCTCATTCCTAGAGCAGCAGCTATCTCCCTGATTGTCATTCCCTCCGATTTCATTTCCTGGGCCTTCTCCAGCTGACTTTGTCTCTCGCTCTCGGTGTTCTCTTTCAAATGGTCAGCTTCTCTTGCAAATTCCTTGAAGGCAAAACGCACATTATCTCCCTCGTGTTCTATCTCGTACACTATAACATTATCCCCACCAAATTGGTATTCTCCGGCTCTGACTTTCACTTGCTTCACATATCGTAATCTCTCGTCTCGGGCGGACTTTCCAATCGCAAACACGCTATCAAAGAAGTTGTAGAGTTTCTTGGATCCAGCCAAGTCATTCTGCGTAATCGGGTTTGTCATTGTTCTCTTTGGAGTATGAGCTATGATCAGAAGCGACCAACCATATTTCATCTTCAAATTCATCAGCTTCATCATGAATAATCCTGCCTGGTCTCCTTTCTCGCTTGAGTTGCAGAGGTAGGTTAGGTTATCAATGATAATGATCTTTGACGCAGTACTTTGAGCAGCATTTTCAATGTCACTAATGATTTGCTCTTCAAAGTTCTTGATATCCATTTTTGACGGATCAATTTCAGCACGGATAAGCGACTCTGGAAAGGCGTGCAGGACGCCGGTATCTCGATTCGTGTATCGCAGCTGGAACTGTTTATCAGACAACTCGCAATCTACATAGAGAACATTTCGCAATCGTGCAATCTCGTCGGCCATTTGTACCGCATAAATTGACTTTCCTACATTTGAGTCCGCGAATAAGCAACAAACCTCGCCCTCGTACCATAGACCATGATATAAGTCTTCTGGATCCGGTCTCATAGCTGCGGTTTTCAGAGTTCTGTTAGCAGAACGCAGCCTGAGCATTCCTACGTGTGTCGCTTCTGCGTTGGACTCAATCTCAGCACAAATTTGTGCTACCGGATTGTTCTCCATAACGCAATTCCTCCCTAGTGTTTGTACCTATATACTTCCTTGCGTTCGATAGCCTGGTCAAGTGCGTCAGCGTCTACAAGAGACTTGCTGCCAATCTTCAAGATCTCGATTCTACCTTTCTTGACATTCCTGTAAAAGGTTGCTCGGCTGATGTGAAGGTGTTCCCAAGCTTGCTCAGGAGTATAGTACCTTTTCTGTGGTTGAACATTCTGTTTCGCCGTTGCCTCCATGACCGCTTCGGTGATGATTGGCTTAAGGATTTCGGCGACGAATCCCTTGAACATATCTTCGTGTGACATGAGTAAATATATTAGTATGGTTAATGGATTTTGGAGTAGCTACGTCCAACAGAGGAACTCTCTGCAGATACAAAGTACAAAAGAAAATGTGAGACTTAAAAATAATTTTAAGCGGTGTAGCGACGCCCTGAAATGTCCCTAGAAAAGTGTAAGATACAATTTGTTAACTTGCTGATATGGCTTGTGATACGTTGTCTAATGTGTTGCACTATGGCACAAGGTGTCAGAGCTGCAAATGTGGTCAGAACTGCCTAGAATGCAGATAAAAATTTTTTCAACATTTGAGATTGTAATTTCTGTAAGCAAAATTGTGGCAGAAGGGTGGTCGATATTGGGTAAAATGGCATTATATCGAGGTGTAGCAATTAGAAATCGTTACTTACACTTTTTCGGTCATTAAGTGCCTTATAATGCAATGTATATGTCAGTCAATATATTAAGAAAACAGCCCTCTTTTCAGAGAGCTGTTTCACATTGTTATCACTGATATTGGTGTGCCAAACTGCTGCACGAACCAAATAAATATTTTCAATTATGTCAGTTTATGTTAGTCGAAGTAATTGTACTTGGCCACAATCTTGTCTACAACCTCAAGCTGGTCAGCTTTGATGTACTTTTTGAGCATTGAAGGCGAGGTGTGTCCGGTAATCTTCATAATATCGTAGATGTCCATTCCTGAGAGATACATCAGAGTAGCACCAGTTCTTCGGGCTGTGTGAGTATGTATTAGCTCGTATTTCTTGTACTTTACGAGTTTTGGCGTTCCTCCTTTGGTCTCCTTGATTTCTATGATTTCTGTAAGTCCGGCCTTTTCTGCAATCTCCTTTATATATCGGTTGATTACCTGGTCCTCTAGGTGCGGCAGCTGATAATCGTATTTCTCAAGAATCATCTTCAAAGCACTCGAGCAAGGGATTGTTACTTTTGCGTCAGTCTTCTTTTGGCGTACATTGATGACGGTGATATCGCGGGTTACAATCTTCGCAATGGTCTTTCCAGGATTCTCTGGATCCGGCTCGTCAACAATGCTTCGGGTCTGATATGTCTGAATGTCGTCCTTACTTATATTATTATAGTCGGATACTCGCTGAGCTGTCCATACTCCAACCATAAATATATCGCGTGCTTGGTCGTGGCCAATGCCGTAATTGGAAATGTCAACACTAGTGAACTTTTCTAGATCTTCCTTTGTCAAGTAAATGGAATCAACCTCTATTCTGGTTCCTTTGAACTTTTTGTCCTGGTACTTGACGTTGGTGTGGTGACCTTCGCTGAGTGCAATGGCGAGCAACGCCTTGAGCTGCTTGACGTTTTTACCTATAGTATTAACGGAGTAGTCCTTCTTCTTGAGCCAAGCTGTATAATCATAGTAGAACTGCATATCAATATCGTCCCACTTGATGATTCTTCTCTTGCTCTTCTGGTATAGTTTGAAGAGAGTCACTGACGCCTTGATAGATTTGACTGTAGCTGGTGCGTAGTTAAGACCTTTGTCTGTTTGTCTTCCTCCTGTCCTAATATCCTCGACAAATTTATCCATGAACTCAATAATGCTAAGCTTTTTTGCTTCCGCCTCTGCTTTGGCTTGCTCTTCTGCATTCCTGGCTTCCTGTGCTTTCTCTTCTCTGTAGAAAGTGTCGTTGATGATTGCAGTCATTTCCTCAGCAGTGATTCCAACCTCTCTCTGCTCAGTAAGTTCTAGAGCTGCCTTGATTTTGTCCATCATGGCACAGAGATCAGGATTAGCTTTGCGGAAATTGTCGCGAGCAGTTGGACCCTTCTGTGCATTTTTCCATGTAGTCCAATTGACCTCAAGTGGAGTTTTGAGTTTGTAGTCTATCTTCTGTTTTGAAGACTGGAGTCTGACGAATAGTGTGGCAAATCCGGTTGCCTTTTTTGTTCTTACATAAAATGTCGCAGCCATAGCAAATTCCTAGTTTTAATTCCCGACTGCAAATATACACATTCTTGAGAAATGTTCCTAAAATGTTCCTAAAATTTGTACCTACCTTGAAATGCCTAGAAACGACCTTTCTCATAATAGTATTGAGAATGAGAGAGTTATGTTTCAAATCTTAAGATTTCTCAATGAGAATATGCGACAAAAGGTTGTTCGCTAGGCACCTC
>JAEIGA010009856.1_pt1 | contig 14466 bp, 15 predicted proteins | sample 9270691 | NCBI WGS metagenome assembly JAEIGA01 (sample SAMN17057246, study PRJNA624740) | gut metagenome | biome: biome; isolation source: fecal sample | host: Bos grunniens | place: China: Xizang | collected 2019 | reverse complement strand
AGGCTTTTTTGATTTGGTATGTCGGTGTTAGCGTCTGGTAGCGGTCGGAGCAATTAGAAATAATACTCTTGCCTATCTACAATTTCAAAGTCATCGACGATAATTTGTGGTGCTCCGTGGAATGTATCCACTTTACATTTGCCGACAATATTTACTCGCACACAACCCATTGATGAATAAAGATTGTCATATACTTCTTGATCTTGCTTAAACATTACAAATGATAAGTTAGTATTATCAAGGTCTTGAGGAGTAATCTTTATTGTTGTGCCTTTGAAGAAGTCAAGATTTTCCGCGTATACAGGTAATCCCTCAACGCAAATAACCGGCTCCTCCAATCCTTCGCCCCACACCCAGTCTAACTCAGCGATAGACCAAATGTCAGCACCGTAGAGGTCATTTGGAGTGAAGATAATATCAGGTTGATAACAGGTTGTAAACTCTATATCTTTTAATTTATTATTTGCATATTCATTAAGTTTATCTATATTGTTTGGGGCGATGGCTACACCGAACGCTCCAGTGTGGCCTTCCGCAAACTCAACGAGTCCACTTTCTACTAAGAAGCCTCTAAAGTCTGGGAAGTTAAGACTCTTACAGTTTCGTCCTGAGCCAGACCATAATTCGCCATGCTCTTCATCTGCGGGCAAATGATTCAAAATAAGAGTTGGTTTATTATATTTACTCATTATCTTGTTTGCAATAAGTCCTGTAAGTGCTTTATCTGCCTCAAAGTTTAGACGAATAACAAGAATCTTATTATTATTCAAGCCTTCGCCCTCAATAATCTTTTCTATTTCTGGCAAAGCATCGTCTCTTAGTTTATTTTGTTTATTATGAGCGTTGGCACATGTGCGAACGGCCTGTTCGACAACAGTCTCCATTTTGCCCTTTTCTCCGCGTTTAGTTGACGGAATAAGTGAGTATGCCTTGTGGTCGAGCATAGACTCGAATAATACGCGCTTCTCAGCGAGCGTCCCCACACGAGTCATCGCGTTAATTGATGGGGCAACATACCACGCCACAGTATGAACATTAATAACGCCTTTCATTGAGAACTCATTTCGCTTGCTTGCAGCAAGGATATATGGGTTCTTTACATTTGCTAAACCTTTTGTAATTAAGCGTCTTGTTTCATAGTTTCGCAAATCCATAACGTCGGCTATGATTCCAAGGGCGGCGAGGTCTAGCACATCGTCTGCATACTCGATCCCCAATAGTGAGTCAATATATTGACAGAACTTATAAACAACACCTGCACCTGACAATGTTTTATTTTCATAATCACACATATGATTATTTATAATACAGGCTGGACTGCCCTTTTCGTCGCTTTCGTGGTGATCTATTACTAACACATCAATTCCTTTATTTACACACTCTTGGTGTATATCTTTTTGATTTGATGATGAATCTGGGGCAATAATAAGTTGAATAGGTGTGTTTTTGGGGAGTTTCTCCAAGTCAATACCGTGTGCTTTGCCTTCGTGAAAACTGTAAAATATATGATTTTCTACATAAGCCGGAAATAGTTTATGTAGGTAATTTATCAAAACAGCAGATGATGTATAACCATCACAGTCGCTATCTACTTGAATAAAGATATTATGTTTATCTCTAATATGGGCTAAAAGCATTTTTACCCCACGCTCCATATTATCAAGACCAAGCGGAGATAGTATATCGTCATCGGTAGTATTTAGATAATGTGCGGGATCTGATATACCGCGATTTTTAAATATTTGTTCTAATACTGATAATGTTTTATCTCTTGGTTGTTTGATCTAATATTCCATTTACTCTTCCTTTCATAATAATAATCCAAAATAATCTTTTTCTTCTGGTTTCGGTTCTCCAAAATAATGCGTAGCGGAAAAAGGTTTGTAAATTAAACAAGGTAAAATATAAGATTTAATTTTGTCAATACCAATCGCACGATCGATATAAGCAATATTTATACGAAGTCCTAAAGTGCCACGTTGAGGCTGCATAATCATACGCCATGAATCGCCATTGCTCAAACGATACTCAATAGTATCTCCGCCAACAATACGTTCATTAAAACGAACATCATAAAGCATTCTATAATCATTGATAATTTGATTTAGTATTTTTTCGCCCACTTTATGACTCGTTGTAAAAATTGCGCCTCTCATAAATAAATCCTTTCTTTGAATAATTGTAAAAACTTTTCTTTTCCGCAATCTATTGGTGCATCTTTATATCCTGTTATCATTTGCTTATCAAAGATAAAAGATATTGTCGCCATAGTGTGAAATTTCGTGTGTATCTTTTTTAGGTTATCTGTTAAGTGTTTGAACTCCTTATCTCCCAGCTCTTGGAACTGACGGTCAAATGCGATTATAATTTCTTCTGCTCCTGCGTCCAATAATAATTGAACTTGATAAGCTGATAAACTACTACCACAACAAGCAACCGATATATTATTTTCAACCCCAAAATATGAGCCATACAATAATACTGATTTTTCAGATTCAAACACAATTGCTTTTTTCATTAGTTTTATATTGTCTTTTGCCCAATTAAGCCCATATAGGTTCATACCTAATGGATGGTTATACTGGGTTTTTCCCACTTTCAACGGGCGATATTTGCCGAATAATTCCGCTTCCGCTTTACACATCGTACGACCGCGTAAACCAATGAAGCGTCCGTCTTTGTCAAAGTGTGGAATGGTGATCTGGTCTCCTCCGGGATAATACCCGATGGTTGCGGAATCAAGCATTTCTTGTGAAATACCCTCTTTGAGCCAGGGCTCAAGAATCAATTTATAATTCATACGAGATAATATGACCGGGTCATATTCTTGTAATACTATCTGATCTTTTTTTAATTCTGTTTTTTGTATTCTATCATATCCGTTGAAGATTTTCCAGTCCTCAAAGTCGGGTTGATCGAGCTCTTCGTCAGAATGAAGGATAATGCCAAACTTAAATGCGACAAAACGAACGGCGTCATTGAGGTCAAATAGTTTGCCACTTTGTATTTCCGCAACTTTGATTGCAAGTTGGAAAATATCAAATGATTCTTGACAACCTGTGTAGCATCTAAACAAACCACTATTTTCATAATAGTATAGTTTATGGCTACCTTGTCCCGGTAAGTTATGACAAATAGTGGCTGACAATATGCCAAACTCCGCATATTCTGGATCTCCGCCCCATTCTTGCAAAAGCTCAAATATATTTTCTAATGTAAGAGCTTTTTTTATGTCCGCTTTATCAAATGAAATTGCCATTAGAACGCTCCATCTTCCTCTGTAAATATTTTTAAGTCTTCCATTTTTATCAATTCATAACCAAAAGTAGTGCAGAACATTGGCTCTACTCTACAAACCCCAAGTTTAGCTCTACACCATAGATAAATACCTTTATATCTGCCTCTACGGTTTTTATATACTGAAATCTTAAGGGTTGGTTGCTCGAATGCGTTTTGTGCCAAAATCGGCTCTAACGATTCAAGGTCTTTGTCTTTTACTGGGAGTATAATTTCGCCCAAGTCAATTTTATCGGCTATCGCTTTAGCACCACGAAGCAAGTTCTGGTCTGGGGTTTCAGCATCTTGATAGTCGCCATTGAGCTGGGTTGATGAAAGGATAAATATGCCGTATTGATTACATAAATCTTTCAATTTGATAGAAAGCATAAATAATACATTATCCTCACGAAGTTTTACTCCACCACTTCGTTTTGTTATTTCTTCGAGAATCTTTAATGATGTATGGATGTAGTCGTGACATACATATTTTACATCGTGTTCTCTTATATGTTTTTTGATTTTGTCTTCTATATCTTTTAGTGAGAAATCTGGCACTACTTCGATATAAATTGGGGATTCCCCGATAATACGGCCGGCTTCACGCACTCTATCTTCCTCGTCGCCCTCATATCTACCATTCAAAATATGGTCTTCATCAACGCAAGACAAGAAAGCCAACATCATAGTTTGAATTTCTTCTAACTCTTGCTCTGTTGTAATATATAATACAGGCTCCGCAGTTCCGTTTTTGATCCAGCCAAAGGTCTCGTCATAGATGCGATTACAGCCGATATAACAGCAATCCGCAATCATTGTACGAGTCTTGCCACATCCGGTCGGGGCGGACCGCAAGTAAAATTTCTTAAGTCTTGCACCACGTGTTACGCTATTTACCAAAGGCCCATACATAGGAACTCCTACTTCTGGATACTCTTTAAGTCTGCTAATCAATGCGTCAATACCTTGTCCCGCTTGGAAACATTCGCCCACCTCATCAGGAACATATTGAGCAATCATATTTTGTATCTTGTCGTCAATTTTGACAATAATATCTTCAAATGTAGAATTATCTAAAAAATCCTCTTGTAATTGTTTCTTTTTTGTGTCTAAAATATTGTCGGGATCATAGAGCCAAGAAACATCAACTCCAGCAGCATCGTAAGCTCGTAAAAGAGACATTTTCTTCATGCGGTTATAGTAATAATCAAAAGCAGATGTCATTGCTATTTCTGACACTTTTAATAACCACTCATTACCTTTTTGCTGTTGGAAAATTGCATTGTGCTTTGGTCTTGACGCTAAAAAGTCGTTTATATTTTCTAATGTAATAGATGTAGCACCCGCTTCGTGAAGTTTATAAATAGCACCAAATACTACTTTATGAAACTCATCTGTAAAGTCTAAATCTATAATATCATACCTATCGGTAATATCTAAAATCTCAGGTGTGTTATATACACATCCAATAACCTGCATTATGCTTGTTGTATCTACATATTTAGAGGCCATTAGTTATCTCCTTCTTCCTTGTCTAAAAATGCGAAACGTCTCTTTCGCTTTACTTGGCGATTCGGTCTGCGGATTCTAATCTCTCGCACTTCCGGAACATAATCTGCCACAATTTTATCTTCATTTTGTTGATGTGCTATCCAAATAGAGATAAAATATTGTTTTGCTTGGTCATATACATATGGAACTATTCCTATGCCACCGTTTGCTTTTGAAATATCATTGTTTTTGATTTCATACCAATATTGTAAAGTTTTATAAATACCAGAATAACTATAATGATATTCTCTCATATATTGATTTATTTGTTTGCGGATTCTTGGATTTACAAAGTCCTCTTTGAATAACTTACAAATAAATTCTTCTAATAACTGTTTATCTTTTTCTTCTTTTTGTGCCGTATCTTCGGCTAGTTTCGCACAAGCCTCGTGTGCATATCGTTTACCACTAACTTGCTTGAAAGGATGCTTATCGCGATCAAAACTTAAACCACAATAAAAACACTTTACTAAATGTGCTATCTCAAACAACTCCTTTCATAAATATTCCTATATATATTATATCAAAAAATAATAAAAAAGTCAAGTCGAAGCTTTTATACCTCGACTTGGCTTTTATTCTTTTATATCTTCTTTAAGTCAAACAAGATTAGGTCAAGAATTGGTGCTTGGTCTGGAACGCAATCACTAACTTTTTTACCTTTACCCAAGTGAGTTTCAACGATACCGGTAATAGTTGCTCTCATGTTTGGGCTACCTTGTGCCATTAGGGCTCCAATAGTAGATTGAATTTCTTTCATAATTGCTTCAAAGTCATAAACTTTGTCAACATATACTTGTTTCTGCTCGTTGGTTACAAACTTGTTATTGTGCTCGTTTGCTTCTTTATCGATAGCATCCGCAATAGCATTAACCAATGAATCATAACTAAAGTCAATCACATCAGGAGTGTATTTGAAACGTGATCCCGCAACAAATCTTGGGGTTTCACGCATAAAGAGTTTTACGGATTTGCCTTCTGCGGTTTCAATAGTTCTTGAATAACCAATGATATCACAAGTTCTTTCGCAAATAAGTCTTGCTCTATTGTCAAGAGTTGGAACGATTTGGTTGAATTCAACGCCCTGAGCATCCTTAAATGTCTTATCTTGAGAGTGGCTAATAAGAACAAGACCATAATTCATTTGAAGAATTTTACGGATACAAACGTCAAACTCTGCTTGTGCCATTTTATAACCTTTACCAAATGGAATATCTGCGATATTTTCGTAGCTATTCTTTGCATCACTTGCTTGGCTACATACATATTTTTCGCAATAACCATAAGCAATATCTGCGGTATCGATTACAATAGTTTGGAAAGCATTTTTTACATCTGGATCATCAAGCTCTCTAAGAGTTTTTCTAAACTCGCCCCAAGAGTTGATATCTTTTGCCATAATGCCTGGAATGGTTAGATAACCTTTTTCAAAAGCAAGCACTAAAGCACCTGGGAACTTAGAAGCGGTTGTTGTTTTACCAGATTTAGGTTCTCCGTAGAAAAGAACGGAGTAGCCGCGTAAGTTTCTACTTACCTGATGTGGCTTAATATCTAATAGTGAATTTCCCATCTTTATCTACCTCCATTAGGGGACTCAATTAGAAATTGAATCCGCCAGGTGCTGGAGTTGAAGATTGAGTCTTTGATGCTTTGTATTCATCGCTTCTCTTCTTCATTGCTGCGAGATATACATCACGCTCAGCAAGTTTTTGAACAAGTTCAGATGCGAGAATTGAGCTTTCGTCATCAAAGTCATAAGGTTTTTGTTGTGCCCAAGTTACTACATAGTCTTTTCTTGTGCTTGATACTTCTCTTACAGAAGCTTCACCAAAAGCAGATTCCTCTGTAATTGTTCTCTTGATTGTCTCAGAGATTTGACGACCCTTTACCTTAGTAAATACAGGTGTCTTATTTGAAGCGCCAAGTCCTTCAAAATACTTGATAGCATTTGGATTTACAACAGAGAACTCTACAGGAAGAATAGCTTGTGCGTAATTGAAAATTACACCTTGAATGATAAGCTTCTCTGGAAGATTTCTCTCAGGATCAGCCTCGATTGAACGAGTGCCTTTGATAATTATATCTGCTTCGAAAGTGCTACGAGCATTCTCGTCTGCATTAAGGTCTCCGCTTACCACGTGAATGAAACCACCCTCGTTTCTCTTTGCACTTACAAGCTCTTCTTTACCGTCTCTTTCGGTGTAGAACTCGTTAAGATCAATAGAAGAATCGATACGAAGTTTAGCAGCAGTATCTGCGCCACCGCCAATAACTGTTGAATGTCTACCAGAAATGATGTCATTCAAGATAGCATAAGTTGCATTAGCAGTGCCTTTCTTTGTGGTAGGAGTTACAAATGAGAAGTGAACAGTTACGATATTTGTGATACCGTTATCAGTAGCAATTTCTACATTACCTGCAATGTATTGTGTGCCTGGGTTCTTTGATTGAGCGCCTGTAGTTTTTACCTCAAGTGTGTGATTGTAAAGTAGACCCTCAATGTGTGTTGTGTTGATTGTTTTCTTCATAATTCTTTATTACTCCTTAATCATTAATCTTATAATTTTTACCTTTTTCTGTCAAAGTATAACTTACTGGGTTCTGCCCTATTTTTTCAACAAAGCCGTCCGTTACTAATTTTCTACAAGCACCAGATACTGTGCGAGAGGAAATAAAGAGTTCATCCCCAATTCCTTTTGCTGTGAATGTCTTACCACCATCTGCGGTCATTTTTTGCATACCTTGTAAAACAAGTTTGCCATTGTCGGTGAGTTCAGGTTTATCCCCACCATCAGTTTGTTTGAGAGCTTCAAAATACGCTTTTACATCGTCTGTCATAAGCTCTTCGGCTACATCTGGGGCAGCCTTCATAAGTGCTTCAATAAAATCAATAAATTCTTGCTTCATTTTTTATACCTAACTTTCAAATTTTCTTTACATAAATATTATATCATTTTTTTCTTGAAAAATCAACTGTAATCTCTTTTAGTCTATGATTAATTCTTTCGCATAAGGGAGAGACTCAACCCATTTGCAAAAGTCCTCGGACCACTCACATAGTTTGTGATGCTCGCGTTGATGATACATCGAGCGAAGAACTTCATAATTAGCAGTCCATGTGCGGGTTTGATTCCAGCCTTCTGGAAGCCAACGAATTAGTTCTTTCCAATAGCGTTTATCTTTTGTTTCAAGATATTTTTGACGAAGTAGTTCAAGATGCTCAAGAATAAGCTCTACTAATTCACCTACTGCGCATTCCCCAAGATCGCTTACATGATAAACTAAATCTGGTTCATAATCGCCAATCTCAAAACAATCGAGTGTAATTGGTGCACTTGCTATTTTGTGCATAGTGGAAGTAGAATTGGCGGCGGTTGCTACCTTATAGGTATCAAACTCTTTATACCAATAGAGAGGAGCCGTAATATCTACTGAAACAAATATTTGTCTGAGGAACTTGCGGTGTTCGGTGCCACCGTTGATTAGACGGCGCGCCAAGTCCATATCATTCGGGCCAATTTGGGCGTATTCACAAAGTTCCCAGTCTTGCCAAAGAACAGCTTCATCGCCTGTGAGGTCTCCTGTAGGGCATAGGCCGTATTGACTATCACTTTTTGCCCAAGAATTCAATGGATTACGCATTCCTCGTAAAGCATTTTCAAAATTATAAACTCTTGTATTTTCAAATTTCATATTTATTTCTTATTATATAGATACTGTAAATCCTTGAACATCATAAAATACTTTTTTTACAAAGTCTTCAATATTATCGATGAAGTAATAGTCTCCGGTCATTCCCATCAAATTGATATAAGTTTCATAATCAATAAAGTCTTTGATTTTATCAAAGCCTTTTGTGCGGGCAATAATTCGCAGATTCTTGGGGTTCTCTCCCACAATTACCCCGCCAACTGCGTCCGCTTGCTCGAACAAGCGATAGGTTTTTCCTGAGCCTTTTTGTCCAATTATTACATTATTCATATTTTATCCTACTTTCATATTATAACCATATTCGGTCGATTTGAAATAAGTTATCCAGAACTTTTCCTTATCATTGAGTTCTGCTGGTTCGCATTCCTCTAATACCTCATAAGTAAAGTTTTCGGGCCCATCTTTTCGCATAGCAATATATAAGATTTGGTTATTGGTATCAATTCCCAAACCTTTTTTGATGTGCTCGGACCAACGCTCGGATATGTCGCGAGCCTGACCAATATATATCTTACCGTCCAAAAGGTTGGTTAATTTATATATTCCGCAGACTTTGCGTTTTTCACCTATAAGACGGATAACAAGATCTTTATAGGTGCGTTGATAATAACCTTCCCATATCATTTTATTCAATGGGCGGGCTTCGCGCAAGTAGGGTATTACCTCGCGCAAATGTTTTATTTCTTTTAGGTCAATTTCTGATAATGATAAACGGAATAAATCTTTATTCTCGTTTTCTGCTCGTTTACGCTCTTCTATGGCAGCATCTACAACCTTTTGTAATCGTTTTAGTTCTGCTATAAGTGCGGTCAACGACTCCTTTTTCTCCGCAATCTCGTCGTCAAATGCGAGCGCCATTTCCCCTAGGGTAGTGGCATACTCGTTTTGATATTCTTGAATTGCCTATCTATACTCTTCCCCAGCCTTTTCCGCACTTGCATCAAGACTGTTTTGCATTATATTCATAGCATTGGTATAGTATAAATTAACATTTTGCTCAATTTGACGGTGAGTTTCTTCTATGCTCTCTAATAAAGCAGTTCTTTTGCTTTCAAGAGCAGAAACCTCTTTTTCAAAGTGGAGTTGTTTTTCTTTGAGACAATCCACTTCGATATTTAGGTTATTTGCTTTAGCTTGTCGCTCTTCGCAAACTTGCCAAAGCTCGTCTTTTTTAGTCTATAATAATTGAGTATTGATTTTTAGTTCGTCCATTTGGTGTTCCAAAAGATAGACCTGAGAATTAAGCTCGTTTTTCTATTCTTCTAACATTGAGGATTCCTTGCGGATTCCCTCTACTTCACCAAAAAGTTCGGTTTTTGTGGCGGATAGTGCATCAACCTCTTCGTGCAGAAGGGTGGTCTTTTCGCGCCACATCAAATACTCTTGCTAGTTGCTGATATTTTGCTCTTCGATGTCCTTGTTGTATTGGGTCTAGTGTTTGAGTTTGGGTAAAACTATAATTGCGTATAAAAGTACGAAAATTACCGCAACAACTCCCGCTCCAACAAGAGCACCAATTATTATCTATGTCATCGGTCAAAAATATGAGGGGTAATTTTTATATTACCCCTCCATCGTCAAATCTGAAATTATTCAGCGTCAGCGTCTGGATCGCAAGCCATGCCAGCGTCTGTAAGTTTCAAGAACTTAACAGCTACGTCTGCTTCTACAGTTGCAGGAACTCTAGCAGCGATACCTTTCTTTACGAGTGAGTTGAATGTACCATTGATAACTCTCTTGTCCATACCCATAGCGTCTGCTACGTCGTCAAGTGTCTCATTGATACCAGCATTTGCTGTAAGGTGTGCGATAATAGCCTTTGCATTGTCGCTGATTTCGCCCTCTACTACTGCGCCTGTAAGTGTAAGGAAAGAAATTTCCTTTGTGCCTTTTGCTGTGCCGTCAACACGGATACCAAGACCCTTCTTTTGCATTGCTGTAAATGCACCATCAACTGTTCTCTTCTCGAGACCGAGAGCCTCTGCTACGTCTCCGCTTGTTACATCTCCTTTTACTCCCTTAAGGTAGTTAAGTACGTTCTTTGAATTTTCGCTCATTGCCATAATAAATGTTCTCCTTTTAATAAATAATTTTTTTTCTTTTTTTTGTTTTTTCTTTTTTGTGCTTTCGTACTTTTTTCTAATATTTCATATGTAAGTTTTTTATCTTACTTACATAAATATTATACCAAATTTTTTTTGAAAAGTCAAAATTAGTCTAATAAATTTTCAACCATTTCCCACACTTCATCCATCTCTGCAAAACTGTCAAAGCGGGTGTTGTTTATGAGGTTCTCAATTGCGGTTTGCGCCTGTTCTACCTCGTCTGGGGATTGGCTGGTCTAGATAATGCGCTCATTTTCAGCGATTTTCTTAGCCAAATTTTTTAGTTCTTTCTTTTTCATTTTTTACACCTTTTTTGTTTTTCTTTTGTTGTAATTATTATATCAAATTTTTTTTATAAAGTCAAAAAATTATCAATAAAATCTTGCTCAGATATAATTTTTACCCCAAGTTTTTTTGCTGTGGTGTTCTTACTAGACGACGACTCTGTGTCGTTATTAATCAAGTAAGATGTATTTTTACTCACAGAACCGAGCACCTTACCTCCAAGAGCTTCGATCTTAGATTGCAATTCTCCTCTGTTTTTGAAACAGTTGAGTTTTCCCGTAATTACAATATTTAGACCGGCAAGACTTGCGGATTCGGGTTTTGCGGTTTCAGTGAATTTGATATATTTTTCTACTAATACATCAGCTTCGGAGTAATCAAAAGTCATAATTGCTCTATGCATTTCTACTCCAAAATTAGCGAGTGTATAAAAACTGAAAGTTTCGCAGACCGCTTTTCTAAACTTTGCCCAACTGCCAAATCCTTTTATCAATTCTTTAGCATTGGCAGTTCCGATAAGTGGAATACCAAGAGCCGTAATAAAGTTAGCGGGGTCGCAAGTGCGTGCTTTCTCAATTGCTTCTAATATATTCTCTACTGATTTCTCGCCGAAACCTGGCTTTTTCTTCCATTCAACGGCGTGAGTATGTAGTTCAAATATATCAGTGATAGTGGAAACCCATCCCCAGTCTATCAATTTTTCTAGTGTGCTTGCGGACAAACCCCTGATATCTAAACCTTTTTTACTACAAAAATGGTCTAAACGATTTATAAGTTTGCCTTGGCACGCAGGGTTAGTGCAGAAAAGAAACAATGAGTCGTTCTCACCGATCTCCCCAACGGGTTCTCCGCAAATAGGGCATATTTGGGGGACTTGAATCAAAGTATCGTGATAATACAAGTTCTTATCTGCCCAAACGATCTGTGGAATAATCATATTTGATTTTATGAGTTTTACTGGCTGTCCTGAGTATGGATACTCACCAAGAGTTTCACATAAAACCGTTAGATTATGAAGACTTGCTCTTTCAACTATAGAATCTCCTGTATCTACTGGCTCGACGATAGCAACCGGGGTCAATACACCCGTTCTACCCATCGTCCATTCGATATCTAATAGTTTAGTTTCGTATTCTTCGTCATAAAATTTATATGCAATAGCATTATTGCTGTGATGTTCGGTCGCCCCAAGAGAGCGTCCATACTCTACATCATCAAATTTAAATACTAAACCATCTATTGGATAACCCAATTTCTTAGCCTTAACGATTAGATATTCTATATGTTCCTCTTTGACTTGGACGAAATTGCCCGCCAAAGGAACAATTGAAAAACCTAAAACTTGTAGTAATGCTAATTTACCAGATAGTAAATCAATATCATCAAACCCTTCGATTACGTCCCAAGCAATAAAAGATAAATTACGCTTAGCACATTCTTGACTATCTAATAGTCTAATACTACCAGATGCAAAGTTTCTTGGGTTTTTATATTCCTCAGAGAATGGCTCAAAATCTTGATAAGTGCAGATTACTTCACCATCAATAACAAGAGTATCTTTTACATTAATGCGGTTTGGGATATTTTTGATTACCAAAGCATTATGTAAAATATCTTCTCCGATCATACCATTACCACGAGTTTCAGCCGAGACAAGCATTCCGTTCTCATATCTCAACGAGCAAGTAAGTCCGTCCATTTTAAGCATACCAATAGTGTCTTTGTGATTCATAAAGCGTTGCACATCATCTAAGTTTTTTGTCTTTTGTAGAGATAACATAGGGTGATTATGTTCTACTTTTCGCAAAGCATTCTTGACTTCGTAATTAACTTTTTGGGTTGGGGATTCTGGGTGGTAATAGCCAGTTTCGCCTTCCCACTGAACCAAGCGAAAATACATATTATCCCATTCTTTATCAGTGATTTGGGGATTCCCCTCGTCATAAAGTTTGGTGTAATAATTAAGTTTTTCTACTAACTCGTCAATTTTTTGTTTCATTTTCTACCTCATTATATCAAAAATTTTATGATAAGTCAAGTAAGGGGCGGTTTGCCCCAAACCATCATATCTTTGATACCGACAATACTTTGCTACCTTTTATCATCTGACAGCCAAGCGTTGCTCTGCCTTGCTCCGGAATATCAGCCCCGGTGATACAGATGCTATTAGGTGCACCCGCAAGTAAGATTGTATCTGTTGGAGAAATCAATGTCGCACATGCGATGCCTCCAGAAGTCTGCGATGCCTTGTAGCACAACACACCCTTACCCGCACGTTTTTGAATTGGGAACTCCTCTAATGCCACTCTCTTACCTATACCATATTCGGTAAATACGGCAAGATCGTCTGTTTTATCTCTAATTGGAAGCGCTGATACGATCTCATCATCCGCTCCGAGAGTGATACCCTTAACACCCATTGTTACGCGACCAGAAGCCGGAACCTCGCTGCCAGGGAATCGAACCGCATAACCATTACGAGTAATAAGCATCAAGTCTTCGTCTTTTACAAGAGTCACCAAAAGTAGCTCATCGTCTTCTTTTAGATTGATTGCTTGAATACCTGACTTTTTCTTAGTTTGGACATATTCGTCTAATGATGTTTTCTTTACTATTCCTTTTTTCGTGATAAACAATACATATTTTGCGTCAGTTTCTCTATAAATAGAATAAATAGTTTGCGGTTTTTCGTTTGCTTCTAATTGAATAAGTGAAGAAATCATAACTCCTTTTGAGGCGTTAGTGCCGGCCGGGATGTCGTCTACTAACAAACGATACATTTTACCAGACGATGTAAATATCATAAGTTGGTCAATTGTGTTTGTGCGGATAATCGCACTTGTGATATCGTCTTTAGTTTTTACGCCCTTGCCTGCTTTCTTTTGAACCTTGAAACTTGCGGTCGGCACTCTTTTGATAAGTCCGCTCTCTGTCATTACAACAACGCACTTTTCTGGCTCTACAAGCTCGATTTCTTTTTCTTCTTTTGTGGTTTCTGCGATTTGGGTGATCTGGGTGCGTCGAGCGTCTCCGTATGTTTTTACGATCTCGCCCAAACGTCTCCTGAGCTCAGCCCCCAAGTCCGCAAGTATAGCATTCAATTTACCAATAAGTTCAATGATTTCTTGTTTCTCATTATAAACCTCAACCTTTTCCAAGTTCGCCAAACGACCAAGTTTCATATCTATAATCGCTTTTGCTTGTGGCTCGGTGAAGTTATACTTATTCATAAGTGCTATTTTTGCGTCGCTTGCACTTGGTGATTTTCTAATCAAAGCGATAACATTGTCAATGTCTTCAAGAGCAATAAGCAAACCTTCGATTATTTCTAATCTTGATTCTGCTTTCGCTTTATCAAATAAAACTTCTCTCTTGATACATTCCTCATTATGATCTACATAAATCTTTATCGCATCTTTCAAAGTAAGCTCTGTTGGAACTTTATCAACAAGTGCTACTTGGTTATATGAAATAGAAACTTGCAAATCGGTATTAGCAAAGAGCAATGTAAGCACTCTCGCAGGAGAAGCACCCTTTT
>JAEIGA010009855.1_pt1 | contig 14466 bp, 15 predicted proteins | sample 9270691 | NCBI WGS metagenome assembly JAEIGA01 (sample SAMN17057246, study PRJNA624740) | gut metagenome | biome: biome; isolation source: fecal sample | host: Bos grunniens | place: China: Xizang | collected 2019 | reverse complement strand
GGAATACCAAAAGACTTTAATGCTGGACTAACAGCTAAACATATTGTTTTTTCAGTTCTACTACCATCAGCAACCACTAAATTAGTAGTAATTGGATCAAGCCCACGTTCTTGACATTCAACAGAGGCATAAAAACTTTTTAAATCTATACATGCATATATCTTCTTCATTCTTACACCTCCTATATTATTATACTACAAACTTTTGTTTGATACTAGCGAACAACTATTACTTTTTCAATAAAAAAAGACTATTATTAATAGTCACTTGAATATCAAATCAATAAATTATAATTTGTTATTTACTTATTATTTCATACCATTTTTGGTATAACTCTCCAGGTTGCCAATTTTCTTTAAAGTTATTTTTTATATACTCATTCACTTTTTTTGAAATTGTATCTCTTACTATTAAATAATTACCAAATCCCATATTGAACCATTCCCAACCTTCTTCCAAATTATACATATGCTCACAAAAACAGCTAAATGTTTTTAATACTGGGAATTTATCAAACAACTCTTTTCTACCTGGTGTTTCAAAACTAAAATTAGAATGATAAAGTTTGTAATTACTTTCAACTGCATAAAAACCATTAGGTTCTCCCATGGCTCCACCTTCTGCAATTGTTATTGCAATTATATTTTTATATTCAACGTTTTTTAAATTATCACTGGTTAATTCAATTATGTCTTTCATACTTTATCCCTCCTTACCAAATTATTATTTATCCATCACTTATATTGTATCACAAAAAAAGCAAATTTTTACGTTTGCCCTCAATTTAGTATTTAATTTTTATCCATTTATTTCAGTCCCATCTTTAAATTTAAATATTATAGTATTCTTATCCTTTATTGTTGCACTTTCCATTAGCGTTCCCCATAATACTTTATTAAATTCAGTTAGTACTTTATCTTGCTTCTTTATAGTTTTAATGAACTGATTAATTGCTTCTTTCTTAGCCAATTTATTTGAAATATCATGTTCTATTTTTTGATGCTCTAATTTTGCAATTTCATATTCCTGTATAAGTTCATCATATTCTTTTTGATACTCATCTTGATTTCTTACTACCCTTGAATTCACTTCTATAAGTTCTTGTATTTTATTAACTTGTTCTGTTAAGTATTGTTCTAGCTCATTTTTACGAGTTTCAAGTTTAGTAATATTTGAAATTGAGTTCTTTATCATTTCTAGATTTTCTATAACTTCATTCTTATTTTGAATCAAATCATTTACCACTTTTACAAATCTATTTTCTATATCCTCTTTTTCTAATGTAGGCGTTGAGCATTTATTTTCGTTAGCGTATTTTTTATTACAACGATATACTATTTTTCTGTACTTATCATTTGAATGCCACACTTTAGCACCATAACTCCCACCACACTCACCGCACTTAATTCTTGATGTTAAAATATCCGTTCCACTATACTTGCCATTAAGTATGAGTCTTCTTTCAATTTCCATTTGCACCATTTCAAATATGTCAGGTTCTATAATTGCTGGATGATTATTTTCAACATAATATTGTTGTACCTCACCCTTATTTAATTTTTGCTTTTTAGTTAAGAAATCAGGAGTGTAATACTTTTGAAGTAAAGCTTCTCCTTTATATTTTTCATTTGAAAGGATACTTCTAACAGTCGAAGCGTGCCACTTTTGTTTATGACCTGGTGTTTCTATCCCATCGCTAGTTAATCCTTTTGCAATAGCAACTGCTGTCGCTCCAGAAAGATATTCACGATATATTCTTCTTACAACTTTCGCTTGTTCTTCATCAATTACTAAGCTTCCGTCTTCTCCTTTTTTATATCCTAAAAATATACCAAAAGGAACACTTACTTTACCATCTGCAAATCTTTTCCTATGTCCCCATTTAACATTTTCAGATATTGACCTACTTTCTTCTTGAGCTAGTGAACTCATTATTGTAAGTAGCAATTCTCCTTTACCATCGAATGTCCAAATATTCTCTTTTTCAAAATAGCATTCACATCCTATATCTTTCAGTTTTCTTATTGTTGTTAAACTATCTACTGTATTTCTTGCAAATCTTGAAACTGATTTTGTGATGATTAAATCAATGTTTCCTGACATAGCACTATCAACCATCTTATTAAATCCTTCACGTCGTTTAGTTGATGTTCCGCTTATACCCTCATCAGTATACACATCTACAAATTCCCAATCACTTCTTGATTTGATATAGTTTGTATAATAATCAACTTGTGCTTCATAACTTGTTAACTGTTCTTCTTGGTCGGTTGATACTCTGGCATAAGCTGCAACCCTTCTTTTTTTAGTTTTAGAAATTGGAGTTGCATCAAACAAATTAACAGTCGCAGGTATCGCTCTTACATTTTTTACCATTTTTCTTTTCCTCCATTGTTTTTAATCTTTTTTCTAAGGTAGTACGTTTTCTTACCTCGTTCCAACCTCTTTGCCTTGCAGTGGAATGCCATTCTTGTTTTACAACTCTACCATCATAATAATAGTATTCAAGAATATCCTCACCAATAGGAACTACTTTTTCTATAGTTTCATCGAATAAATCTGAATCGAATTTGTCCCATCCTAAAGCATTACAAGTTGCAATTTTTAATTCTTCTTCTGGAACAACTTTAGCACTACAATACTTTGCTCCTTTTTCACTTTTTGTTAAACAAACCCAAACATAATAAGTGTAATCTTTACCAAGTCTATTTTTCTTTCCACTTCTTCTATAATTTCTACCACATAAAGGACATTTAACTTTTGAAGTAAAGCAAGTTATATTCAAAGATTGATTTGCTCTTACTCCGAGTTTTCTCCTTCTTTCAAATTCTTTTTGAACTGCTTCGTATTGTTCCATCGAAATGATTGCTTCATGGTTATTTTCTACATAATATTGAGTGAGTTCACCATTATTCTTTTTTTCTTTTTTTATAATTGGATCAACTATATAATATTTTTGTAATAATAAATTACCTGTATAAATAATATTCTTTAATATTTCACGTACAGTTGATGCACAAAATTTACCACCTTTGTATGCCTTATATCCCAGTTGATTAAGTTCTTCTGCTATTTTATTATATGCTTTATTTTGTAAAAAATTATCATATATGTACTTGATAACTTCAGCTTCTTCTGGCACTACTTCAAATTTCATATCAACGCATCTATATCCATAAACTTTAGGACTTCCATTAGGTATTCCTTTTTCAAACTTTTTTCTAATTCCCCATTTTACATTGTTACTTATGGATATAGTTTCTTCCTGTGCAAATGATGCAAGTATCGAAAGCATTAATTCTCCATCGCCAGTTAATGAATAGATATTTTCTTTTTCAAATCTAACTTCAACACCTAACTCTTTCAAGTGTCTTACAACATTTAAAAGGTCAACAGTATTTCTTGCAAATCTTGATATTGATTTAGTAAGAATAATATCTATTTTTCCATCTTCGCAGTCTTGTAACAATCTTTTAAAATCATTTCTTTTTTCAATTCCTGTACCACTTATACCTAAGTCAGCATACACCCCCACAAACTCCCATTCAGGATTTTTTTGTATTAACTCATTATAGTAACTTACTTGAGCTGAATAGGAATGTAAAGTTCTACCTCTTTCAACCGATACTCTTGCATAAGCTGCTACTCTTTTTTGTTTTGGAAGTTCAATGATTTTATTTTCTAATTTTGTTATTACTCGCATTTAAATACCTCCAATTTTATTATTATATATATCACTCTAAATGATATATATATCAAGTCTTATTGAGCTTTTTCAAAGAATAATCCACTTATTTTTGGAGAATATTTTTCTTTAAATTTTTCAATAAATTCATTATATTCTTCAGATGATATAATTTTACTTTCAAGCATATTTTTTAAGTGATTCATTGTCACTTGATACAAAATTTCATTATTAATTTTCATCATTAGCCACCACCTTACGTTTGCTTTGATAATAGCAATCCCTAGAACAATATTTTCTTTTTCTAAATGGATATTCATAATATTCTTTATTACAAATCAAACAATTATATTTTTCTGGTATAAGTCTACGCTGTTTATCTTTGTTTAGAGTCCAATAAACTTTGCGACAACTAGTAGAACAAAAAGTTTTATTTTTTCTTCCAGCTATTTGATAGAATTTTTTTCCACACTGCTTACATATGGTAAGATTATCTTTTCCTCTTAATTGTTCTCCTGTGTTAATAAGTCCTGCTATTTTTTCTTTCTTACAGAAAGACCTGATTGTACTTGGTGATATTTCTAATAGATTTGATATTCTTAAATAGCCATAACCTTGAACCCTTAATTTTCTAATTTTTTGTCGTTGTAATTCATCCATTGCTTATTACCTCCTAGGTAATAGTCAAATGAATACGTGCTAATTTTAGCCTATTAGCCAATTTAATTAATTATATTTAGCAATTTAATGTTATAATGGAATTGTAAACTTATTTTAAAAAAGGAGGAATTATGAGCAAAAAAGAAACTACGGAAGAAAAATTAATTAAATTAATGATGCTACAAAACATAGAACAAACAAAGTTATACATATCTTTTTATGAAAAAGAATATTCATTTTACAATAAGTTATATTATGAAACGGAAGAAGCTGAACCATTAAAATTTTTCAAAAAGAAACATGATGAATGGGAATCAAAAAGAAAAGAACTATTTGCTCATATTTCTGATATTGAGACTAAGAAGATGGAATTGTATGAAGAACTAAGTCACTTAATGGATGAAATTTATGACACAAAATCATGTTCTAACTAAGGCATATGCAAAATTTTAATCTACAAAAAAAACAGACAGTATTTTACTGTCTGTTTTTCTATTTCATCATGTCCCATATTTCTTTAAATTTTATATAAAATTCATCTAAATCAACATTTTTATTATTATAAACATCACGTATAACTGGACCCAACTCTTTCATAACCTTAATATGCCATGCCCATTCTTGTTCTTCTTCATAATGAACGGAGTCCCTAAATGTTTCTTTTAGACTAAGCATAAATAAATTAGGATTTTTAACTTCCGCGATACTTCTTGAATCATATCCCTCTTCTACTAAAATTTTTTCCAGAAACGATAATAGCACTATTAGATTATTTTCGTTCATAAAAGCAAGTTCATAATGCGTTTGTCTAACTATTCCATTATTAGTTGTTTCCGTGCTTGTATAAGCCGTAGTGATTCTTCTCAATTTTTTTTTGTATTCTTCGTATGACTTTGGCTTTGCCAAAGAGTCTTTAAATCCAATTCTTATAGTATCTATAAATCCCACCATTATCACCTATTGAAATTATATCATATTTTTATGGAATTAACAACTTTTGACCAATATAAATTATATCTGGATTTGCAATATTGTTTGCTTTCGCTATTTTCGGATATAGGTGTCCACTACCATAGTATTTTTTTGCAATTGCCCATAATGAATCACCTTTAACAACTGTATAGTATCTTTCAGCCGATGATGTCGTGTTGGTATTGCTTAGTCTCGCATTAACAATTGATTGAATTGCAGAATAATCATATCCAGCACTAGACAATCTATCTTTTCTTTCTTGACCATTACCCCAATCACCACGAATTACTTCTGTGGCAATTTCATCATTAGACTTCTTACTTCCGTTATTAGATGGAACTAGTTCTTTTCCATTAAAAATATAATCATATGGATCAATAGCAGTAGAACTACTTCCTTTATCAATTTGGAAATGTAAATGAACTCCTGTTGCTTTTCCTGTTGCACCCATTATTCCAAGTTTTTGACCTTTTGCAACAGATTGACCTGTCTTAACACTAACAGAACCTGATTTTAAATGATAATACAATGTTTGCCATCCATTGCTATGTTTTATTCTTACATAACATGCTTGACCATATTGTTCTCCTTTATTACAAGTTGATGTTACTATTCCGTCTTCAAATGCAACAATCTCACTTCCTCCAACCAAATCTATTCCTTTGTGATAGTCACTAACTTTTTGTCCTTGATATGTGTATGTTCTTGGACCAAAACTACTTGTAACTCTTAATGAATTTGTTTTTACAGGATACATATTATTCTCCCTCCTTTTTTTCATTTGATTCTTCAAATTCTTCATCAGTTATTCCAAATATTTCTTCTTCTAAAATTTCATTATCCATTTTTATGACCTCCATTTTCTTTCTTTAATTGTTCTAAGACTTCTAAAATTTTTGATGGCAAAGGTAATCCCATTGCACCCCAATTTTCTAAAATTGAAATACCTTCATTAGCAACAAAGAAATATACAACTAAATTTCTAATTGCACCTGTGTCACCTACAACACCATCCAATAAAAAAGATAGAGCTACTAGAATTAAGTACCCTACCTTTTTAATAATTCCTTTTAAACCAATAATGCTATTAACTTTTTTATTTACTATTGATTTGCAAATACCAGTTATATAATCTAAAACCATTAAAATTAACAATGTTTTTAATGCCATATCTAAACCTCCTAAATAGTAGACTATGGTGGTTAATATTGTACTTGAAATATAATTTATTATAGTTTTCATTTTCTTCCTCCTTCTATGAGTCTCTTTTCCATATATAAACAGAAATATATGGAATTGTGTGTGTATGTGAATTTAATGTATGAGTATGTCCTGATCCGCTACCTTTAGAGTTGGTATTGGGTGCAGAACCATAGGTTGTTACTTGTGCTTTACCACTGTTATACCAAGCTACTTGTTGACGAGTATATACACCGGCTGAACCCCCGCTTCCTGCTGATACCCATGGATTTATATTTCCATCGTTACCAATTGTTCTTTGAGCATGGCTATGGTCATTAACTGTATGATAGTGACTTGGCATTTGTGCTTCTGTTAAAGCTGTACTACCTGTATCCCCCGAAGCTGCTCCTGTTGAAGTCCCTGTTCCATTTCCACTTGTTCCGGTTACACCACTTGTATTACTTGTTGCATATATAAATCCACTCTTTAATTGTGTCCATGTTCCTATTCCAAATAATGTCTTTGGATTTGTTGGTTGTACTGACATATAAATACTTCCAACTGGATATATTTTATTAAAATCTATAGCACCTATTTTTTGTCCATTTACCTCTAACGACTCATTATTTGTTGGAAAGCAATTAATCCCAACAGATAATTTTTTAGTATCGACAAAAAATATAAATTGTCCTTTTGCTAATACAGTGTTATACGTAGTTGACCCAAATTTATCAGTTACAACTATTTTAAAATCCCAAGCTGAATCCTTTGTTAAAGTTAATGTAATTTGAGTATTATTACTAATGCTTGTTAGTGTAGAATAAGAACTTTCTGTCGTTTTTTTATATTGATATTGTATTGTTACCGAGTTTTTTGAATTAATACTAGAACACGATGCTTGAACTTTTAAATAAGATGTATCCTCGTAGTTATTCTTTCTTTTTAAATTAATAATTGCAGTTGGTAAAGTCCATGGTAAAAACTGAATAGTTTTTGTGGCTGTCGATGTATTTCCTCTACTATCTGTAACCTTAACATTTAGTGTTAAATTACTTCCAGAATTAATTACTCCATAATCTATATTTCCAGCACTAGTTATGGTTTTAGTTACTCCATTTAATGTAGCTTCATATTTACTAATTGTAGCCCCTTTATTTCCAGTAGCTGCTGTTAGGGTTACTAATAGCTTTGATAAATTTTGAACCAAGTATTGATTATTTCCTGTAACCGCTGTAGTTGTACTATTGTTGTCCTTATAAGTAATATTTGAGGATGAAAAAGTAGGATTAGCTCCTGTAATACTTCCGGTTGCGGTTTGTGAGCTACTTCCTACTGAAGTACTTCCGTTATATGTTGTTATTTCAAAAGAAAAAGCACCGCTATTTACGGTACTCATTAATGAATATATTGTATTTAATTCTGATGTTGTAAAACTTACGCTTGTTCCATTAGTAATGCCATTTACTGTCTTTACTGTTGTACTTCCATATTTAATTACTAAATTATCAACAAATGAACTAGAGTATTTTGTAATTGTCATTGGTATTGCATTTCCTATAGTAAAATTTGAAACACTTCCTAATACACTTTTTGCTGGATCAACGGTTAAATTGAATGTAGCAGATGTATCATATTTATTCCAATTAGCTTGTGCATATCCTCCAGTATCTACTAATTCTGCATAAAATGATGTTGTACCAGAAGTTTTATTACTTACAGTGTACCAACCTGTGGTTCCTGAATATGTCCATCCTGTTTCATTATTGTTATATGTTTTAACCTGAATTGTTGCGATATTAGTTCCGTTTAGATATATTGGCATTTTTATAGCATTATAAAACCAACCACCACTATTTATCCATACTGTATATTTAAATCGATATTGCATATCTGAACCTGATCTTTGATGCTCATATTCTATCGTCCAATTTCCTTTTGGACTTGAGCACCATTGTCTCGAACTAAATAAAACTTCCATGATTACCTCCTATGTTAATGGAACAATTCCTATTCCTGTATTATCTGTTGTTTCTATTCCTAGCCATCTAGCTAAATTACATAAAGTTATTTCTTCCTCAACTACTGACTTTTTCATATGAAATTCATCTCCATTCATCCAAAAGATTTTATCGTCATTCTTATCATATCCGGCAAATTCTTCTGGATTAATAACTACTCGACTTCCGTCTTTACCATATACACATATTCCCTTCTCATCAAATGTTCCAATTAATGTATTAGCAACGTCATAGATTTCAATTCTTCCTGCTTCATTAAGCTTTGAACCAACCTTAAAAGTACCACCTTTAACTAATGATGCTGTCATATTTATACAATTTATATATTGCATATCTAATGTTCCATCTATAGTCCACGCTGAATTAAAGGTTCCGTTTATTCCTGTATTTGAAAAGGCAATACCACCAGCATTTATCATCATTACATGCATAGCATCTTCTTTTGGTAATTTATCAACCACAAGAATTCTATTACCTTCATAAATAACATAACTATTTCCTAAAGTTCCCCATATTTTTGATGTTGCTTCTGTTAATTCATTTTGTAATGTTACTTTTACAACTTCATTAGCTGTTGCAACGGTAGCTTTAGTTTGAGAATCAATAGTTCCTATTAAATTCTTTAACTTTGATTTGAAATTCCCAAATTCTATCTCTACATATTTATCCATTATGCAGTCATACCTTAGAGAAATAACATTTGTAATTATACTTATTCCTAGTTTTTCATGTTCAACTAAAATTGTATCTCCTAAATCAACTACTCCATCTATGTGACCTTTAACTTTATAATTGCATTTAAAATATTGATGCTCGGTTATATAATTTGTAGCTTTTTGTCGTAAATCTGTTATAAGAGCTTCTTTATATTCTTCTTCCAAAAGATTTCCATTCTCATCCTTATAATCTTCTTGTTTAATATCCTGTTCAAATTTAATAACTTTAGTGTAAGGAACATCGTATTGAACTCCAGACTCCAAATAAAGTTCAGGAAGAGTAATTCCATCGTATCCTACAGGTAGCATTTTAGTAACAACATCGTCCCATTGTTCATTCGCCTCGATATTTGTTGAGTTCTTTCCATACTTAATAGTTATTCCTCTATCTAATCCTATATTTTCTTTTACTCCAATAGTCCAATTATCTCTGTATAAATGTCCTCCCCATTTTTCTATTACTATTGCTATAGCTTCCTCTAAACTTTTTCTTATTACCCTTGTCGAGTTTATTCTTGTTATATCCGAAATAACATTAAAAGGTGTAACCACATCACACGAATTGTTTAAATGATCCAATGCATCGTTACACCCTTTACTATCAACATATGAGTCGGCTATTACATATTTAGATGAGTCTTTCCACAAATGTCTACCCACTACGATAATTTTGTTATTTTTCTTTTGTGGATTTGATAATCTAAAACCTTGTTCTCCCCATCTCGTATTTACTCTTATTATCATACCTTCTTGTAAGTATTCTAAATCATTTATTGAAGATTCAACTGTTATTGAGTAGTCTCCATTGTCTTCAATAAATACCTCTGCTTTAGTTGGGTGAAGAATTTTTAATCCATTATGATTAAATAGTTTTTCTTTGGCTTCATAAACTTTTATCATTATAGCCACCTACTTTTAGGTTCTACTGATATTTTAGTTAATGTTCCTGTCCATGATATTGTGTTTTTCCCTACCGATAATTTTGGAAACTCTCCTAACATATTTCTATTTTTATATACTCCTTCATGATACGCCTCTTCTTCTAGGCTATCTATCGTTACCATTGTTTCTCCAGAAGGAAATGTATACTTAAATATATTTATGTTATTCACTGCAATTTCTATTGTTCCAGAACCTTCTAACTTTATTATTGGTTTTGAAATTTCTAATCCTTTATTTGTTACCTCAATAGACTTTTGTGTAGAAACACTTAATTCTACTTTAGCTTCATTCTTTAAATATTTATAAGGCTGTACATGATATTTAATTGTTGCTTTTTTCATTGTTAATAATTTCTCATAATCAACATCCTCATATATACTTGCAATATACACTTTATTCGGTTCATCACTTATGATAAGTTCTCCATCTCCTGTAAAATACTTAATTACTTCATCAATATTAAAGTTTCTAGTCAAACCAATACCTATATTTTTTGTATAACTTTCATAGCCCACTTTTTCAATAATATCTCCATCTCTTCCATCAATTTCAATTTTATTTACTTTCATTTTTGGTTTCGTAATTGGTGGTGTTTCAGTAATTATAAGACCTTCTATTTCTTTACTAGATTTGTTTTTCCATATAATCTCTGCCATTAGCCATACACCACCTTTTCAACTTTATCTATTACTAATTCGCCAAATAAATCTTCTGATATTTTTATTGTCATACCACTCAATGCTTGTTGAAATGCAGTTACTAAATTATCTTTAGAATATGAATTGTTATTGAAATCCAAACTATCTACATTGGCATTCATTCCTACATTAAAGTCGGTTGGAATTGAGTCTTCCATCATATTAGAAACACTATTCATTTCTTTAGTAAATCCTTCACCTAATCCTAATGCTAAATTAGAACCGATTTCATCTCTAAATACTCTTGATGGAGAGTGGATACCAAAGAATGATTTGATTCCTTTTAATATGCTGTCACCAAAGCCTTTAATTTTATTTAGTACCCAATCTTTAGCGTTGCTGATTCCGTTCCACAAACCTTGAATAAGGTTTTTCCCTACACTTGCCATTGAACCAATCCCACTCTTGAACGCTTCAACTAAGCCAGATACAATTTGTGGAACTGCTTTAACTATTTCTACTATTATTTGTGGTAGATTTTTTATTAACGCTACGAATAACTGAACTCCTGCCATAATAATTTTATCTATGTTACCAATAACAGCATTTACTATACTTGATATTATTTTTGGTATAGCATTCACAACGGTTGTAATAATTTGTGGCAATGCTTGAATTAAAGAAATAAGCAAATCGATTCCTGCTTGAATAATTAAAGGTATTGAATCAACCAATGCAACAATTAAACCATCAATTATTTGTGGTATTGCCTTAACTATTTCAGTAATAATCATTGGTAATGCTTCAATTAATGATGTAAGTAAAGATATACCGGTTTCTATTATTTGAGGAATTGAATCTAACAAAAAAGTTACAATTCCATTAATTATTTCTGGTAAAGCTTGAATTAAAATTGGTAAAGCCGTAATTAAACCCTGTGCTAAACCCGTTATTAATTGTAGTGCTGCATTTAAAAGCATCGGAAGGTTTTCAATTAACCCATTAACAATTGTAATAATTGCTTGTACCGCAGTTGGAATTAATGTTGGTAATAACTCACCTATACCTTCAATTAATGATGTAAAGATAACAACTATTGCTTCCATCAAAAGCGGTAGATTCTCTACTAGCGTTTCAATTATTGTTGTTAATGCGGTTATAACTGTAGGAACAAGTTCTGGAATCAAAGTTAAGATTGTTTCAACTAGATCAGAAAATAATCCTGTAATTGATTCTAGTAAAGTTGGAAACATCTGAACAATTGCTCCCATTAATGAATCAACTACAATTGGTAATGCAGATATAATGTTTTGTATTACTGGTGTTATATTTTTTATAACCTTACTTAATGAATTCGCTACATTATTACATAGTGCTTGGATATCTGCACTTGAATTTCCAAAACCAGATATTAAATTTTCAAATGCTCCTTTTAATGCATTTGCTGAACCTGCTATTGTCTTTTCTGCTTCATCGGCTGTAGTTCCTGTTATACCCATTTCAGTTTGAATAACATGAATCGCACTATATACATCATTAAGATTAGAAATGTCATATTTAATTCCACTAATTTTTTCAGCATCTTTTAGCAATCTTTCCATTTCAGTTTTTGTTCCACCATACCCAAGTTTAAGGTTATCCAACATTGTATAGTTCTGTTTCGCAAACCCTTGATATGCACTTTGGATTAATGACATATCAGTACCCATCTTATTGGCGTTATCAGACATATCAATTATTGCTTGATTTGCTGCTTTAGCTGATGCTTCAGTATCTCCATTTAATGAAGCTATCAAACTAGCACTAAAGGATGTAACTGTTTCCATATATTGATTTGCTGAAAGTCCTGCTGTTTTATAAGCATTATTAGCGTCATTAAACACTTGATTTTGTGCAGCAAGTAATGAGTTATATTCGTCTTTTACTTCAGATACATTTTTACCTACACTCTTAGCATACTCTTCAACTGATGTAGCTTCAGTACCAAATAAGGTCTTTACCCCACCTTCTAGTTGTTCAAATTCTCCATATGAAGATACTACTTTTTTGGCAAGAGCTACAGCCGCAGCACCTGCTGCTACTGCAACCGCTCCCATTGTTGCACCTATACCTTTAAGAACAGAACCTAATTTTTCAAACTTATTATTACTTTCTTCAGCTCTTTTTCCTGCTTCATTTAAATCTGTCCCCATTTGATTAGCACTTTTAGATACATCATCCATTTCAGTGCCTGCAACATCGAGTGCAATCTGATTATCCTTTAATTCTTTCTCCATAGAATTTAATTCAGCTGTAGCGTTATTCAATTTAATTTGCCATTCTTGGGTTCTTCTATCATTTTCTCCAAACGATTGTGAAGAGTTATTTAAGGCATTTTTTAATAAATCTATTTTTTGTTTTTGGATATCTATTTCCTTATTTAATACTTGATTTCTTGCTGTCAAAGATTGAATTGAATTATCGTTTTTACTGAACTGAGATTCAACCAACTTCATTTCAGATCCTAGCACTTTAAAACTTTGATTTATATTATAAAGTGCACTCTTAAACTCTTTCTCTCCTTCAACACCAATTTTTAATCCAAAGTTATCTGCCATAAAAAACTCACCTCCTTAAATACCATCCGGAATAATATCGTCAATAAATACTTCTTTTTTAGGTTTTGCTATTCCATTAAATTGTCTATGGCATTCCCATAAATCTAGTAATAATCCAAAAGGCATTAGCCATACTTCTTCATAAGACAAATTGAGATGAGCTAAACCATAATATAAAAGTCGAGTAAATAATTCTTCATCACTTACTCGACTTCCACGTTTTTTGAATTTTCTTCACTTTCAATATTTCTTTTTGTACCTTTATACAAACAATCAGTTATCGCTTGTTTATAATCTGCTAAATCATATGGTGTAGTTAGAATTTCTAACATTTCTTCAGTTAGTAAATCTTTTTGTTTATCTTTATTTTTAAAATTATAAATTAGAATTGATTGATTAGCTAAAAGACATATTAACCATACAATTTCTGATATAGCCATTTCAAAGTTTTCAGCTTTCATCAATTTCTCACCAAGATTTTCTAGTCCACCATAACGACTAGCTATTTCTTTAGTTGCTTTTGTTGTTAAAATTAATTCATATTCAACATCGCCAACTTTAATTTTACTAATTCTTTCTTCTTCCATTATTTACCTCCGTATGTAACCATCAAACTTACTGTGCAGTACCAGTTCCATATGTTGGTTCATATACATTTTTATACCAATCATTAATTACTGATTCTGTTACACCAGTATCGCCTTCAGTAACTTCAGCTTTCCAAGGATGTTTTCCACTAGTATCGACTTTATTTCTACAAAGTACAGTTCCTTCAATTGACGGTGTAGAAAATGATATTGAATCACCCTTTGTTGCAAGACTAGCTGCTGGTATACCAAATTTAACTCTATATAACCAATAGTATTTATATTTACCATTTGATTTTTTCGCTCTAAACCCAATTGCTACAGGACTTCCTGCATCTTGACCAGCGGATATTAATACATTGTTTCTATCAATTTGTGCACCTGTTAAATCTGATGCGATTTCAATACCAATGTCATCAACACCAAGTGTTAATGTACCACTTTTAAATTCCTTAACTATTTCTGCTGC
>JAEIGA010009854.1_pt1 | contig 14468 bp, 14 predicted proteins | sample 9270691 | NCBI WGS metagenome assembly JAEIGA01 (sample SAMN17057246, study PRJNA624740) | gut metagenome | biome: biome; isolation source: fecal sample | host: Bos grunniens | place: China: Xizang | collected 2019 | reverse complement strand
TTCTAACCCTAAAAAGATATTCTATATTGCTAAAAACGTATTCAAAAAGGAATATACCCCACAAACGCTTTACAAGTGGTTAGAAAACTTTTATAGAAGATTTTTTGCTCAACAGTTCAAGCGTTCTTGCGTGCCTGACGGAGTTAAGGTCGGTGTGGTAAGTTTATCGCCAAGGGGTGATTTTGATATGCCTAGCGACGCTTATTCTACCGTTTGGCTTAAAGAACTTGAAGAAATTGAAGTATAAATTGACAAATTGTGTAGAAAATATTATAATAGTATAATCATACTTTAGATAAAGTTTAAAGGAGAGTTTTATGAGCGCATCAATCGTTTTATGTGCGGGTAAGGGTACTCGTATGAACGACGATAGTAAAAATAAAGTTGCTTTTAATTTAGCAGGTGTACCCGTTATTAAAAGGTTAGTTAATGAAATGCGAAAGGGCGGTGTAGACCTTTTCGTTATAGTAGTAGGTCATAACGCCGAAAGCGTAAAAGAAGCGCTTAGTGGCGAAGAGGGTATAATTTACGCTTACCAACACGAACAAAAAGGTACGGGGCACGCAACACTTTGCGGTCTTAACGCTTTACTTGATAGCGGTTACGACGGGCAAGTTATCGTTTCAATGGGCGATAAAATCGTCGATAGTGAAATTATTAAAGACCTTTTAGCGTCTTCGCCCGATAAAAAACTCGTTAACGGCGTAGTTAAAGTAAAAGATAATATCGGTGGCGGTAGAGTGGTCGTTGACGGCGATGGTATACCCTACGGCACGGTTGAACTTGCTGACGTTTGTATGATGGCTATTAGCGAGTTAAAGGAAGAAGATCGCGCAAAATATCTTGAAAATTCAGGGCTTAACGCTAAAAAAGCGCAAAAAGTGCTTGACGGTGTTAAAGATTATAAAGGCGGTAATTGCAAGGTTTTATGCGGTAAAGCGTTTATTGCGGAAGAAATTTTAAAAACGCCTTACTCTAACGCCGGTCTTTATAGGTTTGACGCGAAAACTCTTAAAACGGCTATATCGTCTTGCAACAGTCAAAACGCTCAAGGAGAAATATATTTAACCGATACCTTAGAGTATTACTCTGAAAGGGGCGAAGCGTCGGTATTTTTAATTAATAACCCTGAAAAAATTATCACTTATAGCACTAAAAAAGAACTTATAGATCTTTCAAAATTATACTATAAAAATGCAAGTGAGTTTGTTTTAGCAATAGACGACGGCAGTTTTGACGATGAGTTAAAAACTATTTACGGCGAACTTTTTGAAAGTGAAAAACAACGCTATAGGTCGATTATTTCACAGTTTATTCAAAATTACGGAGATAAAAAAGTCATTATAACGCGTGCGCCGGGCAGAGTAAATTTAATGGGTACGCATATCGACCACAGGGGCGGTGCTATTAACGTTATGGCGATTAAAAACGATACTATTTTAGTCGTTTCCCCGCGTGAAGACGATAGGGTAAATATTTTAAACACCGATAGCGCGTACGGGCTTGAAAGTTTTTCAATTTCACAAGAATTAAGTCTTCATAATAGCGAAAATTGGCTTGACTATATCAATTCTAAACCCGTTACCGATAAGGTTAAATCGTTAAAAGGCAACTGGGTAAATTACGTAAAATCGGCGGTATTGCGTTTTCAATTTGTATCTAGCAACCCCTTCGTTGGTATGGATATTATGGCGGACGGAACTATTCCCGTTGCTGCAGGGCTTTCTTCGTCGTCAAGTTTAGTAGTTGCTACGGCAGAGGCTGTCGTTTCAATAAATTCGCTCAATTTATCAGATAAAAACTTCGTTGAACTTTGTGGCGAAGGCGAGTGGTACGTAGGTTCGCGCGGTGGCGCTGGCGATCACGCCGCAATGAAGTGTTCTAAAATGGGCAAAATTACAAGGCTTGATTTTAAGCCGTTTGCTATTGGTAATAGCGCAAAATTCCCAAGTGATTACGCGGTTATTATTGCAGACAGTATGATTAAGTCTAAAAAGTCTGAAAACAGTAAGGATACCTTTAACGCAAAAGTTATGGCGTACGAGTTTTCGCTTATGCTTATCAAAAAAGAGTTCCCCGAGTTTGATTTAGTTGAGTTTAGAGATATCGCTAAAAAAGTAAGCCAAAAAGATATTTATAAAATGCTACTTTTCCTTCCCGAAAAAATTACGAGAGAAGAACTTTTAAAGCGCTTACCCGAACAAAGAGAGTGGCTTGAACTTAAGTTTGCAAACCATAACGACCCAGGGTTTTACGATTTAAGGGGTGTAACTTTATTTGGTATTACCGAGTGTTATCGCGCTGAAAAATTCTTAAAAGCGCTTGATAGTAAAGACTATGATTTAATCGGCAAACTAATGAAACTTTCGCACGACGGCGATAGGGTAGTTAACCCTACCGACGTTAGTGATGCCCGCATTAATGCACTTATTAAAGAAGGCGCTAACCTTGAGTATTTGACGGGCGCTTACGGATGTTCTACTAAAGAAATAGACTATTTAAGCGAACTTCTTAACACGTCAAACGGCGTGCTTGGGTCTAAACTTACGGGCGCAGGTCTTGGCGGTTGCGTAGTTGCTATCGTTAAAAAAGACTTTGCGAACGACGTTATCGATAGGCTTAATAAAGAATATTACGATAAATACGGCTTTGACTACGGCGCAAAAGTTTATACGCCGATGAGTGGTTCAACCGTTATCTATTAAAACAAAAACTCCGCAAACTGCGGAGTTTTTATATTTGGGGTATTGAATTTTTTTTAATTTTGTGATAAAATAAAGAAAAACTATAAGGATAATTTATGATACAAAAATCAAACCGCGGTGCTTTTAACGACTTTATTCACTTCCTACTTATGACGCTATTATCAGGCGCAATGATAGCAATTTGCGCAACGTCTTCGCTAACGGCTAACGTTTTAAGTCAGGATGGGCGAATCGTAGGTTCGTTGCTCTTTTCTTTAGGTATGTTCGTAATACTAGCCTTTGAAATGAAACTTTTTACAGGGCTTATTCCTAAAATTCCACACACAAGCCCAAAATCGTATTGGCAACTTCCCGTTTGCTTGATTGGAAATTTAGTGGGCGTGTTTATCGTTTATTTGCTCGTTAGTCAAACGTATTTTGCTAGCGATATAATAAATGCGGGTAGTTTGTTAATAGCAAATAAACTCTCGCTAGATAATTGGGCTTTATCTTCACTTTGTTCGGGTGTTTTGTGTGGCGTGCTTATAACGTTATCCGTTCTTAGCGTAGACCCCTCGCACAAAAATGGGTTAAGCGCAAACGTTGGCGTAATGTTCCCGAGAATCGTATTCGTATTTTGTGGGTTTGACCACTCTATAGCAAATATGTTCTATTTTTACTGTTTAGGCGAACTTTCGTGGAAGGTTATAGGATATATTTCGCTAACTATTTTAGGTAATATTATCGGCGGAATAATTTTACCGCTTGTATTAAAACTTAGAGATAACGATCCGGTTTAATATAGTGTAAACGCAAGGTTAACTCCTTGCGTTTTCTATTTATCTAAATAAACGTTGCTAATAAGTTTTACACCTAGCGAAAATCCTTGAATAAATGCGTCTAATTGATATTCGTTGATGATGTCAGCGTATAAATCGTCAATCTTATCCCACTTATTTTCAATAATAGGTCTTAACTCTAATTCGATTTTGTTAAGCGCGCTGTAAAGTGAATTTAGTTTGGGGGTTACATTTATATCCTCAAGCGGAGTAATATTACCATACCATAAATCTTTAATAGTGTTTTGCATAAAAACCTCCTAAGTTAATAGTTTGTCGTTTTGGTTGTAACGTTAAATTATAATTAGTCAAATCTTTAATTTGACCGATTAAATTTCATAATTACATTATGGCCGTTTTGACTATAATGATAAATTGAATTTCAATTACGTAGGCTCAGTAATTCTTTAAGGTTAAATATCGGTCGTTTTGGCTATAACGTTAAAATAAAGTTAGTTAAAATGGTTAAAAGTATAGAAAAAATCTCTAATTTACACTATAGTCATTTTGACTATTGTCAAGTCATTTTGACTATAATGTGCTAAAATTTAATTATGAAAAAAGATTTAGTTAACTATAAAGAAAAATTTTGTAACAATTTAAGGGAGTTGCGTAACTCAAGGGGGTATTCACAAGGGGACGTGGCGTTTATGTTAAAAATACCCGTTAGCACTTACGCTAACTGGGAACAGGGTAGGCGTGAGCCTAGCATAATCGACATTTATTCCATATTAAAATTTTACGATATTAAACCTAACGACTTGTTTGATTTTTAATAATAAAAAACCACGGTGCTTGCCGTGGTTTTTTGCTACTTATAAGATTAATATATTTAATAAGATTAAAACGCCGGGAAGTATAAATGCAAGCGCGCCTTCAAGCATTATTACCCAACTTGATACCGTTTCAAGCACGTTAAGACCTCTTGAAACGAAGTAGGAAACAAAGAGCAGCGACCAAATAACGAACATTGCGCCAAGCATTAAATTACCGCTGAGCATAAAGTATACGCCAAGACCTATAAAAATAAGCGCGATAATAAGCGAAAACCAACCAAGGCTTTCTTCTTGCAAATCCCAAATATAAGTGGCTGAAATATACAAATGCAAAAACGATAGTAGCATAAGCGCCATTATTTTAAGATAGTTAATAGGTTCTATTACCACGAATATACCATATAGCGATATAAGACCTATAACTATACCTGCAAGTACGTTCATAACGGTTACTTCGCCGTTATCATTTTTGTCAATAAGCGGTAAAAAACCGTTTAGAAACAATGCAATTCCACTAAAAATCAGACAAATTTCAAACATAAAAAATCTCCTTTAGTTTGATATTTGCCTGATTGATAAATTTTTATACCTATTTACTTTTCTTCAATAATTACGTTGTCGGTCTTTGCAAAGCGCTTAACCGATTCAATGCCGTTTTCACATTTGTTTTTACTAGAATAATCTTCACTTACGCAAATTAAACGGTTAGAAAGGTTTAATAACTTAAAACGATAGTGGCCGTATTTGTCTACACTTATTGAAAAATTACCGCCGTCAACGTTCTTCTTTATCGTTTCAATTCCGCTTTTAACACCTGCAAGCGATTTGTACTTTTCAGTTATTAATAAAGTGCCACCGTTAGATGCCGTTAAGGTTGCAAAGAACCCTTCTTCGTCTTGCGAGATTTTCCATTTACCGGCGTATTGCCTTTTAGTTTCTTCTTTTTGGGAAGTGGTTTTGGCTTGGTTAGAAGTTTTATTTTCGGTTTTTGAAGACGCTTTTTTTACTTCTTTAACTGGTTGGGTAGATGGTTTATCTTCTACTTTAACTTCTTGTTTTTTAGGTTTGTTTTCAGGTTTAACTTCCGCCTTTTTAACTTCCGCCTTTTTAACTTCCTTTTTAGGTTGTGAAACGGGTTTGCTTTCTACCGCTTTAACGGGTTGGGTAAGGGGCTTATCTTCTACCTTAACTTCTTCTTTAACTTTCTTTTTAGCAGGGGTATTCTTTTTAGTTACCGCTTTACTAGGTTCTTTTTTATCGGTAGAAGATTTTTCAACTTGTTTAGCGGGTTGAGATTTCACCTTGTCGCTTGATTGCTTAGCCTTTGGTTTTTTGTTTATAGATTTTACTTCTTCAACTTCAGCGTTTAAATACTCTTTAACTTCTTCGGGGTTTGCCGAATTATTTGAAATATTATCAATTTCTTCAGGGGTTAAAGATTGTAGTGAATTTTGCTTAAAATCTTGTTTGCTTTTTTCTTGATTAGCGCGCTTATTTTTAACGTACATTACGATAACTAAAAATATAATTAAGATAAGCCCGATAATGCCGATAAGCGTCCAATACAAATATTCGTTTAAAAGTTTTGATATAAATTCTTTAACTGCTTCCATTACTACCACCATAATATGTTTTTACGGTTAATATAATAATACTTTTTTTATAAATAGTCAATGGTATTATTGCAAAATTTTTATAAAAATGTTAAAATAGGAACGATAGAGGAGAAATAGGGAATGAATAGGGAAAATTTTGGAATTTTCAAAACGGTAATCGTCGGCGCGGGCGCGTCCGGTTTAGCGCTTGCAACCATGCTTGGCGAAAAGTTTGGTGGCGAGAATATCGCGCTTATTGAAAGGCTTGATAGAGTGGGCAAAAAACTATTGTCTACGGGCAACGGGCAATGTAATTTGACTAACAAAAATTGCGGTATAAGTCATTTTCATAGCCAAACTTCTAATTTTTGCAATGAAATTATATCAGTTTACGGCGCTAAAGCGGTAATTGATTTTTTTGAAAATTTAGGTATTCCTACTACCGTAGACGGCGACAAAGTTTATCCTTTATCTAAGCAAGCGTCATCTGTTGTGGACGCGTTGCGCTTTAAAATTTCCGCCCTTAAAGTTAAAACTATTTTAGGCGAAAAAGTTATTGACGTAAGTGCGCAAAATTCCGTTTTTTCAATACGTTTTGAAAGCGGAAAAACCATCAGGGCGGAAAGCGTTGTCATAGCGGTTGGCGGAAGCGCGCAAAAGCATTTGGGAACTGACGGTAGTTCGTATAATTTACTTGAAAAATTCGGGCATAAAAGAACTAAACTTTATCCGTCTATCGTTCAACTTAAGGCGGACGTTAAAAAATTAAAAGGATTAAAAGGGCTTAAGCAAAAAGTAAGCGCAACGGCAATAGTCGGCGGTAAAAAAGTAGCCGATACTAGCGGGGACATAATGTTTACCGATTACGGCTTAAGCGGTAACGTTGCATTTTACCTTTCGTCTTATTTTGCGGGCTGTAAAGACACCGCTATCGAGATTGATTTTTGCCCCGAACTTAGTGTAGACCAACTTTCTTTTTTATTAAAGAAAAAGCAAAAAAATTGTTCGTATTTGACGGTAGAATATTTACTTCAAGGTATAATGAACGGCAAAATATCTCAAGCAATACTAAAAAATTCAGGCTACGATTTAACTATGCCTATCGTGAGCGCAGAGATTAACTCTATTTGCAAAGCGGTAAAAAATTATCAAATAGAAGTTGTTGGAACGCTTGGTTTTGACGGCGCGCAAGTTACTAAAGGCGGTATTATGGTCGATGGGTTCAACTGTAAAACGCTTGAGAGTAATTACCAAAAAAATCTATACGCAACGGGCGAAGTGTTAGACGTTGACGGCGATTGTGGTGGATACAATCTTACTTGGGCGTTTTCGTCTGCCTTTGCAGTAGCCGACGCTATTAAATAAAACTATGCAAAAAATTTCTAATATTAAAATCAAACCGTTTGAAGACGACGCTTGTCTAATAAAAAAATCGGCTAAAAAAGCAGGTATTAAGGAAAGCGACGTAAAATACTTCAAACTAATAAAAAAATCACTTGACGCGCGCAATAAAAACGACGTGTTTTTTAACTGTACGGTAGAAATTTCAAATAAGCCTTATCAAGAAGTTAAAAAGGTTTACGGCAAGGTAAAAGCGCAAGGTGAAGTTTTAGTGGTTGGCGCCGGCCCCGCAGGGCTTTTTTGCGCGTTAGACCTTTTAAGGTACGGATTAAAAGTTACTTTAATCGAACGCGGTAAAAAGGTTGAAGAGCGTGAAAATTCCGTAACTACCTTTTTTAAGACTAAGGTTTTAGACGAAGATTGTAATATTCAGTTTGGCGAAGGCGGTGCAGGCGCTTTTTCAGACGGCAAGTTAAACACGGGCGTAGGCGGTAGTTTCGCAAGCCAAGTGATTGACGATTTTTTAACTTTCGGCGCGCCGAAAGATATAGGCTATCTTCAAAAACCTCATATCGGTAGCGATAAACTAAAGGGCGTGGTTAAAAATATTCGCGAAGAAATTATTCGCCTTGGCGGTAGAGTGTTGTTTTCAACAAAACTTACCGATATAACTTTGTCAAACGGCAAAGTTACTAAAGTTTATATCAACGGCGAAAGTTACGCCTTTGACGAAGTGGTTTTGGCAGTTGGTCATAGCGCAAAAGACGTTTATACTATGCTATTTAACCGTTCGGTTATGATGGAAAGTAAAGATTTTGCCGTGGGGCTTAGAATAGAACACCTTCAAAAGGATATAAATTTTGCTCAGTACGGCAGTTTTGCCACCGTAAAAGGTATGCCCGTTGCCGATTATAAACTAACTTCTCATCAAAACGGCAGGGGCGTGTTTACCTTTTGTATGTGCCCGGGCGGTTACGTTATGCCGTCAAGTTCCGAAAAAGATACCGTTGTCGTTAACGGTATGAGCAACTATCTTAGAAACGGCTTAAACGCCAACTCCGCCGTTATTTGCCAAGTTGGTAAAAGTGATTTTGGAGGTTCGCTGTTTGGTGGCGTTGAATTTCAAAAACGACTTGAAAAAACGGCGTTTGAGTTGGGCGGTGGCGACTATAAAGCCCCCGCTATGCTAGTTGGCGACTATTTAAGCGGAAGTTTTTCTTCGGGGTTTGGAAAGGTTAACCCAACTTATCAAATGGGCGTTCAAAAAGCCGACCTTAATAAACTTTTTAGCGATGAAATAAACAATTCGATAAAGGGCGCAATCGCCGATATGGGCAAAAAGATTAAAGGCTTTGACGATTACGACGCCGTTTTAACGGGTGTTGAAAGTAGAACTTCTTCGCCGATACGCGTATTAAGGGGCGAAAACTACGCTAGCGTTTCGGCAAGCAACCTTTATCCTTGCGGTGAAGGGTGCGGATACGCTGGCGGAATAACTAGCGCTGGGGCGGACGGTAAAAAGGTTGCTAAAGCCATTGCCGTTAAGTACGGATTACAAATATAAATTTATTTTCGTTCAAAATATTTACAATTTCGTTTTAATATGTTAATATAATATCGCATTCAATCGTTTTTTATATATTTTTTTATATGGATAATTTTAATATTACCTTTTCAATGACTTCAAACGGTCAAACCCAAACCTACAAAGCAACTGAACTTAAAAAAAGTAAAGAGATGTATCGCATCTCTTTTCCGTCTGCCGACGATAGCAAAAATTCTTACTCGATAACGATAGTTAATAAAAGTAAGATTGTTTTTGCGTGTAGCGGTATGATAAGTTATAATTTTACGCTTGAAAGGGGTAAAACTTCGCGCTTTATTATCAATATGCTAAACTCACCCGTCGAGTGTGAAGTTTTTTGCGAAAATTTAAGCGTTAACCTTTTTGGCAACAAGATAAATTTAAGTGGTAAATATAAGTTAGACGTTGGCGGAAATATAAACGTATACCGCTTTACCTTAGGGGGTAATTTATGTTAATAAATTATTTTGGTCATTCCTACTTTTTAATCGAAGGTAACGAATATTCAATAGCGCTTGACCCTTTTAAAAACGTAGGGCTTGAAGAGATTGAAGTTAAAGCCGATTACGTTTTTTGCTCGCACCAACATTTCGACCATAACAACGTGGCGTTAGTAAAGGGCGCAAAAAGGGTGGAAAACTGCAATCCGTTTGAAATTATACCTTGCTATCACGACGAAAAGTTGGGTGCGCTTAGGGGCGTAAACGACGTGCTTTTATTTAGTTTAGACGGGTTTAAGATAGCCTTTTTAGGTGATTTGGGCGAGTATTCAAACGAAGGATTAATAGATAAATTAACGGGCGTTGATTTACTTTTAATTCCCGTTGGCGGTAAATATACGATTGACGAAAACGGCGCTTACGAATACGCCGTAAAAACTAAGGCGAAAGCGGTTGTTCCTATGCACTATAAAGCGGGCGGTTCAACTATCGATATTAAGTCGGTTGACGCATTTTTGAACAAATTTGAAAGTTCAGTAAAAGTGAACTCACCGTTTGAGTTTAACGGTCAAACGGGAATTATTAATATAAGGTTTTAAGGAGTTTATATGAGTTATACTAGAATTCAGTTAGAAAACAGTTTTAATATCCATAAACTTAAAGAGATTTGCATTGAACTTGGCGGAACGCCAGGCACTAAAAACAAGGCGGAAATTATCGATTTAATTATCGATATTCAAAACGGCGTTGCTCCTAAAAAGAAGACGGCTGGTAGAAAGAGTAATTTTGAAAAGTTTTACGAACCGGCCACCGACGGCGAAAACCTTACTAGTAGCCAACTAAACGACTACGAAGACGCGAATCGTTTTTCACAAGTTGTTGGCGAAGGAATAAAAGTAAAAGGCACGTTTGAAAAAGCCGACCAAGACCACGGCTTTTTAAGGGGGGACAATTTTAAAATGTCTTCGATAACCGACGTTTACGTTTCAAGTTTTAACGTAAGGGCGCTTAAGTTAAGGCAAGGCGACTTCGTTGAAGGAACTGCCGTTTACGGAAGAGATAACGGCGCGCCGTCACTTCAGTCGGTTGAAAAAATTAACGGTAAACCGTTAAATAGCGAACAAAGAAGGCGTTTTAGCGATTTAGAACCGTCCTATCCCGACAAAAAGATTAAACTTGAAAGAGACGGCAATAACGATATATCGCTAAGAGCCATTGATATATTATCGCCAATCGGTATGGGGCAAAGGGCTTTAATAGTTGCTCCGCCTAAAACGGGCAAGACTACGCTTATTAAAAAGATTGCAACCGCAATCAATGAAAATCACCCCGAGATTTATTTAATGATACTTTTAGTAGGCGAACGCCCCGAAGAAGTTACCGACGTAAAGCGTTCTGTAAACGCTGAAATTTTGTATTCTACGTTTGACGAAAAGGCAAAAAACCACGTAAGAATAGCCGAACTTGCCGTTGAAAAGGCAAAGCGTATGGTTGAAGAAGGTAAAGACGTAGTAATATTAATGGATTCAATCACAAGGCTTGTTAGAGCGTATAACGAAACGGTTAACTCTAGCGGTAAAACCCTAACGGGTGGAATTGATCCCGTTGCGCTTCAACAAGCAAAGCAAATATTTGGTTCGGCAAGAAACGTAAACGATGGTAGTTTAACTATAATTGCCACCGCGCTTATTCAAACGGGTTCTAAGATGGACGACGTTATTTACGAAGAATTTAAAGGCACTGGCAATAGCGAGATTTTGTTAAAATCAAGTTTGTCTGAAAGAAGAATTTTCCCGGCACTCGACTTATATCGTTCGGGCACTAGAAAGGACGAACTTTTGCTTTCCGAAGAAGAACTTGATTGTGCTTACGCATTAAGAAGAACGCTCGATAAAAAAGACGATGCCGAATTAGAACTTATCGATATGCTTAAGCAAACGGCTAGCAATTTAGAACTTATCAAAAAGGTAAACGGCTAAAGGTAAAATATGATTAAAAAGATTAAAACTATCGGTATGGTAGTTGCAATGGATAAAGAAGTAAAGCCCTTTTTAGAAAGCGTAGGCGAATTGTTCTACAATCAAAAGAAAGGGCAGTTTGAAGTTTTTGGTTACAAGGCGGAAGATAAAACGGTATACCTTATAAAAAGCGGTATAGGTGAAATTTACGCGTCTGGCGCAACTCAACTTTTAATAAGCGAATATAAGGTAGAGTTAATACTTAACTTCGGCGTTTGCGGTAGTTTAGTAGGTAGCGTTGGCGTGCTAGATACCGTTATAGTAAACGGCGTAGTTCACTACGATTTCGACCTTTCTGAAATTGACGACGTTTTGGTAGGGCAATACCCGGGTTACGACTCGCCCGTAATATCGTGCGATAACGAGTATATCGACGTAATAAAATCGGTAATGGGTGGGGTTGACGAAGTTATTTGCGCGTCGGCTGACAAATTCGTTGCCAAAAAAGAAGTAAAAGAATATTTAAACAAAACCTTTTCAGCAAGCGTATGCGATATGGAATCGGCAGGCGTTTTATTGACGGCAAAGGGCGCTGGTATTCCCTGTATAATAATAAAAGCCGTGTCTGACGGTGAGGGTGGCGCTGAAGAATTTAACGCACTCGTAAACAAGGCAAGCAAGCGCTATATTTCAGCGGTAAACGAGATAATTAAGGAGTTTTAATATGGTTAAGGCCGTATGCACGTATAACGAAGAAAAAGTAAAGCAAATGACTAAAGGTTTTAGAAATAAAACGATATTTGGTTCGATTGTATTTTGCATTGTCGTTTTTGCGATGGGCGTAGTTAATATCACGTCGTCTTTTTCGGCGGTGGGCGGACTTAAATGGTTGTTTTTAATAATGGGTATAATCATTTGTTTATTTTCCTTTTATCCATTAATTTCAGGTATTTACACACACAAAAGAAACTACCGCGAAACCATTAAAGCGATGGAACTTGAAAAGGGCGATTTAACGCTTGAGTTTTTATTCAAAGAAAAAAAGATTGAACTTACCGCAATTCAAAACGGCGAAAGCCAAGAAGATACAATACTTATAAGAAATTTAACGCTTATAAAAACTCATGCGGACGGAATAGGCATTTACCTTGACGAAAATATGTATTATATTCGCAATGAAGAAATTGTTTCAGGCGATAAAGATATGCTTTTAAGAATTTTTAAAAACGCTGGTATTCCGATTAAAAAACGTTAATAAAATAAAGCTCTCCACCATATAATATAGACGGAGAGTTTTGTTTTGAATAATAAAAGAATAAGGCTAATAACCAACCTATTGCTCGTTTTTATAGTAATTTCAGTAATTTTAGTTGGGATAAAACCCGACCGTAGCGTAACCATTTCAACCGAGGGAAATTACGGCGCTATATATAGTGGTAGCGAAGACGTTTTAGGCGTTAGTTTAATGTTTAACGTTTATGAAAACAGTAGCGTGGTTAAAAAAATTATAGACCTATTAAATGAAAATAGCGTTACTGCAACCTTTTTCGTGGGTGGGTGCTGGGCTGACGATAATCAAAGTTTGCTAAAAGAGATTATTGAAAGCGGTTTTGAACTTGGCAATCACGGTTATTTTCATAAAGATCATAAAAAACTTAATAAAGTTCAAAACTTAAAAGAGATAGAAGATTGCCATAAAATCGTATACGCTTTAACGGGGTATAAAATGACTTTGTTCGCCCCGCCGTCAGGCTCGTATTCTAAAACGACGTTAGAAGTTGCAAGTAGTTTAAACTATCATACGATAATGTGGTCTAAAGACACGATTGACTGGCGTGATAAAGATATAAATACTATAGTAAAACGCGCAAGCGAAAACGTTGGTAGCGGTGATTTAATATTGATGCACCCAAAACCGCATACGCTTGAAGCGTTACCTAAAATCATTGAGAGTATAAAGAGCAAAAACTTAAACTTTTTAACCGTTTCAAAGTGTTGTTCGCTTGAACCGATAGAAGTATAAATTTACGCTTTTTTTAAATACTAAAGGAGAATTATGCTCAAATATAAAAGATATCCAAACGGACTAAATTTAATAGTGTGCGAAGGCGGTGCAATATCGTGCTGTTTTTCAATAATGGTAGGAACGGGTTCAATTAACGAAACTGAAAGTTTAAACGGAATTTCGCACTATATCGAACACATGAATTTTAAGGGGAATAAAAGTTATTCCGCCTACGATATTTCGGATATAATGGAGTCAAACGGCGCAAATTTTAACGCCTATACTTCGGCTGAAACTACTTGCTTTTACGCTCAAACTATATCCGATAGGCTTGAAAAAACCTTTTCGGTAATGGCGGAGTCGGCATTTAACTCCCTTTATCTTAAAGAAGAGGCTGAAAAGGAAAAAAGCGTTATCATTGAAGAAATTAATATGAGTGAAGACTCGCCCGACGACGTTTGTTACGACCTTATTATGAAAGCGTACTACGGTGAAGACGGTTACGGTCGCACCATTTTAGGAAGTAAAGAAAACGTTTCGTCTTTCGATAATAAAATGGTAGAAAGTTATCTTAAAGACTACTACGTTGCCGAAAACACGGTAATTTCTTTTGCTGGTAACGTTACGCTTGAAGATGCCGATAGATTAGTTCAAAAATATATTATGCCTATCGTTAACAAGGGTAGCAAAAAACCTACGCCTAAGCATAATACCAAATGCTTAAAACAACGCCTTGTTAAAAATAAAGACATCGAGCAAGCGCATATAGGTCTTAGTTTCGAAACGTATAATTACGGCGACGTAGACCGCGTAAAAAGCGAGATCGCAGTCGGCGTTTTAGGTGGCGGTATGAGTAGTAGGCTTTTTAGAAAGGTTAGAGAAGAACTAGGGCTTGCTTATTCCGTTTATTCGTTCGCGTCAAGATACAAAACGGCGGGTAATATCAACGTATACGCAGGCGTTAATTTAAGCGAATATAAAAACGCCTTTAACTCAATCCTTGAAGTTATAAACGACTTAAAAACCAAAGGCGTTACCAAAGACGAAGTTGAAAAAGTTAAAACTCAACTTAAAGCGTCAACCGTATACTCTCAAGAAAAACCGCTTGGGCTTTCGCAGTTTTACGCGTCGCACTTTTTAAAAACGGGTAGTTTATACGATTTTGACGAAAGAATTAAGCGTATCGAAAGCGTTACCGTAGAAGACGTTAATAACGAGTTTTTAAAGTTTAACGAAAACGATATT
>JAEIGA010009853.1_pt1 | contig 14469 bp, 16 predicted proteins | sample 9270691 | NCBI WGS metagenome assembly JAEIGA01 (sample SAMN17057246, study PRJNA624740) | gut metagenome | biome: biome; isolation source: fecal sample | host: Bos grunniens | place: China: Xizang | collected 2019 | reverse complement strand
CTTCTCATAAGAAAACCTCCCTTAAAAATAATTTTAAATAAATCTGCTATTTTGTTAAGTTGAAGCTTTCTTGTTTCAAGATTTCCTAAAAACAAAAAATTCGTGAATGACTACTTATATAGAACATTCACGAATCTTTATTTCCCATAAAAAATAAATATCAAAATAAAGTATAAAAAAATTATACTCATTCGTTTCTAGATAGCGCTCCACATAAGTGACAGTTCATTACATATTTTGCAATGTCCCAGCGATATTTATAATAGACTTATAAATACAACTTCGGCGATCATTCCTTTCAAACAAATATAGGAGTCTATTTCCACTTAATTTGTTCTACTCTTAAATCTCGCGACCTCTACCAATAGTCATTGGGGTTAACCAACAACAGATTATTTAATTGTTTTAAATTTTAGCACACATTTTTTAGGCTGTCAACATTTTTTATAAAAATAATATGTAAACTAGCCAAAAAAGTGTCTAAAAAATCCTATACTTCCAATAGTTGCAAAGATTAAAAATAATATTAATCCTAGAATTATCAGTATCTTTGTAGGTTTATTCATTCTTACATTTTCTCCATTTACTATTTGTCAAATTTACATCTAAATCCACATCTTTTACAAAGATTGTGTATAACTTTATGGCTTTCAAATCCTTTAATTATCTCATTTGTAAGCTTTTTTTCTAATATATTATTTAAGTTTTCTTCAAAAATATTACCTAATTTTATTTCAGCATCTTGATCCAAACAACATGGTACCACATCCCCATTTGAAAGAATCGCGATTTGACTTCTTAGTCCTTGGCAAGTTCCAACTTCTGATATAATTTCATTTTCAATACTTGGCCATACAAATTCAAAATCTTGATTTAAAAAAGCATTTTTGTCAAGCTTAACAAAGCTTTCCTTTTTAGCTCTTTCTTTTAAATTTTCAACCATAAATTCATTTTCTAATTTTTCTAAAATCCTTGAATTCTCATCATTTTGCTCTAGTGATTCTAAATTCCAAAGTCTATATGAAATTATTATATTTGACTTTTCTAAAATAATTTTACTTGTTTTAATTACTTCATCTAAATATGTATCAAAATTATAAAGTTTTGTATTCTCATTTTTATTAATTGAATGCAATGATAAATTAATTTGTCTTACTGCTTTTGAATCCAAAATTGTTTCAAGTCTTTTCTCTAAAAGTGTTGCATTTGTAGTAATATTTACCATAATATTAGCATCTCTACACACTTCTAATAATTCTTTTAAATTTGGATGAAGCAACGGTTCACCTTTTACATGAAGCGTAATTAAATTTGTATAATCTTGAATTTTTAAAATTACTTTTTTAAATTCATCAACACTCATAAATCTTTTTTCTCTTTTACCTTCTAAGCAAAAAGAACACTTCAAATTACAAGTATTAGTAATTTCTACATATATTTTTTGAAATCTCTTATCTTTCATCTATTTTTTCCATTCTACATTTTCTCTAATAACTTTTGCTGGCACTCCTGCTACTAAACATTTTGCTGGTACATCTTTTGTTACTATAGCTCCCGCTGCAATAATAGCTCCTTCGCCTATTTTTACACCTTTCATAATCATAGCTCTAGCACCAATCCATACATGATCACCAATTTCAATTGGTTGTGATTTAATATGTTTTCCATCTAAAATTTCATGTGAATCTGTATCTCTTATTATAACTCCTCTTGCTATAGCAACTTCATTACCTATTGTAATTTTATTAGTACAGATTATTTCATCTTCAGCATTTAAATAGCCTGAACCAACTATAAGTTCTCCATTTTCAAAAACTCTAATATCAGAACCTGCACCAACATTCCATCTACCATCAACAGATAATTTTGCATTACCTCTTAACATTAATCTAGTCTCTTCTTTAGATTTTAAATTCTCTTTATAACCAATTATAAAAGGACCTTTATTTACTTTAAGAGTAGATTCTTTATCTATCATTATTCTCGCCTGTCTCCAACATTCAACAGGTCCTTTGGCTCTTCTTGATAATGTAAAACATTTTAATAAATCATGTATACCTTTTTCCACTTTTTATCCCTCTTTTTCAATATTTTATACACATTTAGTATATAATCAAATCTAAATTTAGTCAATTTGAAATAAAACAAAAAATAAACCTCAGCTTTCGCCTCGGTTTATTCAGAAATTTAAGCTATAAATCAAAAGATTTTTTAAAATTTTATTGGGGTTTATTTTAAAAAATATGTTTAAACTATACTAATTAATTGTCAAAATATGAATCACTGTGAAAGTTCATAGCGTTATTATTATTGAACTCATAATTATTTTTAATTTCATTTATTACTTTCTCATCCATAACCTCACCCTATAATCCTTTCTTTATTTAATAACTTGATTTGAATGAATTATATCACTAACTCCGAAATCATTAGTGTTTTTTATGTGAAAGTTATTAAAACTTTGTGTTACCAAATCTTGTTCATTTTGTGAACGCCTATAAAAAGCAAAATAGACCTGTGCATCGCCCCCAGGTCCATCTTTTAAAAAAGATTTTTAACGCGTTCGTCAAATTAAAAAATTCATTTTTAAAAATTCATTTCTTAATTTGTATATTCATTATACACATAAGTTTAAAATTTTTAGTGTTTTTTTTATGAAAATTTGTTAAATTTTCTGTTACCAAATTACCAGAAAAGTGAAAATATTGAGGTCGAAACATCCCATTCTTTTACCGAATTATTCTTCTTATTAGATTGTTTTTTCTTTACAGTCTCAATGTATTCATATCCCTCTATTGGATTTCCAAATGGAATATTATATATTTTATTGTACACATCAACAATTGCTTTCGCTTCTAACAATTCAATTTTTTCTTTTGCCTCTAATACTTGTTTTACTGTTAATTTATTTAAATTTTTTTGATCATTTAGTTTTTCATATTCTTTTCTAAATGCTTTTTTTATTACTTTAATATCTTCATTATTTAACATTTCAATATCATGTTCCCACATTGGTTGCATATATCTCTTCACAAATCTATCAATTGTTGGTTTAGAAAAGTTTTCATTTAAAGCTTCCGGACTTGGTGATTGTCCAACTTTTTTAACATTTTCATTGTCAATGCTTTCAAACATAACAATTAAATTATGATTGCAATCAGCTTTACCAACAAAATAAAACCAATCAAAATTCTTAATCATTTTCTTAAATCTATTTTGATTTTTTACATCACTTAATTTCTCACATGTTTCATCATTTTTGCTATTGAATTCACTTTCACCAATATACGCAAAATGATACCATTGTCTTTGCATACATTTTTTACAAAACAAATTAAGTTTCAAATCACTCATTGGAAATATATCAGTATACTTATATCCCTTTATTGAAATCTTTCTATATAGAGGTTTAGTAAGAACCTCTTCTGTCAAAAAGCAATTATCATTATATCCTTCAATTTTTCTTCCGTACTCAAATTCTTTATGACTAATAAAACCTGGTTTTAAAATTTCTTTTTTCGCTGTCATATTATAGCCCTTTCTGTGCAATAGCATTCTTAATGCAAGTTCTAGATCTTTCCAATCTCTTCTTTACTGCATTTTCTGAAATATGAATTAATTTACTTATTTCTAATATTTTTAATCTTTGAAAATAATACAATTCAAAAATTTCTTTATACTTAGGTTTTAGTTTTTCATATTCTTCTAAAATCATTTCTACTTTAGGATTATCACAATTTTCCTCTTGTATTTCATTCTTCATGTATTCTTCAAATTCGACACAATCATATCTTAATTTTTTCGAATACTCTTTGATTGCTATATAATAAGCAACTCTTGCAAGCCAATTTCTTCTATGCATTTCGCTTTCAAAAATTTTACCTGAATTTATTGCTTTTAAATAAGCTATCCAAACTTCATGACCAACCTCTTGAGAATCGTCATTATTGTTTAAATATTTATTAGCAATCTTATAAATAAACCATTCATACTTTTTGTATATCTCATCATATTCAGACAACGAATCTTCCATCTTTTTTTATTCCTTTTGTCATTTTTTTATTGTCTAATATACACTTTTTCTTTTTATTGTGCAATATATTTTTTAAAATTTTTCAAAAATTTTTTATAGTTATAATTAATTGTTTTTTCTCGCATAAACTATATAAAACATTTTTTATTTAGGTGATAATTTTGAAAAGATTTAAAACATTTTTATTTAACACATTTGCGCTTGTTATTAGCTCATTAATATTTAGAGGAATTGATATCTATTTTACATCATACATATCTCAAAAAATACGGAACTGATAATCTAGGTATTTATCATTTAATTATGAGTGTATACTTATTTGCAATAACTATACGGTACTTCACGGAATCAACTTAGCTGTCACAAAAGTAATCTCAGAAGAAATTGCTTGTAAAACAAACCCCAATGTACAAAAAATCATGAAAACAAGTATATATATGACATTACTTACAAGTATTCTTACAAGTACTGTTTTATGGATTAATGCTGAAAAAATTATAAATACATTTTTACATGCAAAAATCGATAAATCCATAATTTATTTTATAAGTCTTGCTCTACCATTAATTTCTTTATCTTCTGCAATTAGTGGTTATTTTGCAGGAGTAAGAAGAATTTATAAAAATGCTACTGGACAATTTATAGAACATGTATTTAAAGTAATTATCTCAGCATATCTAATTAATCTTTTTCTACCTAAGGGATTAAACTATGCTTGTTTTGCTTTAATACTTGGAGATTTACTATCAGAGTTTGTATCATTTATTTACATATATATAATTTATACATTTGATAAAAATAAATATTATAAAAATTATCAATCAACCTCTATAAAACAAGAGTCTTATAAAACTGATACCATTAGAATATTAAGAATCTCTATCCCTGTTGCAATCACTTCTTATATTAGATCAGGGCTTACTACTTTAAAACAACTCATTATACCTTCCAGTTTAGAAAAAAGTGGTTCATCATGCACTCAGGCGCTTTCAAGTTATGGAATAATCAATGGATTAGCATTACCTATAATTACATTCCCCGATATATTAATAAAATCATTTAGTTCTATGCTTGTTCCAGAATTTGCAAGATATCACGCCAAAAAAGATTATAAAAAAGCTAAAAAAATGACCTCACTTCTAATGTTACTTTTAATAATATCATCAGTATTTGTATCAGCAATTTTATTTATTTTTTCTGATTCAATAAGCCTCTGGTTATATAAAGACGCCTCAAGTTCTCTATTCATAAAAATGCTTGCACCTCTTGCAATATTTATTTATATAGACACTGTTGTAGATAGTGTACTACGTGGTTTAGATGCACAAGTTGGTGTCATGATTATTAATATATTAGATTTAATTATTAGTCTTGGTTTTATATATTTTGTAGTTCCTTATTTAGGAATAACTGGATATATTATTTCTATATACTTAAGTGAAATATTAAACTTTATTATCAGTCTATATCTTCTAATAAAAACTCTATACTTACAAAAACAAAAAGAAAGATGATTTTATATCATCTTTCTCATATATCCATATCTTTTTAGATAACAACTAGATTTAATATCCAATTGTTTTAGAAACACTTCTATTGTAGAGTCTACTTCAATTCTCTCAAGCTCTTTAAGTTCTTCTATTTCCTTTTCTTTTATAGAAAACTCTTCAATAAAATTATATATTTTATCATAACTAATATCTTCTTCTTTCCATCTTGCCCATGTTAAATATCTATTAAGTTCAAATGCAACTTCAGGCTTCATTAAAAACTTATTAACAATTTTATCTGTTAATTTATCATCTATAGTTAAGTCATATATCAAAAACTTTAGTACCAATATAAATGTTGGAGAATATATTAACTTATCTAAATATCTTTTATTATTAACTTTTTTACTTAATGATTTAGGCAAAATCTTTTTAGTAGATTATACTGATTTCTTTCTTTTTTCTTTAACATTATCAGTTAATATAATTTCGCCTCTTTTTCTTCTAACCTTTTCTTCCACTTTTTATTCCCTATTCTATAAAATTATATGTCTCAGCAGAATCTGTAATTCCCTCTAAATTATAATAAGTTTCAGGAACTTCTCCAACAATTACTGCTTCCATTAACAATACATTCATATTAATATTTTTCGAAAATGTAGAAAAAGGTGTCAAAATTCCAATTTTTCCATCAAGTTCTAAAAAAATTTTATGCTGTGTTTGATTAATCCCAACAGATTTAAACTCTGTTCTCACATTTGCATTTAATGTACCTGCACTTTCAAGTTCAATTTCAAATTTAGGCTCTACATTATTTAACATACTTATACCACTTATTGTTCCCATATTAATAAACACATTAACTCTTGGTATTTTATCAAATTCTTTTTGTATATTAGAAATAATTTTTGTAGTTATATTATTTACTTTAACTGTATCTGCTTCAATTAAAGTTATTTTACCTTCTACATCTTTTTCAATTCTAATTATTGAATCATATTTGTAATTTGACATTACTTTATTAACTTCATCATTTATTATCTTAATTCCTTTTGAAGATGCAACTGTCTCACATGAAGATTTAAAAACTGGATATGCGCTTTTTATAAACATTCCTATAGATATTAAACAAGATACAAACAAAATTAATAATATAATTTTAAAAGATTTTACTTTTCTTAATGCTTTCAAATCAATTTTTCTTCTAGAATATAATTTATCTATACACACCACCCCATTTATATCTAAAATAAAAAAATTATCTCATTATTTTAGAATGTTTAATCTAAAACAACTAGATAATTTTCACCTAATTTAATATTACTTTTATTATCTTATAATAAACAGCTTATCACCTACTACTAAATCATTTTCATTTTCAAGTTCATTAACTTCTATAATCGTTTCTTTTTTCACTCCAAATTTTTTAGCAATTTCCCATAATGAATCTCCTGGTTTAACAAAATACATACTTATTGCAGAATCTTGAATTGCTTTATCTTTAATCTCCACTTGATCTAATAAACTAACTGTTTTTTCTTTGAATTTTGGATATCTAATCTCTAACAAGACTTCACAATCCACATATTCTCCGCTACTTGTGCACTTTTTGTTTATAATAGCAAACTCTAAATCATCTACAATATTAAATTCATTTTCTTTTAAATTTATTTTAAAACTTACTTCTTCTTTCTTAACATTAATAATATTTTTATTATTTGTTTCATAAACAATAACTAAATCTAATTTACCAGATCCATCATTCATTATTTCTTTGACATTAACATCTAAATCTAAGACATTTGTCATATCTTCTACTTTAATTTTTTCATATATATTAGATGTATCTATATATTGTTTGGCACATTCTAATACATTAACATCCTTTTTTAAGAATGCAAGTTCTTTATCTAAACTATACATATCTTCTATTAAACTTATTTCTTCTTTTTGATAACATTCACATCTTACTTCAAACTCTGCATCTACTTCTAATACATTTCTTTTTTCCGAATCTAATCTTAAAGATACATTATTTATTTTATAATCAACATTTAATAAATCGTTTTCATTAACTCCTGGTATATCGATAAATGCCATAACAGGAAATGTTTCTTCTTTAATACCAATTGTACCATTTTCATTAATAAACATCACATTTAATTTAAAATCAGCTTTTGATAAGACTTTATTTATACTAATCTTATTCTCGACCCCTAGAATGAATTTTGAGACTTTTATTATCTCTACTGCCTCTACATTATCACCCAAATTCATTTTTTCTTTTATTGTGGCTTTATTTTCGTTACAAGCTATTTTATTTTTTAGTTCCAACTTTGATTCTCGTTTTTCAATTTTAAATTTTTTTAACGCATCATCATTTTCCATATCTGAAATTTCTAAATTATATTCTTCATAAATATCACATACAAGTTTTAACATTATTCTTACTTGTACTTTTCTTTCATTCAATAATTTAATATCTTCACTATCTATATAAACTTTACAATCTACTTTTGTATTATCATTTATACATTCACATTCAATTTGCTCTACCATATTAAACGAAGTCTCAATACTTCTAGTCTCAGCATTATCAGATATGTATGAAATATATGATACTATTTCTCCATCTAATCTTAATCTACCGTTTGACTTCTCTTCCTTTTGAACATAACAATCACTAGATATATTAATTAAAGTTACTATGTCTGGTTTTACATCTGGTACAATTACATCTCCAACAATTTCTGCAAACTTTACTTTCGACTTTATTTTTCTATCTGTTTTAAAAATCTTTTTTTCCATAAAAAAATCCTCCTTAAATGTTATCTTTTATAACATTTATATGAGGATAAAATAAAAAAATTCCTAAAATGTATTAGGAATTCTCTATTATTGATTGTGGTGTTACTCTTGTCTTTTTAACTTCTAATTGTGGTTGAACTAATGGTTCATAGCTTTCGCCATTATACATACTTACTTCTACTGATCTAGTAAATAAATCTGTATAATTATAAGAGCCTACTCTATCGGCTTCTTCGAATTTTACTCTAAAATAACTATTATAAACATTTTCAATTATAGCTGACTTTTCTTGAGGTTTACTTCTTTTACCTGGTGACTCTTTTATAATAATTTTTTGTCCTATGTTTTCTCCAATGTTTTTTCTTAAGTCTGCAATTTCAGATCTATAAATTCCCATTTTCAATCACCTTCTCTTTCGATTTACTTGAGAATTTTATATCACGATTATGGTCAAAAGTCAAAAGCTCTCACAAGAACCAAAAGCTCCATTTCTATTCTCTCGCAAGGTTTTTACGTCTTATTTTCTATACATATCTTTTGCATTACATTATATTTACATTTGTGTTACATTTTGACAAAACGTTAATAATCAGCCACTTTAAAAGTTTCTGTTTTATTATACTTAATTTGCTTCTTTTTCAAGTTCTTCTAAATGACTATATTTTCTCTTAGTAGCCATTCCACCTCTTATATGTCTTTCCGCTTTATTCTTATCTAATATTTTTCTTACTTCTTGAAAAAGTGCATAATTTATATTAATCAGTCTTTGACTTACATCTTTATGTACGCTGCTTTTACTTATTCCAAAAGCTTTTGCAGCACCTCTAACAGTATCTTCTGTTTCAATTATATAATTTGCAAGCTTGACTGCTCTTTCTTCTATTGATATTTTTTTACCCTTGTACATTATAAACCTCCTTCTTCATAAAATACTTGTTTTTCAAGTATATGAATTTAAAGGTTTATATAGAACAAAAACCCTATAAAAAGCTCAAAGGCTACCAGATGAATCCATCTAGTAGCCCACATATGAGTTAACCCTTAGAAATTACCAAATTACCTTCTTTCCCTTTAAGAAGCTTTTTCGGCTGTCGCCATATCGACTTACTTAAAGAGCATTTCAAGAAGGCTCATCAGGTTAAATTCAGCATAGATACATACAAAGATGATCGATACTGTACTCATAATTTTGATCAGAATATCCAAAGACGGACCAACTGTATCCTTCAGAGGATCTCCGACCGTATCACCCACAACGGCTGCATGATGTTCAGGAGTGCCTTTTCTACCGAGAGACTCGATGTACTTCTTGGCATTGTCCCAAGCACCACCACTATTACCACAAAATACTGCCAGCATAATTGCAGCAATAGTTGCGCCGACCAAAATACCTGCAACGAATTCAGGACCAAACACGAATCCACTAACAACCGGGACGAGCACAGAAATCAAGGCAGGAGCCTTCATTTCTCCAAGCGCACCGTTTGTAGCAATCTCAATGCAACTCTTGTAATCAGGACTTGCTTCGCCTTCTCTCAAGCCCTTAATTGTTCTAAACTGTCTTCTAACTTCATCCACCATTTTCTGGGCAGAGTTAGATACAGCCTTGATCAACAAGCTAGAGAAATAGAACGTAAGCGCAGCACCTACGAGTGCACCAACAAGCGTTAACGGATTCATAAAGTCAAGTACTATGTCCGTCGTAACAGGAGTAAACGTGTAAAGATAACTAATCATCAAGGAAACTGTTGCAAATGCAGCAGAGCCGATTGCAAATCCCTTGCCGATTGCAGCTGTAGTATTACCTACTGCATCAAGTTTATCAGTGATTGCTCTTACGTCTTCACCAAGATTACTCATCTCAGCAATACCGCCAGCATTATCACTAATAGGACCGTATGTATCAACAGAAACAGTAATACTCACAAACGACAGCATACCTACTGCTGCCATTGCAACACCAAATGTGCCAGAGCAAAGATGTGCAATAAGCATAGCTGCACCAAGAGTGACAACAGTCAGAAGTGTAGATCTCATACCTACTGACAAGCCCTCTGTTATGGTAATAGCAGCACTATTCTTGCACGCCTCTGCAAGTTGTTTTGTTGGTTTGTAATCATAACTGGTATAGTATTCACTGATTACACCAATCACAATACCACAACAAACACCAACAATGGCAGAAAGCCACGGCGACACAATACCAAACTTAAACGGAAGTGCTCCAAAGTCTGCACCCCAGAAGTTGATAAGTGTCATTACAAGTGATGCAGCAATTGTCAAACCAGCTGCGAGCCAAGTACCCTTGTTCATTTCCTTATGAGGATCTGTTATGTTCTTTCTACTGAATATGTAGATAAGGCCAATGATACAAGAGACGAGACCGATTGCCACAAACATAATCGGGAACATGTAGAGTTTCTCAAACAGTTCCTGGCTAAAGCCCATATTCTTGGCATTATGCGAAATGAAAAGGTGGAACACCAAAACAATCGCACTAACAATGGCACCCATATAGGATTCCAAAAGGTCAGAGCCAAGACCTGCAGTATCACCTACGTTGTCGCCAACGCAGTCAGCAATAACAGCAGGATTTCGAGGATCATCTTCGGGGATGTTTTCTTCCGTTTTACCTACAAGATCCGCACCCATATCAGCAGCTTTGGTATAAATACCACCGCCGACACGGTTAAACATAGCGACAATAGAACATCCAAGTGCATAGGAAGTCAATGTCATCGAAAACGGAACAAAAGATATTCCGCACCAGTTAGTTACACTTTCAAGCTGACCGATCTGACCTTTGTAAAGCCAGAATACGATAACAAGACCGATAAGTGCACAGCTGGAAACAAGAATGCCCATTACAGAGCCGCCCCGAAGAGCAACTTTAAGTGTTTCGCCGATATTCTTCGACGTTCGTGCCTTGTTTGCAACTCTTACGTTTGCATGGGTTGCCATCTGCATACCGACATAACCTGCAATAGCACTCATCAATACACCAATTACAAACGCCACTGCGCTCGAGGTGGAAAGAAAAATGCCAAACAGTAATGCCAATGCAATTACTACGACGCTAAGTACTTTGTACTCATTTACGAGAAAAGTCTTTGCGCCAATCCGGATAGCTTTCGCTATCTCTTTCATTTGCTTAGTTCCTGATGGAAGTCGTCTAACTTTGTAAAAGCTGTACGCCGCGTACGCAACTCCCAGTACGGCGATGATGATTACTGCGAACAATACTCTCATACTACTCTCCTTTACTCTTTTTTAGTTTTTTTGGTAGTGCTCTTTTAGTACAGTAAAAATCGTTCTTTGCATCACTCCTTTACTATTAGGGTAATATTTCGCTAGTGCAAAATATTCCATCTATATTAAATCCGATCACGGATACACTTGTATTTTAGCACCTTTTATTCAAAAATACAATATTTTTAACTAATTATGTAACTTTATTTTTGTTTTTTCCAATAAAATAAGCCGTTAACTGTTAATTAACGGCTTTTATCAATATTTTACTATTTATTTTTACCAAAGATTTTCTTAATAAACCCTTTAAACATTTTGGAAACTTTTTCAAACCAAGTTTCTTCTTCCATCAATATTAAATATTTTTTATCATTATCATTTTTTTCTACATCTTCTATTACTGTAACTGAAACAGCTGTTGATGTAGCAGACACATTAAACGCACTAAATTTATTTACTTTATTATCAAATATTTTTGATGGATCAAATTGTTTTAATTTCTCTTCTTCAATATAACTAGAGCTAATTTTATCATATTGTTCCCATTTATCATTTTCAGATTCCTCCATTAGATATTTTCTATATAATCTAATGAATAATGCTTTTGTTTCAACCATTATATTTTGTTCTTCAAGCATCTTAGTATCATCATAATCCCAACTATATTCTGAATCCTTAGACGTTTCAATATTATCAATTACATCTGTTGGTATTTTATCAATACTTTCTTTAGGAAATCTTTTTATTAATTCACTTAACTCTACATATGCTTTTTTATATTCTAATGCCTTAGCATCTATCATTTGTATTTCTCCCTATTTTTCAAAATCAACTTGAGGTCTTTGTACCTCTTCATTTACTTTAATAAGCTCATTTGTCATTATAAGAGCATTTTGCCCTTCTAATATAACAGCTGGTTCTTTAGCAAAACTTTCAGCTGATTTTTTTATATCAGACTCTGTTACAAGCATCTTTTCAAAATCCATTTTTGAAAACTCCTTTAAAATCTTTAGTATTCTTCTATTTTAATATATACTCTTTCATCTTCAAAGGTATATAATTTTTCTACTTCTATCTTAGTAATTTGATTATCATCTTTAAAAGCAATTCCATTCAAACTATCTAGTATTATTTTTACAATATTATCAATATCTGGTTTCTTAGTTGGACTTAATTTCCCCTCTTCTATTAATGCAATATCTTTTTTAGTTGTTGTTTTTGGAACTTTAAAATATGCATTAATCGTAACTTTAATTCTATTTTCTAAAGCTACATATCTTGGATATTTAATTTTAAAATATTGTTTTACTAATAATTCATAGTCTTTTGTATCAGTTGGTGTATATGCTTTACAAGTATATGTATTTACTCTTGGTCTTGCTTTTCCCTTTATACCACCTATAACTTCAAATTCAAACATATTTATTTTATCCTTTTATTGTTATTCTTATATCATTTCCATGAGCAGAAACTTTTGCTCGTCCACCTACTGGGAATGTAAATATTGGTGTTGAATGTCCAAAATCCGCTCCTGCTACTACTGGAATAGAAGCTAATTCTTTTTTATTCTTAATTAGTTTAATCCATTTTTCTTTAGTCATAGCTGTTGCAACTTGACTTCTTCCAAGTACAATTCCTTTTACTGTTTTAAATTCTGGCATATGCATTAATGATTGTAAATTACGATCAAATTCCATTAAGTAAATTTTTCCTGCCATATCATCATCTTCTAAAAATAATACTTTATTAGATATATCTGGCATATATTCTGTTCCTTGAAGTAAATTTACAGTACATAAATTTCCACCTACTATATCACCTTCAGCATCACCTTCATTAATAACAAACATACCTTCATTTGAGAAGAAAGTTCTATTTTCTTGATCTATAAACCAAGCATCATCACTCCATTCGTTTGATGATGTAATTTCAAATTCTTCCTCTTGGAAAAACATTTTCTTAAAGTATTCCATTTCATAATCAAATCCTTTAAGCATTCCAAAACTTGAATAATGAGGACCAGAATATGTTACTAATCCTGTTTTTGCATGTATTGCATTTGATAATGCAGATATATCAGAAAATCCACAGAATATTTTTGGATTCTCTTTAATTGCATCATAATCAATATAATCTAATATTTGATTTGAATTAAAACCACCAATTACTGTTAAAATTGCTTTAACATTTTTATCACGAAAAGCTTCATTTAAATCTTCTACTCTTGATTCAATAGAAGCACACATATAATCAGAATCAGATTCCATTACATGTTTTCCAAATGTAACTTTTAATCCTAATGATTCTAATCTTTCTGTAGCAATCTTTTTACAATCTTCTCCAAGTATAACCATACTTCTTGATGGTGCGATTACTCTTACTTCATCTCCTGCTTTTAATTTATTTGGTATCATATTTAATTCCTCCTGTATTTTTAATCTCTAATATCTTTGTCATATTTTTTTACTTTCTATTTAATCAGCTTGTTCTTGTTGTATATCGCCTCTTAATTGTCTTGTAAGTAAAGCACCTTCTCTATTTTGTCCCTCGTTAGAAATATGTTCTGCCATTGGTGAATTAAGTACACTTTTAACATCATTTTCTCTTTGTAATTCTAATGATATAAAATCAAATACCTTTGGATCAACTGAAGTTTTTAATGTTTCTAATGTCATCATATTGCTTCTTACAATTCCTACCATTTGTTCAGCAAACATAATTTGTTCTACCGATAACATATTCTTTACTGAAAATCTTTGTTTATCATCAATTCCATAAAACTCTTTAAATTTATCAAGCCCTGCTCCAAGTAAAATTTTTACTTTTAAAACATTATATAAACTAGGATCTTTTTCCTTATATCCCTCAAGTAGTTCCAACTTTGGAAGT
>JAEIGA010009852.1_pt1 | contig 14469 bp, 9 predicted proteins | sample 9270691 | NCBI WGS metagenome assembly JAEIGA01 (sample SAMN17057246, study PRJNA624740) | gut metagenome | biome: biome; isolation source: fecal sample | host: Bos grunniens | place: China: Xizang | collected 2019 | reverse complement strand
GCAAGCCGATGCCGAGAGTAAGATCGCTGCCATCAAGGAGAGTCTCGCTAAATTTACCATTTAACCAATTACAATTTACAATTGATTTGACTATTTAACTATTCCCCAATTTGAAATTTCGCGATGCTGAAATTGTAAATAACTAAATCGCACAATAAATTGTAAATAGTAAATTGTCAAATAGTAAATAATAAAGATGAACAAGAAGATTCTTATCCCCATAATTGCCATAGCCGTGCTCCTCATCGGGGCATTGGCTTTCCTCGGCATCCGTCTCAGCCAAGCCAATAAGGCCAATGAGGAGATGGTGCAACTCTTTGAGTTGGAGAAGGAGGAGATGGAGAATGAGTATAGCTCCTTTGCCACTCAGTACGACGAGATGCAGATACTCATCAGTAATGACTCGCTCGTAGCTCAGCTTGAGCGCGAGAAGCTGCGCACTCAACAGCTGCTCGAGGAATTGCGTGCCACAAAGGCTAGCAATGCTGCTGAGATTACCCGCTTGAAGAAGGAACTCAAGACCGTGCGCGCTGTCATGCGTAGCTATGTGGTACAGATAGACTCGCTCAACCAAGTGAACGAGAAGCTCGCGAGGGAGAACAAGCGTGTGCGCACTCAGTATGCAGAGGTGACAAAGCAGGTCGAGGTGTTGCAGGAGGAGGCTAAGAACCTGAGCGATAAGGTGACGCTGGCCTCACAGCTCGACGCTACGAACATTCGCATTCATCCTCGCAACAAGAAGGGCAAGGAGACCTCGAATGTGAAGAATGTGGTGAAGTTTGCAATCGACTTCACTATTGTGAAGAATATCACTGCTCCTACGGGTGAACGTACGATCTATGTGCGCATTGCCAAGCCCGATGGATCGGTGCTCACGAAGAACGCTAGTCAGACCTTTGCGTATGAAAACACCAAGCTCGAGTATAGCATCAAGAAGCTCATCGAGTACACGGGTGAAGAGCAAGGCGTGACGGTGTACTGGGATGTGGAGGAGTTTCTCAATCCTGGTGAGTACACAGTCTATCTCTTCTCTGATGGTGTGATGATAGGCGAGAAGGGCTTTGCACTCGAGTAAGCAGCTTCGTGTGGCTAAGACGGCAATATTGTTGCCGGTGTAAAAATCAAGGGGACGTGTCATGTGGCACGTCCCCTTGGTTTGTCTATAGGTAACTCTTTGAGGTTGATATTACTCCTCGAAGAGGTTTAGTTGTTCGCTTGATGGCTCTTCGGGTACTTCGCCTGCGACTTCAGCGTCCTCGGCTTGGGGCTCTTCTATGGGCTCTGGCTTGCGTGTGGGCTCTAGCTCCTCGAAGCTGTCCACCTCGAAGTTTGTCACACGCTTACCTATGGCTTTGAAGCCCTTGATGAGGGCAAACTCCTCTGCATCGATGATGAGCGGTTCGCGGAAACTGTCACCACCGCCAAAGTTGACTTTGATAAGCGGATAGGTCTCACAAGTCAGCAAGGCCATGCTACTGTCCTTGTGCTCGTCTACGAAGGTGTTCTTCTTGGGTGTGGCCTCCATGATGAAGCGCTTGATGTAGTAAAATCCCTTCTGTGAGGCATTCTTGATGATGGCTGTCCACACCTTTTCGGGGTTGAACTTCTCGATGTAGAGGATGTCTGGTTCGTAGTGGTTGTTGGCGTCAAAGTCGGTGATGTAGAACTCTCCGTTCTTGAGCACCACGAGGATGCGCTCGTCGCTATGGAACTCGCCCAGGTATTCTCCATGTCCGTCGAAGTCGAGGCGTAGGATGTCGCGGTCAAACCATACCTTGCGTCCGCCAAGGGTGGAACCGCCATGTGCCTTGAGGCCGATGCGCTGCACTTCGAGACGTGTGAGGAGGTTGCCCATGGAGGCGCGTCCCTTGATGGTGATTTCGCTGAAGTCTTTTTCGATGACGGTCTTGCGCAAGTTGGGTACGGGCTTCAACTGTACCTTGATAATCTCTGCTTCACCATTGGGGTTGGCGGTGAAGTAGGCTACGCGAGAGCCGGGCTTGCCTTGCGTGAGGTTGTACTCACGGTCGCGGTTGGTACCAGTCACTGCGAAGCGCTTGATGTAGTGGGGGCCGCCACGTCCGTCGCGGTATACTACATTGTATATGGTGCGCTTGTCATTCTTCTTGTAGATGCCTACGTGGATCACGCCAGGGCCAACAAACATCTTCTCTGCTACGCGTACGATCTTGTAGCGTCCATCCTTATAGAAGAGGATGATGTCGTCGATGGATGAACAGTTGGTGACAAACTCGTCCTTCTTGAGTGAGGTACCGATGAAGCCTTCTTCGCGGTTGATGTAGAGCTTCTCGTTTGCCTCGATGACCTTGGCGGCCTCGATGTTCTCGAAGTTGCGTAGCTCTGTCTTGCGGGGGTAGGCGGCGCCATACCTTGTCTTGAGCATGGAGAACCAATCGATGGTCACGCTTACCATATCGGCCAGTTTGCCATCTATCTCCTCCACCTCGGCTCGGATGCGGGCCATGAGCTCATCGGCCTTGTCTTTGTTGAACTTGAGGATACGGGCCATCTTGATCTCCATCAGGTGTAGGATGTCATCCTTCGTGACCTCACGGATGAAGGTAGGGTAGTAGGGAGTGAGGCGCTCGTCGATGTGCTCGCAGGCTGCATCCATGGTGGGCGCTTGCTCAAACTTCTTGTCCTTATATATGCGTTCTTCAATGAAGATTTTCTCCAGTGAGGCGAAGTGTAGCTGTTCGAGGAGCTCGTTCTTGCGTATCTCTAGCTCCTTGCGCAAGAGGCCGAGCGTGTTGTCTACTGACTTGCGCAGCACTTGGCTCACCCCGATGAAGTGGGGCTTGTTGTCGTCGATGACGCAGCAGTTGGGGGAGATGCTGATCTCGCAGTCGGTGAAGGCATAGAGCGCATCGATGGTCTTGTCCGACGATACGCCTGGAGCCAGATGTACGAGAATCTCTACCTCTGCGGCTGTGTTGTCGTCTACCTTGCGGATCTTTATCTTGCCTTTCTCTGCAGCTTTCAGTATAGACTCGATTAGCGTTGTGGTGGTTTTGCTATAGGGTATCTCCGTGATGGCGAGTGTCTTGTTGTCCACCTTGTTGATGCGGGCACGCACACGCACCGCTCCGCCACGCTCGCCATCGTTGTAGCGGGCCACGTCGACGAAGCCACCCGTCTGAAAGTCGGGGTAGAGCACGAACTCTTCGCCCTTGAGGTAGCTGATGGCGGCATCGCATAGCTCGTTGAAGTTGTGAGGAAGAATCTTTGATGAGAGTCCTACGGCAATACCCTCAACGCCCTGTGCGAGTAGTAACGGAAACTTGACGGGTAGGGTAATGGGCTCCTTGTTGCGTCCATCGTAGGAGAGCTTCCATTCTGTCGTCTTGGGGTTAAATACCACGTCGAGCGCAAATTTCGACAAGCGTGCCTCGATGTAACGCGGTGCAGCGGCACCGTCACCCGTGAGGATATTACCCCAGTTACCCTGACAGTCGATGAGCAGGTCCTTCTGGCCTAACTGCACGAGCGCATCTCCGATAGATGCATCGCCGTGTGGGTGGTACTGCATGGTGTGGCCCACGAGGTTGGCTACCTTGTTGTAGCGTCCGTCGTGCTTTTCCTTCATGGAGTGTAGGATGCGTCGCTGTACGGGCTTGAAGCCGTCGTTGATATGCGGCACGGCACGCTCAAGGATTACGTAGGAGGCATAGTCCAAGAACCAGTTCTGGTACATGCCCGAGAGCTGGTACTTCACCGTGTCGTCCTCGCCATCGTCTTTCTTGGGGTGATAGTGGGCATGCTCTTCGCTTCCCGTAGTGCTTTCCGTGGCTTCTGTGGCATCGATGTCTTCGTTGACGTTCTCTGTCTCTTCGATTTCGTCGGTCTTGTTGAAATCTTCTTCGCTCATATATAATATAGGTGTATTCGTCTTGCAAAGTTAATGCAAGGCGGGCGAAAAAACAAGTTTCAAAGAACGAACGTTGTGGAAAAGTTTACTTTTCTCTTGTTAAGCGCTGGTGCTTGAATAATATCTGTTGAGGCGATAAAGCGTCGGTGCAGTACTTCGCTGTAAGTACTCGAATACTGACATGGAGATACTCGAGTACCTGCAAAGAAGTACTGAGGATTCTCTTTGTTTAATTTGCTCAATGTGTTTGTATGCGTAAAAATATGTTTTGCAACATAAAAAGCCTTATTTAAGTTATTAAAAGTTGTTTAATAGCATAAAAACCTCTATTTTTGCTTGTTCTTTTGTGTCTATAGGGCTAAGAACCACTTATATGACATCTATAAACGGCTTAAGGAATAAAGAGAATAAACTATAACTAACTTATTATTAACTAAAACAAAAGCTTATGAAAAGAACATTTACTTTTCTTTTGACAGCGCTTTTCCTCTGCGTAGGAATGGTTAAAGCCGCTGTTACCGATGTGCCCGAGATGTCTACCGAGGGCAACACCGTGTGGTACACTATCAGTAACACACGCTCAGTGTCTGGTAAGTATCTCTACTGGACAGAGGCAGGTCTGAAGGATGCCAACACATTGAGCAAGGCATCGCTCTTCTACTTCACAGCAGGTGAGGCTGGCACATGCTACATTCACAATGCTGCTACAGACTCGTTGTTCTCTGGCGCAGGTGCTTGGACAACAGCTGGTGTCGGTTGCGTAATCTCTGAGACTCCTCACTCAAGCAAGGCTGGTGTGGCTATCGAATTTAACGGCACTGCACTTAACGAGCAGAATCATGCTGATGGATTCACCACTTGGAGCGCTAATGACGCAGGCTCAATCTTTGTGATTTCTCCTGTTGTTGCTACAATCAAGGAGGCCGTTGTCAAGATTGAGGAAAACAAGGTTGCTGGCAATACTATCTTTGGCCAGTACAAGTATGAAGAGGAATCATACAATGCTCTGGTAGCAGCTCTCGCTGTGCTGGAGTCAGCCGAAGGTGAAGAGTTTTTCGCTGCTTTCGAAAGCAGTGCCGCTGTTATGGCTTCTCTCGTATTGGCTATGCCCGAGGAGGGTAAGTTCTATGTTATTGAGTGTCCTCTCTTCAAGCAGGTACAGGGCGTAAGCAAGGCATTGAACAGCACTCCCGGTTGGAATACGCTTAACTTGGCTGACAAGAACTACTACTGGACTGTAGAAGTGAACGATGGTGGCTATGCTTTGAAGAACGTTGCTACAGGCCAGTATCTCAATGGTACATCAATGAGCGATGCTCCTGCATATGCTAAGTTGAACTCACTCGGCCAGCAGCAGTTTAATATCGTTGTAAATGGTACAACTGTTCACGCTAACAACCATGCGAGTGGTAAAGGTGGTAGCGGTAACATCGTATCATGGGGCGGTGAGGCAAACTCTGCTTCTGCTTGGCAGTTCATCGAGCGCGTTGACCCCGCTACATTGGTTGAGGCAACTGTAACCTATAGCTTTACTTACGAGGGTGAGGAGAAGTATGCACAGACTACTACAACTTTCCTTGGTGAAGAGTGGCCTGCAATCACTGTAGCATTCCCCTACGGCGTATCTGCAAGCAAGCCCGAGGGTGTTGTTGAGGTAGAGGAAGTTCCCACAACATTCTATGTGAAGAATGCACTTAGCGGTCAGTATTTGAGCTACGATGTAGAGTCTAACCTTACAGTTGCTGAGGCTGAGGCTGTAGCAACTATCGTTCCTTCTTCTGTAGTTGCTGGTGCATTTGCTGTCTCTTATCCCGGCCCCAATGGTGCTGCTGATCCTCGTTTTGTACAGTGCGGTAGCAAGGGTCGTTTCTCGGGAAACAAGGACTTGACAGAGAATTCAAGCGTATACCTTTATAAGGTAACAGGTGAGGGTGCTGCAACTCGCGTTAACGCTGTCGAGGATGGCGCTTCATATGTGTTCGTAGCTAAGTGCTCTAAGTCTGGTTTTGAGGGCTACTGGATGATCACCAATGAACTTACTGGTGAAGGTGCAGACCTCAGAATGATTGGCGTGAAGGCTTCTGACGAACTCGCTGATGAGATTACCTTCGAGGTGGGCGATTACTCACCCGTATGGACTGTAGGCGTAGCTGAAGTAGAGGAGGTTGCGGCAGCTGAATTCTATGTAAAGAATGCCGTTAGCGGTAAGTATTTGGACTTCGACCCCGCATCAAACCTTACAACTGGTGATGCTGAGGCGGTAGCAACTATCGTTCCCTCTTCTTTGGTTGCAGGTACATTTGCAATCTCTTATCCTGATCCCGCTGGTCAGACTGGCGTGCGCTACGTGCAGAGTGGTAGCAATGGCCGTTTCTCTGGCAATGCCGCGTTGACCAAGAATTCAAGCATCTATGTTTATAAGGTGGCTAGCGAGAGCACTGCTACTCGTGTTGAGGCTATCGAGGATGGTGCATCATACATCTTTGTTTCTGAGTCTACAAAGGGTGGCTATTGGATGCTTACCAACGAGCCTTATAGCTCAGGTGAGAACCTCAGAATGAACGGTGTGAAGGTTTCTGACGAACTCCCTGGTGACGAAATTACCTACGAGCAGGGTGCAGAGTTCTCTCCCGTTTGGACAGTAGAGGCTGTTAAAGAAGAGCCTGCTGCTGTTGCTTTCACTAAGGTTATCGAGCTCGAAGTCGCTGAACTTCCCTTCGTAGCTGCTGAGTCTGCTGAGGGCATCTCTAAGTGGTACTATGCTACAATGCACACTAACAGACCTCATTACATTAAGGAGAACGCAGCAGGTGGTGTTGACTGGATTCTCGAAACTGTAGGTGAGGCTAAGTCTGACTCGCTCCTCTGGGGCTTCGTGGGTAACCACTTCGATGGTATCAAGCTCATCAATAAGGGTACTGGCCATGCTGTAGTATCTACAGGCGGTGCTGCTCAGATGGGTGACGTTGCTAGCGCGACTACATTTATCCTTAGCGGTTCTTCTACTGGTGTTGCTGGTGGCTTCTGCTTGAAGTATCCCGAGGGTGGTCAGTATCTCAATGCAAGCGGCACTAGCGTATCTTCATGGGGCGATCCTGACGCAGGCTCTACCTTCCAGTTGTACACTCTTCCCAAGGAGGAACTCACCGCATTCGCTGCTAAGTTCAACGAGTTGGAGTTGCTCACTGAGACTTGCCCCTCATTGTACATGATTTCTGCCGTAAATGCGCAGTTCTTCGCTGTATACGAGGCTGTTGTTCCTGTGAAGGAGGCTATCGAAAATGGTACCGCAACCTCTGAGGAGGTAGTAGCTGCTACTGCCAGCATGACTGAGGTTATCGCATTCGTGCAGGCTATGGATGCTAAGTACAATGAGTGGATGGCTGAGCTCATGGCTTGCTATGAGGTACAAGATACTACCGTTGCCGAGAACGTGGCTGCTGCAGCTGCATTCTCTGCTGTACTCGACAAGCATGGTATGTATCAGTGGATGATGCCCGCAGAGTCTGTTGAGGACTTTGACGCTCTCATCGCTGAGCTCATCGCTGCTCGTGAGTCCTTCATCGCTGCTGCCAATACTCCTATGTCTCCCGAGATGGAGGCCTTCCTCGCTAAGTATGGCGAGTTGGAGATGGTTACCGAGACATGTCCCTCATTGTGGTTTATCAGTGTGTTGAACGAAAAGTTCTATGAACTTATCGATGCTGGTGATGCGCTTAAAGCTAAGCTTTTGACAGCTACTGCTGAGGAACTCTCTGCATTCGGTGTACTTGTTGATGAATTTATCGCTTTTGCTCAGTCTATGGATGCTAAGTACAACGAGTGGAAGGCTGAGCTTATGGCTTGCAACGAAGTACAAGATACAACAACAACCGCTTCTGAGGAGGCTGTAGCTGCATTTGCAGAGGTTCTTGAAAAGCACAGCTCTTACCAGTGGGGTATGCCTGCTACTTCAGTAGAGGAAATCGATGCTCTCATCGCTGAGCTCGTAGCTGCACGTAAGGCATTCATTGATGATGCTACAGGTATCAACAATATCGACGTAAATGTTGAGGCTGTAATCTACGACATCCATGGTCGTCGCGTTTCTACAATGGAGAAGGGTATCTACATTGTAAACGGTCGCAAGGTAATCGTAAAGTAATAAGCAGTTGCTGAAAACTAGATAAAAGGGGTGCGCCGCAAGGTGCATCCCTTTGTCATTTCATCTGTTTTTGTTAATTTTGCACATCATATATAGAAAATGTCTTATGGATAGTGAACAAAGAGTCTCTCGTGCTGTTGAACTCTTCAAGATGGGTTACAATTGCGCACAATCAGTGACGGCAGCCTTTGCCGATGAATATGGATACACCGAGGAGCAGGCGCTCAAGATGTCAGCCTCATTTGGAGGGGGCATAGGACGAATGCGTGAGACTTGCGGTGCGGCATGTGGCATGTTTATCTTGGCCGGTTTGGAGACGGGTTGTGCCGATGCCTCAGATCGTGAAGGCAAGGCGGCTAACTACGCTTTCGTACAGCAGCTTGCTGAGGAGTTCCGTCGCGAGAATGGGTCGCTCATCTGTGCCGAACTGCTCGGTCTACGTGAGCGTAAGCCTCAAATACCTCAGCCCGATGAACGCACGGCTGTGTATTACGAGAAGCGTCCGTGTGCAAAAATGGTGGAATCGGCAGCTCGCATATGGGCTAATAGAAAGAAAAATGCATAAAATCAGGCAAAAAAGAGAAAAAACATGCGCAAAAGCATGTTGTATAACATAAAAAGTGTTAACTTTGCAGCCGATTTAGTGCGGTTGAGTAAAAAATAGATGTATAACAATTAAAATAGTAAAAAGATTATGTTGACAGAGAAAGCTGGTGCAAATGCAGGTCTCATCTGGAATGCACTTGATGGTAAGGAAGGTTTGACCTTCAAGGAAATTAAGAAGGAAACAAAGCAGAAGAAGGATGATTTCCTCCTCGGCTTGGGCTGGTTGCTCCGTGAGGGCAAGATTGCTGCCGTAGAGGTAGAAGAGGATGTAGTTTACTCTTTGAAGTAATCATACTGCGATAATATAGTGGTGAGGCGGTGCTCTGAAGCGCTGCCTCATCGCTTTTTTTGGGGCAGAGTTTCTCGTTCTCGCTTCTTGGAAGATCTAATGTGTGGGAGGAGAAAGAAAAATGGAGACTACTCGAATAGTCTCCATTCTTTATCGTTTCTTAGGATAATCTGATTTAGAAGGGCAGGTCATCGGCCTCGTTAGAAGGATTCATCTGAGGAGTGTTGAAGGGATCAGCAACGGGAGGAGGTACGGCTGCGCCTGCTGCGGGAGGTACGGGAGCGCCGGCTACGGGGGCTGCATTGACATTGCGGTCTACCTTCCAAGCACGGATGTCATTGTACCAACGGCCATTGTATTCACGGCTGTCGATGTCGAATGAGACTGTGAGGACTTCACCTGACTGGATGTTGAACTGTGCGATGCGATCGGCACCAAATACGTTAAACATCATCTTGCGGGGATACTGTTCCATTGTCTCAAGTACATACTCTTGAATCTTCCACTCGTTGCCATTTCTTGACACACCGCCACGCTCTTGGAGCACAGCTATAATCTTTCCTGTTAATTCCATAGTGTTTTGTTGTTGTTTTCGTAATTGTGGCGCGAAGTTACATCTTTATTGGTTACGTTGCTAATTTTTTAGTCATTTTTTTTGGCTGACCGCGTAGTTTGTGCTACTTTTGTAGGAGCATACGAATACACTCCTCGAACGTGAAAGTGTGTCGTGTTTTTGGTTGGTGCGAGGGTTTCCGCTCCACAATAAATTAGAAAAAATATTAATGAATATAAGATAAAAGCTATGAGATTTGTCGTATCAAGTGCAGCGTTATATAGCCACCTGCAGGCTATCAGCCGAGTTATCAACTCAAAGAGTACACTGCCTATTCTTGATTGTTTCCTTTTCAATATTGAAGATAATAAGCTGACCATAACAGCTTCAGATAATGAGACAACGCTCGATACCGTGCTCGAGATTGTCGAGAGTGATGGTAACTACCAGTTTGCTATCCCTTCGAAGACTTTGCTCGACGCTATCAAGGAACTTCCCGAACAACCTATAGCCTTCGACATAAATACTCAGTCGATGGAGGTAATCATTCAGTACATGAATGGTAAGTATTCGATGATGGGGCAGTCTGCGGATGAATATCCTATGGCCGCGCTCATGGGTGAGAATAGCGTAAACTTTACTATTGAGGCTGACATGTTGCTTGGCGGTATCAACCGCACTATCTTTGCTACTGCCGATGATGAGTTGCGCCCCGTGATGAATGGTATCTATTTTGACATCTTTGCAGACTATATCACATTGGTGGCTTCGGATGGTCATAAGCTCGTTCGTTACAAGCTTTGTAATGTCAAGGGTGAGGAGAAAGCTGCTTTCATCCTTCCTAAGAAGCCCGCAGCATTGCTCAAGAACCTCTTGGCGAAGGAGGCTGGTGAGATTAAGATTACCTTCGATGACCGAAATGCAACCTTCGAGATGCCTACGCATCGTATGATTTGCCGCCTCATCGAGGGACGTTATCCCAACTATAACTCGGTGATTCCTCAGAACAATCCTTTCAAGGTGACTATCGATAGAGCGGCTATGCTCAGTGCATTGCGTCGTGTGTCAGTGTTCTCATCACAGAGCAGCAGTCTTGTCAAGCTGCGTATGGGTGATAATGAACTGATCATCTCTGCCCAAGATGTCGATTTCTCTACTTCTGCTGAGGAGAAGCTGACTTGCTCTTACGAAGGCAATCCTATGAGCATTGGCTTCAAGGCTACCTTCCTCATGGATATCCTCTCGAATATTAGTGGACAGGATGTTGTCATTGAGGTCTCTGACCCCTCACGTGCTGGAGTGCTTGTACCCGCTGAGCAGGATGAGGCAGAGGAACTTCTTATGCTGCTGATGCCGATGATGCTCAATGACTAAATTGGACTGACAATTGATAATATCGTGCAGCTCATCTGTAAAAAGATGAGCTGCATTTGTCTCTCTTGGTTTCTTATTCCCCAAAAATGATTACCTTTGCGAAAATATAGAATAATCACACGCTATGGAACCATTAGCTGAACGCTTGCGTCCCTCGACGCTTGATAATTATATAGGACAAAAGCATCTGGTCGGTCCAGAAGCTGTGCTACGGCGTATGATAGAGTCGGGGCGTGTCTCATCGTTTATCTTGTGGGGCCCTCCAGGTACGGGAAAAACTACATTGGCAAACATCATCGCCAAGAAGTTGGAGGTCCCTTTCTATACGCTCAATGCGGTATCGTCTGGAGTAAAGGATGTGCGTGAGGTTATCGAGAGTGCGCAGAAGAACCGTTTTTTCTCGCAACACAGTCCCATACTCTTCATCGATGAGATTCATCGTTTCAATAAGTCGCAGCAAGACTCGCTGCTCAGTGCGGTGGAGCGAGGTATTGTGACGCTGATAGGTGCCACCACCGAGAATCCATCGTTTGAAATCATTCGCCCTTTGCTCTCGCGTTGCCAGCTCTATATCCTCAAGTCGCTGGACAAAGAGGATTTGCTTGAGCTACTTGATCGAGCAATCAAAGAGGATTTTTATCTCAAGACGCGTAATATCGTCGTTCGCGAAACGGATGCGTTGTTGCGCTTTTCGGGAGGTGATGCGCGTAAGTTACTTAACACGCTCGAACTTGTCGTCGAGGCAGACGGAGCCAATGAGGTAGTCATTACAAATGAACTTGTCACCGAGCGGCTGCAACAGAATCCTCTGGCTTACGATAAGGATGGCGAGATGCACTATGACATCGTGTCTGCTTATATCAAATCCATCCGTGGTAGCGATCCTGACGGAGCGCTCTACTGGCTCGCCCGTATGATACAGGGAGGTGAGGATCCGGCTTTCATCGCGAGGAGACTTGTCATCTCTGCCTCAGAAGATATAGGTTTGGCTAATCCTAATGCATTGCTCATCGCCAATGCGGCGTTCGATGCTGTGATGAAGATTGGCTGGCCTGAGGGGCGCATTCCCTTGGCGGAAGCGACCGTTTATCTAGCCTCGAGTCCCAAGAGCAATTCGGCTTATATGGGTATTAATTCCGCCTTGGCTCTTGTAGAGCAGACGGGCAACCTTCCCGTTCCGCTGCATTTGCGCAATGCTCCCACCAAACTGATGAAGGAGTTGGGCTATAGTGAAGGTTACAAATATGCTCATGATTATGAGAATCATTTTGTAAGACAACAATTCCTGCCTGATGAACTTGTTGGTACGCAGTTGTGGGCACCTCAGCCAAATGCAGCAGAAGATAAGTTGAAGGAGCGCATGCGGTTCCTTTGGAAAGACAGATATCAATAATATAATACCTATGAATATAGTTGTTCTTGATGGCTATGCCCTCAATCCAGGTGACCTCAATTACGATGCGCTGCGTCAGTTTGGTGCTGTGGAGATTTATGAACGTACACGCCCTGAGCAGGTGATTGAACGAGCCAAAGATGCAGAGGCGCTGTTAATAAATAAAGTTGTGTTGGGCGAAAACGAATTTTCGCAACTCCCTCGTCTGCGCTATATTGGTGTGCAGGCTACAGGGTACAATGTGGTGGACGTGGAGGCAGCTCGAAAGTATGGTATTACGGTTACCAATATCCCTGCCTATAGCACCGACTCAGTGGCGCAGATGGCGATGGCCCATCTGCTCAATATTACTCAAGGTGTGGGTCATTATGCTCGTCAGAATTGTGAAGGGAGATGGAGCAATAGCTCCGATTTCTGCTATTGGGACAATTCTCCTATAGAGCTAGCTGGCAAGCAGATGGGTATAGTGGGATTCGGACGCACAGGAGGCGCAATGTCTCGTCTAGCTGCTGCTTTGGAAATGAGTATTGCTGCTTATACCTCCAAATCGCAGGACGAGTTGCCCGAAGGCGTGGCGAAGATGTCATTGGATGAACTTTTCCGCTCCTCTGATGTGGTGAGTCTTCACTGTCCGCTCACCTCAGCGACCAAGGGACTGGTCAATGCCGAACGTTTGTCTCTGATGAAGTCTACAGCCATTTTAATCAACACGGCTCGTGGCCCTATTGTGGATGAGGAGGCTTTATCCGCTGCGCTCAATAGTGGAGCAATCTATGCCGCAGGTGTAGATGTGCTATGTGAAGAACCTCCTCGTTCTGGCTCTCCGTTGCTTACAGCTCGCAATTGTTTCGTCACTCCTCATATCGCATGGGCAACGCTTGAGGCACGTACACGTCTGCTTGATATCTGTGAGGCCAATCTTCGTTCCTTTATTGAGGGGCATCCACAGAATGTGGTCTCGTAGCTTGAGGATCGTAGAAGGCAATAGAAAAAGTAGAGAGGGAACGCAGCGATGCGTTCCCTCTCTACTCGTTTATCCTAAGGCTTGCTCGATGTCGGCAATCAAATCCTCAACATTCTCTATGCCTACCGAGAGGCGGATGAGGTCTGGTGCTACGCCTGCTTCGCGGAGCTGTTCGTCAGAGAGCTGGCGATGAGTGTGGCTGGCGGGGTGTAGTACACAAGAGCGTGCATCTGCTACGTGAGTCACGATGCAGATGAGCTTCAGACTATCCATGAAGCGAATGGCCTCCTCGCGTGAACCTTTGAGTCCGAATGCGATTACGCCGCACGAGCCGCTTGGCATATACTTTTGAGCCAATGCATGATAAGGATTGTCGGGCAGACCGCTATAGTTTACCCATGCCACCTTGTCGTTCTGGCTCAACCACTCGGCGATGCGTTGTGCATTTTCACAGTGGCGTTTCACACGAAGGTGCAAGGTCTCTAATCCGAGATTGAGCAAGAAGGCATTCATGGGCGCTTGTATAGAGCCTAGGTCACGCATCATCTGTGCGGTAGCCTTGGTGATATAGGCCATCTTGCCAAAGCTCTTCGAGTAGGTGAGTCCGTGGTATGAGGCGTCAGGGGTGGTGAGCCCAGGGAACTTGTCCGCATTGGCCTCCCAGTCGAAGTTGCCGCTGTCCACGATGGCGCCTCCTACTGCAGTGGCATGACCATCCATGTACTTAGTGGTCGAGTGTGTCACGATATCTGCTCCCCACTCGAAGGGGCGGCAGTTAATGGGTGTGGCAAAAGTGTTGTCCACGATGAGGGGTACACCATTGCGGTGAGCTATGCGAGCAAATTTCTCTATGTCGAGCACCTCACATCCAGGATTTGAGATAGTCTCTCCGAAGAGACACTTCGTATTGGGGCGGAACGCTTTCTGTATCTCCTCTTCTGAAGCATTTTGGTCTACGAAGGTCATGTCAATGCCTAGCTTTTTCATTGTCACGCTGAAGAGGTTGTATGTGCCGCCATAGATGGCGGTAGAGCATACGAAGTGGTCGCCACTCTCGCAGATGTTGAATACAGCGTAGAAGTTTGCTGCCTGACCCGATGAGGTGAGCATGCCTGCTACACCTCCTTCTAGTGCTGCAATCTTGGCAGCTACTGCATCGTTTGTGGGGTTCTGCAAACGGGTGTAGAAGTAGCCACTATCTTCAAGGTCGAAGAGGCGAGCCATCTGCTCGCTATTGTCATACTTGAAGGTTGTGCT
>JAEIGA010009851.1_pt1 | contig 14471 bp, 18 predicted proteins | sample 9270691 | NCBI WGS metagenome assembly JAEIGA01 (sample SAMN17057246, study PRJNA624740) | gut metagenome | biome: biome; isolation source: fecal sample | host: Bos grunniens | place: China: Xizang | collected 2019 | reverse complement strand
CCCATTACGTAATAACATAAGCAAAGAAAAGGGAAGAGTAATTTCCTACTCTCCCCATAGGTGAATGGGTTTATGTTACGGATGAGGAATTTCTGCACCCGTGGTCAGGTTTATACAGTTCTGGAATTTTGTTGTAGTGTTGTTTACTACCGAAATGGTTGGGTTGCTACCGAATACACATTCTGCGAAAATTATTCCTGCTCCACCACTTACCGATATGTTGTTATTAGAAAGTCCAAACTGGCAGTTATTGAACAATATACCATTGCTGTTATCTATATGGGTTTTGCCATAGTGAATTTGGCAACCACTAAACACAAACCCGTTATTGATACTTAATATGTCAATAGCAGTCCCGGTATTATCGTCAATATGGTTAAATGTACAACCTATACACATTCCATGTCCGTTGTTGGGGGCCAGAGAATCGGTATTGTTCATTAGGAAGCCCACTCTTGATCCGGTAACATCGCAATTTACAAAAGCATTATTGCCACCATTATTTATAATGCCATAGTAATTGTAACCGCATCTGACGTTTGTGTACTTTCCAAATTCTGATCTGTATGCAATATTTAAGCCGACATTACAATTATGGATATAAATGTTTGTTGCCATCAAACAGGCTACACTGGATGGGCCAGTATCATAACATTTAATACCACTTCCCGCAAAACTATAAATATATACGTTGTTTAGTATTGCTCTATAATGCGTGTTGGTGTCTGAAGAATACGTTCCAACCCATCTAATACCATCCCTATTAGTATAGTCAGGTGATAGTTGAATATTGCTTACATCTCCGTCAATGCGTACATTTTCGATAATGCAGTTGTCGGTGATCTGGATTGCACAATCACTTGTATTATTTCCGAGAAGGACGATATGGGTGTCACTGCCAGAACCACTAATCATCGTATTCTGTGGCATAACAAGATTCCGCACATAATAATTGCCTTTTCCGAGTCGGCATACACCATACTGAGACAGCATTGTGATTATGTCATTGGTTCTATCGGCAGTTGTTCCGGTTGGTGCGAGATATGCGTTGGTGTCAGTGTTAATCGTTGGGGTGGCAGAAACATTATAGGTGTTATTATAATTATAGAACTCTTGAATTGTGTTGCCACCACCACCAGAAAGGGTCTGCCAGTCAATCCATGACCCGTTCAAGGATCGACGCATTTTAATCTCTGTGCAATCCCATTTGTAGGCAATCTGATATACAACATTTTTTACCGGGAGTGTCTGCATGATGTGGGCACCCTCGAATGCTGTATTGTAATATGTGTAGTTTCCAGATAAGAACAGATATGTTCCTTTATCGGTGCAGTCATCGGCATCGGTTTCTGTTACTACCATTTTATAGATTTCGTCAGTTGTTGACCAACTGCTAAACTGCCCTGTACCGATTTTCAGTCTGGATTTTATAATTGGGTCTTGGGTACTGTTTTCTCCGTTGATTGCCTGTTGGAATATTATATTATTTACAATTGTATTTTTTAACAGAAATACAATTCCGGGGAACGGGTTATGTCCATATGTTCTTGAGTCAGTACCGATATACCATCCGTTTTCAGCAAGGGTATCTAATTCTGTTCCTGTCGGCATTAGAATATATTTATCCATATTGGAAAGGATATATCTATTGCTGAACTCGTTTGTGAACAGATACGGTTTAACAGTGGTATTTACGGTGGTTCCAGATAGCACTGCCAGTCTAATTATAATTCCATTATTATTGAGTTGTATTTCAGCATCATTATCATAGCTATCTGTATATGTACTAACAATGCTTCCGTTATTCATTTCGTACATTTGAAGATTGACCCTTGAATTAGACGGAGAATGCATTTCCATAAAGTACGGTATTCCCGCTTCCAATTCAATAGGAAGTGCAGACGGATTGTTATAAATATTGCAGAAGGACAAACCAGATGCCGTTCCTTGTACGTGGCATGATCCGTCAGTATTCCATGTATAGGTGATCCCGTTATGGGTTGTATTGGTTTTAGGGAAGAACGATAAGACGTTCCTCACATCAATAGACTGTTTAATAGCTTCCACTTTATTTGCCAGTGCGGTGTAATCGTCTGGAATTGTTGCAATGGTTTCCTGTGCTTTTCTTTCTGCCATTGTATTAAAAGTAGTGAGTGTTTCTGTTAGGGCTTCACTAATATCAGCTAATGCATCTCTTAATGCGTTTTCAATATATTCACTATGTTCAGTATACCATGCATCCAGAAGACCATTCAGTTCATTATATTTGGTCTCAAGAGACTGAAGTCCTGTAGTGGTTTTATCGTCTAAGTCCACTAACCCCTGTGCGATAACATCTTGAATATGGGTATACTGATCCAGAAAATCTTTGGCAATCTTGACGATCCAGTCCATGTTCAAGTCATGGAAATTGCTGTACGGGAAGTTTTCTCCGAAAGCACCTGTGTTCATATCTTCTCATCCCCCTTAATAAACCAGAATACAAAACCGCATTTTGAAGCTCTCAATAATTATATCATAGAGATTGAAAAGGTCAATGTCTCTCTGTTCCCGGATAAGTTTCTGTGTGGTAGTTACACCAATGTTACCATGTGCGTGTAGGTCATATGATCCGTCTCTTTCAGTGTGAATGTTCTCTCCATGTGCCAGACTGGTGGTATTTGCGACCGATTCTCCATGCGTGAAGGTGTTGGTTTCATCCTCTCCAGAATTGTAAGTGATTGTCTCCGTACCATCACTTTGGTCTCTGGTCTGCTTCACAAGTCCGTCATTATCCCCAGACGGGTGTGAATCAAACCCCGCAATCCAGTGACCGTTTGTACCAGTAGTTGTAGTGGTATCCGCACCGCTACGGGTACGGTTACGTGTTCCTCTGTCAGTACCACTGTGAAGTTCGCTGTTTGTAGTGGTATCCGTACCGGAATGGAGAACATTGTCTGATCCTTCGCTTTCCTGCGTTTCATAGCGATTATAGTTTTCAATGGGGTTGTACTCGTACTGGGTTGTGGCATAGAGTCGGTTCCACACATCTATTTCCTTTGCACTCCACAAGGCCACCAGATTTTTGAACACTACGGGGTTTGGGTATAACACTTCAAGTTCAGCAGTCTGGGCCAGAAGGTTTTTGACAAGTACATCTCTGTCCAATGCTTCTGGAATCTGCATCAGATTGAATACTGTATTATCCCACTCATACAGACCGAGCGGGGAAAGATTAGCGGTTCTTCCCATAGTAGAACTCTCCTTCCGGGGTATTCGTGACAATCATCTCATCCGGGTTATGTCTCCAGTCAACGGAAACGGAAGTGCCAAACATGGTATTGGTAGCATCAGCAGAGTTCTTCAGTTGCTCAAGCCAGAGTTCGCACCGGGTAATTGTTTCAATATTGTTTGCGTTTACTTCGTCTGTGATAAGTCTCTCCCGTTTGTCCGTGTTAGCGTTTGGGATACCGATATCAGTATCAAACATCGCTTCGATTTTTCGCATATCAGAAAGCACTTTATCTACAATATAGTTCTGTCCGATGTTCTGCTGAAATGCGTTCCATACTTGCGTACCGTCTTCCTTGAATAGCTGTTTGTCAACCACTACACAGGGTTCACCCCCGGCAACCTGATCAAACAGTTTCTTATATGTCTCTGCGGTTGGTTTGTCTTTAGCCGGGAACACGAATGACAGATGAGAGTTCAAGAGGTTGACCGAAGCTGTCTCAGCACACAGGGCCATCATATCGGCATAGTAATTCACAAGGTCATTGATCCCACCCCAGTCCGGCTGAAGTTTGAACACAGTGCATTCTTTACCGATACGGGGTTGTAGTGATCCTTTGAGAAGGGGATTGGTTATGATAAGGTTGGTGGGTTGGTAATAGATATCGTATCCGTAAGGCACTCCCGCTTGGCAGATGACTCCGTACTTGTTTGTCTCTACAACACCGATGTATCCCCATGCATAGAGAACATACAGGAAGTAATCCCGGTTCCATGTTTCCGGGAGTTTCCATTCAAAAACAGATATTGCTTTCTGGAAAAGGTATCTACGGAAGAATCTTTGAAGGGCAACATTTTTGACATGAACGGTAGACGGGGAGAAAGACGAATTATACATATTGATATAATCGTATGTCTCCGGTACACCGTAACCGACATCTTTCATTCTGAAATCACACTCCTACGTTTTTTCTTGAGTATCCATAACCATGCGGGTAGATGATCCGGGAACACTTCTTCGGCAGGAACAGGGTTTGTTGGGTCAAATGGTGGCAATGTTGGGTCTTGATCCATTGGTGGCAGGAAGTTCTGCGGTTGTATTATAGCAGGTGCATTTGGGTCTGTAAAATAGTTATACCAGTATCTTGCGTTTCTGTCACGGTATCCTGTCCCCCCTGCATTTCGTTCATACCCCGCCGCCCATGCCGCCGCCAATGTTTCAGGGGATGCAGTGGAATGGATATAGTTGGCAAACGTATACGTCACACCACTATACCGGACAGGTCGGAAAAATGACGTGCGGTTATTGTCTACGTCAAAATGATAGTTGGCAACAAGGTAGTATAGTTGTGTCCATCCATCGTACCAGATAATATTATTGTCTATCGCAAAGGAAACAAGTTTCTGCCTTTTCAAGTTCCCGCTTCTGGAATAACCATCCCATTGACAAGTACCGATAGCATAAGCCTTTTTCGTATCCTGATAGTATTCCATGAAGAAGTTTTTCATTACATCATTGGGTACATCTGCAAGGGTATCGGCACGGTGTGGAAGTCTATAACGGTTTCCTGCCTGTATAATCGCAGGATTGATTGTGGATTCTGCTTGCATATTTCCAATAAGTCCTGCTATTGCGTTTATTGTCCATCCTTCATTTAGAAAGAAGGAACGAATGATATTTGCATTTGTCTGTTGTTCTGCACTGGAAGGGGTAGAAAGAATTGTAGACCACGGGCCTATTGTTCTATTGGTTGCCATATAAAACCCGTTTAACAATACTACATTCATTATATCACTCCATGAAGAAACCGTTCATAAGATATTGATGTATCATCTGTTTTTCCTGTAGGGTACAAGCATAGTCTATGGTAACCTCACCGCATTTGTTATAGCCGTATAGGTCTCCCAGTGTTCTCACTTGGCATAGGGGTCTCCCAACTTCATCCTCATTATCATCTATGACATATGCTTGCTGAACAGTTAAAACTGGGGGAATAACATCTTGTACATATGCTCCGTCAAGTCCTGCTGTTCTTACTGTTGTAGAATCACTATTGGCAATACTGTTACCAATACTTGTAAGATTCATTGCCATACCAGAGTAGTTTTTTGATATTAGATTAGAAACAGCCCCAATTGCACTGGAATACCCGCCAACCAGTCCCGTTCCAATCTTATTTATTACTTGTGCAAGAGGAATCTGTACACCAAATTGGGCAGTAGCTTCAGCAACAACCGCACCGGAATCGGTAGCAGAAGAAGTGGCCTGTGATGTTATTCTGGCCTGTGCTTTTCCGGTAACCATATCTACATAAATGTAAACTTTTAAATACGAATTTCCTTCCGGGTCTACTTGAGTTCTGTATGATGGACTAATGGGTATAGACCCAAATGGTGGAAGATTAAGAGTCAACTTTGTATAAGGATAGAAATTTAAATAGCCGCCTCTTGTACTCGCTTGTGGATGTGCAGGAATTTCTACAATAGCTACATTCTGATATACAACTGCTGATAACCTTCTTGCGGTAAGAGTGTTAACATCAGCATTAAAATAACCAATACTAAACGCTTGTGATGATCCCCCAATATCACTTACGCTAATTGGGAACCACATACACGATGTAAAATAATCCAGTGGGTTTATAAGTGCTTTTGCTACACTCGCTCCAATTTGTTCAACCGCTCCAACTGGGTCCGTATATCCATTATAAGTTAGGAATCCATCTGATAATAGATAATCAATTAGATTATACATTTCACTATGTGTTAATGCCAGATATGTAACACACCCGCCAAAGGAATTGACAGTACCTTCTACAGAGAGCAAACCCAGTACATAACACCCACCAGAGGGTGCGACATTATGATACCATGTATCAATAGCACGTTCTCTATTTAAATACTTTGTCTTAGTGGGGTATAGTGTATCAATAATTTCCGTATCAAAATCGGCACCAGATCGTTCCACATATGCTTCGGTATTGGCTATGTCTGTCTTAAATGAAGCCAGAACATCAACCTTGCAACTGCATTCCCAGAGACCGTCTGCCCACGTCCAGTCAGTGATAAAATAATATCTGCTGAATGCAGGAATATAGGCATAGCAATAGACCGATGGAGAAGCATCCATTGCCAGACGTTCAATCTTGAAGGTCGGAGTTTCCATTGAGCAAGGTTCCCTAAAATACCCGGTGAAACTTTGCCCACCTGTAGGCTGTTTTGTACTGTTTTCTCTTTTCTTGAAACCACTATATAGCGTAATGGTCATTTCTCAGTCCCCCTATTAAAAAGGAAGGGACAGACAGAACGTCTGCCCCATTCCGGATACTGGATTAGTCGAGCAGGAACACAACACCCTTTTCAGTGTTGTCGGAGAAGCACCGCAGTCTCATGTGATACCACATATTCCTGTACAGACCACGAGGATTGACAGGAGTAGGCAGAACACGTTCATGTACCATGCTCCAACCCATAGCATCTTCATCAAACAGCAGAGCAAAAATTCCGGTCTTCGTAATAGCACTGCCCGCAGTAGTAACCACACCGGAAGTATTGGTGTAGGTAGGTTTAACGATGATCTTGTCCGGGGTTTCGATTCCTTGCCAGAAGTTGATGGTTTCAACGTCAGCGTACCGGAGATAGTTGTCATGGAAGGTATCTGCCAGAACACGGGCATCAATCTGGTATCTGTCCTGTCCGAGCATATACATTTTCTGCTTGTTGTACGGGGTATGACGGGGGACGGGTTTACTGTTCAGCGTGGTCTGGTAGCGTACACTCATTTCTTTGAACAGGGAAGCGATACCCGCAATACGGGCATACACCCACTTCATAAACGGGGCAAAGTTGGCGGGAAGCATGATAGAGGTGGCGGTATAACTACCACCAGTTGCGGTATTATATTCGGTCAGCAAATGGACAACACGGGCAGTATTGTTTTCTGCGAGAAGACCGCCAATGAAGTTGCTGACCAGTCCACGGGAAAGGTTCTCTTTAGCCAGTTCAATCTTGTTGCTCATGTCTGTGGTAATCATGCTGATGAACTGCCCAAATTCTTCAGAATTACGGAAAGCTGTTTCCAACTGATCCTCAAAGATAGTATAGCTATCTTCAAACACGCTCTGTCCGAGGAAGTTGGTCTGAACAAATTCCCGCTTATTGATAATCCACGGGTCTACGCTATAGCCGTTTCCCAGTTCATGCCCGGTCTGGGTGCTGTCATAGGTCACGGGCCACTTATACCCGTCATCATCTTTCCAGTCAGAAGCAACGATATTAAATTTCCTCATGTATGCTCCCCACTGCGGCAAGGATTTTTCAAGACCCTTCATGCTCGCAGAGTAGGGGCGAACAGCAAAGATAGTCCGAGCCAGAACATTGGAAAGGGAGTTCATAATTACATCCTTGCCCAGAGTCAGGGCGGTCTGGGCAACAGATATAAAATCGGCTTCTGTGCTGATAACACTGGCTCTTCCGGTGGCCTGTTGAACCAGAGAGTTAAGTACAGTGGAACACTGCTCAAAAGTAAGAGTATTTACGCTCATTTTAGTTTACCTCCAGATTAAGAATTACCACTGCTGTTAGCAGGGGTGGTATTGGTCGCAATGGTGGCCTGTGATGCCTTGATAGCATCCAGATCGGTCTTAATACTTGCCAATGATGTTTTAATGGCGGTAAGTGCTTCATTCAATTTGATAGCTTGGTCTCTGTCCATCGGTTTTAACCCCTTTCCTTAAATGTCGGTCTGATAATCTCAGCAAGCATATCTTCCGCACTGGGCGGGTTAGATAATCCTGCCGGGATAACAGACTGTGCTATTGCGTTCGCCTGTACCGCACTCGTCAGTTTCGCAATAGACTGCATAAGTTCAGCCATAGTCGGCTGTGCTTCCTGTTGTGTGGGTGCGGGTTGGGGTACGGCAACGGCAACGGGTTCAGCAACAGGTGCGGGTGTGACTGCGGGTTCAGCTTTCGGTTCCGGTACATTAACTGGTTGCTCAACGGGTACTGGGTCAGTGACCGGGGTCTGAGGTTGTGCCATCTGCATGATCTCATCTTTTGTGAATCCTGCCTTTACAAGTTCGAGTATAGTCGAAAGTTCCATAGAGATATTAAACCCCCTTTATAAATTTTGTCAATACTTCCAGTGCTTTCAATGCTTCTTCTACAGTGGGGATATCCCCAGACGGTGGCAATGGTTTACTGCTGTAGTCAATCATATCCATCAGTCCAACATGGGTGAACACACTCAGCTTGCAGTAATCAACTCCCCGGCTCACCTGTGAATCCATGCAGGGAAGCGGGGACGTTCCTACATACAGGCCCACATGGGATGCGTTGCCGAGGTCATCGTGGTATCCCTTTTCAATCTCCCCACCATCTCTTTTTAATAGGAAGAGAAACGCACCGAGCGGGATAATACCGAATTTGCTGATACAATCCTCAATGGTTCCCCGCCATGTAATGTGGTTTCTCCACATGGAGTTCGATCCCCGCCAGTTGTAGGGAGTGCCATCCTGTTTACGAACGCCACAGTCCCGCAGAACTTCTTCCACAAAACCTTGGCAGTCGAGGTCTTTATAGGGAGTTCCTACATAGTTCCCGGTGACTGCCTGTTCTGCGAGGTTGGCCCCGCTGATCCTCAGAATCATTTAATCACCGTCCTTGTCCAGTTTGTCCACAAGTTTCTGCATCACCAGTGTGTTATTGGCTATAGCTTCCGTCAGTTCCTTTTGCTCTTGCTTATGGTCTTCCCGCTCTTTGTTCCACAAGTAGAATGTGGCAATCAGACAGGCCACTGGAACAGCCAGATTGGAAAACAGGCTTACAATCGCTTCCATATCCATCACGATCCCCCTTTCCCAGAAATAACAAGGTGGGCATCCTTTGTGACTGTGCGGAGTCATGCCCGCCCTTCCGAGGCTTGCACTGGGCAGGATACCCACCAAAGTTATTATAAATGTTTCCCTTGAAACAATCAAGGGGTATCCCAGTATTTGATAAACAGCTTCTCACTAAGCACGTCCTCAAAATCCACTTTGTTTCCGATGTACATATCCCAGTGGGGTCGATAGATTCTCTGGTAGTGAAGTCGGTCAGTATCCGAGGTAGAAAACTTCCTATTAAATATCCCACTCAGATGGGTGGTGGCATACAGGCGATTCTCTGATTTGTGTCGGTAGATACACAACTCCCCTATTGCACACACCGGGATGAACTCTGCCAGAGGTCTGGGCCGAACGTGTTGCCTATCCACATTAAAATCATTGTCCAGTGCCATATTAGCAAAATCAGAACCGTCTGTCAGATTGTACAGAACAGTGGAACTCTTCTTCCTGCTGATGGGTGAGCGGTGAAGCATGATTAGCTGTATCCCCCGCTTGTCATCCGTCCATCGGTCACTGTTTCCCTTCTGCATCTTATCGGCAATCCGAATCAGCTTCAGAGATTCAAAAACCGGATTCGTGATATCGTTTGCATTAGCCAGACAGACCATCTGGATGGGAGCAACACCCTTCAGTTCCCGGTTCCGGTTCATGGTCTCATAAGCATTGAAAAGGGCATCAGCTTCATTCTTCAGCAGTCTCTCATGCTTCTCCGGGATAAACTCGTCATAGATAAGTAACTGGATATCGGAAGCATCAAAACCACGCATATTGGAAAGAGTACTTAAAGCACAAGTATATCCAATTGGATGTGGCATTTCTTCAGCATCCGGTTCGTAAAACATGGAATTGTATTTGCTGATGCTTTTCACCATCACATTCCAACCTAAGTCCTCATTCAGAGGTTTGAACACGCTGAACTCCGGTTTACTGATAAGGTCGGCTTGGGACTGGGTGCGTCTCATCAACATGAATCGCCGACCATCTTCCTTGGCAACCTTCAAGGTAGTATAGGTCTTTCCCGTCCCACGTCCACCTACCAGAAAATTGAAGGGATACCCTTCATCGAGGATATCCCTTACATTCACATAACCGGATGAGTCATAAATCCTCACGGGGCAATGTCGCAGGTCAAATATTCACGGTTGCTTTTGCTCTTGCCACTGCCGACAATGAAGCGGGTGGGGAGTTTTTCGTTCCCGGCTTCATAGATAGCGAGAATGTCCGAAAAGTTGCGGGTGAAGGTCTTGCTGTTGGTGGCATACTTCGCACCGCTCACGGTCTCCACTGCCAGAACGGTCATCGGATTCCCGGATACGTCCTCGTCCCGGTATAACACGAACTTCAGTACATCCAGTACTTCGCCCTTGGCATCGGCCATCTTCCGAACATCGTTTCCCTTGGTCAGTGCGTACAGGTCAGCAGAGGTGAGGCCGTTAGTCTTTTTGATGATTTCCATGTTTGAGTCCCCCTTGTTCTTTTTGTTGTGCTTCTGGCGGTTTCCGGGATCGTCGCTCAGTCCGGTGCATGGGTGCTGTGCCCGTTGTATTGACCGTCTTAGTGTAGCCATTCGCTTCCGTCCGGCTCCCCCGTCCACCACCTTAATAATCTTATCATATTACATAAGGATTGTAAAGATACTTTTTGGAATATTTTATAATTCTTTCGTATTCCCCGGTGATCCCTAACGTGTATTCTGAAGGAAGGATAGCAACATTAGCAGTAACCGGGAGAATATGGTTCTCAATGACCACATGATCCATTTGAGGAACATCATTGTATAGTGCCTGTGTGCCACCCGCTTCCCGGAAAATGAAACCTTCAGCAAATGCCGATAGTCCACCATGTTTGTCGAGTTCCTTACCGCCTTTCTTTTTGTTGACTCCCGCAATAGTGCAGTGAACTGGCTCCCCTTCTCTTTCAACGTACGCATACTTTTTCGCCCCCAAAGTTTTGAAGTAGCGATAGGCAAACCCGGTATCCTTTAAGTCCTCAGTCTCAAACACTCCCATATAGTGAGTCACTCCAGAAGGGTCAGTAGCCATTGAGCCAGACCCCCTACACTCAGCAATACGATCGTCATTATAGCCAGACCAATCAACAGTGCCACGATACTTAACAGAGTCAGTATCGCAGTAGATAAAATCCGCTCCCGGAGTTTCCTGCACAAGTCTGATTCCCCTTTCCAGTGCATCCCGGCTATGTGCGGTTACCCAGACTCCCCACTGGTAAGCCAGAAATGCCTTTCCGTTACTCTTACCCAGAATTTCCTCATCTGAAAGACTCATATCCTCTTCCCAGTCACCTTCCTGTCTAAACAGCAGTGTGTGCTTAACTGGGTCTTGGGCCATCATTCCATATAGACTGTTCAGCAACGCTTTTGCCTTATCGTAAAATATCTCCTGTCCTGCTACACCCTTCAGTTCGGTTTTGTCCTTGTAGTACTTAATCACTTCATCAATCAAAGGCTGTGGCAATTTCTTATAGGAAGCGTACCATCCTTGCAGGAAGATTATCTCTCCCTTATATTCTTCCATTATGATTTTCAAGTCAATGTCTGTTATGGTAGTTTCCAGATATTCGGCTTCCAGAATCCGTCCGTTATCCTCAGTATCCACGGCCTTATGAATGTTCCTGCACTTATCCTTACTCAGATACGGGCATCCCCAGTAGGGGTCACGGAGTCTCAGATTCTTGATCCCAATTCGCAGTAGCAGTGCTTTATGTCTAATTTTGATGCACCGGGCAATATATTCCGGGTTCAAGTCATTCTTCAAAATGGGAGTGAAAACACTCATCGGAAATTCACAGTTGCACATCACTGCCGGGTAACTGGATGACCTATCAGCACTATGCACGTTCTCCACGATATCCCCGGCATAGTATCGGTTCGCATGGGTGTTCCCACCCCTAAAGGCTTCCCGCAAGGCCCTGTAGGTCTCAATATCCGGGAGAATGCTGTAGACGAAATTGTGATGCACACTGCCATCACGCATTGCCCGTTTTGCGTTTCTGCGGACATATCCGGTAGACGTTAGCGGGATCGTCTGGAGCGTATCACCGTCACGGGCCATCAGAGCATTAACGGCTTCCACAAGGCCCAGAACGTCATTTATGCAGTATTCCAGTTCTTCATCGGATAATTCCGTCCACGGGTATCGTTTCTGACTGTAGTCAAATTCTTCACCAGACAGCTTTTTGTGCTTGACCATCATCTTAGACGTAAACTGCTTCAGACTCATGTTGGTGAGTTTGTAACTACACCGGAACTCAAAACATCCCCACATATCGGCCTTTACAACCTTCCGGGATGCAACTGCGAAAACGTCATCCGGGTAAAACTGATATATACCCTTTAGGAACTGAAACTCATATGACAAGTTATGGACGTAAACCACAAGCCAACGGTCTGAAGGAAGAACGGCCTTGATGCGGTTCTGCAAGTCCAGAAACTCGTCCCATGTTCTGCCGATGACGGTAACGTCCTCACCAAACTGCCATTGCCAGATATACATAACCGACTGTTCAATATCTTCCAGAAGTGTGGTTTCAATATCAAAGGCAGTGGTAATTCCAATATAATGCCTTCTCTTGCCACCGGGGTTTCCCTTTCGGTTCTTCAGCAAGGGTGCTTTGGCAAAATAGGTCTCTGGTTGAAAATCCGCACATTTTACAACCATAGTTCGCTCAGTCTCCTAACATCTCTAAAACTTGGTCAAAATCATATCCCGCAACATCTGGAATTTCCTGTAGTTCATCGGTATGCTGAAGCAACACATCAAGATAATTCAACCATTCATTCGTCTGGTTCTTGTCCAGTGACAACATAGTCTCTGCCAGTGAAACGGCCTTATCTGAGCCATATACCAGTTTACGCTTCCGCATCTCTTCCAGAATCTTGATAACCATGTCATAGTTCTTAGAGTTCAGATTCAGACCTTGGTCTTGCCACGATTTAATGGTTTTCGCCTTTATCTCCCTTTGCCCGGTGACGGTACTTCCTTTGGCATGAACAAACTTGTATAATTCGGAAAAGGCCTTTGGTAGGTCTCTGGGGTCGATATCCTTCAGTTTTTGGAAACCCTGCGGATGATTTTTGAAAGCACGGCTTTCAGAAAAATTCTTCTGAAGTCGCTGTAAACGCTTCTGGGCCACGTCCCGCATACGGGTATACTCGTTCTTCAGCATACGGAGATTTCCACCACGGAGCATGGATTCGGCCCCTTGTACGGAGTACAGAGACTCATCAAAACGAAACTCAAATCCCGCCATTAGCGTTCACCAACCTTTACTCCCATAGACCGCAGATAATCGGCAATCGCAGAGGATATCATAGCACTGCGGTTCATGTTGTAACGGTCGCAGAGTTCTTCCATAGCATCATACACTTCCAGAGGAAGGGAGACCGAGATAATCTCCCGGTCGCCTTTGCGGGTTTTACTGGTTCCATCCTTCATTATAGTTCATCTCCATCATTTTGATATGTGCCTGTTCGGCAAGAATAATAATACTATTAAATTCTCTATCGGTCAACATGGAATCGTTAAAGGCACAGCGTGTAATGACGTATAGAATCTGGTGACCGGACGTAAAACCATAGTTGGGACAGGCAAGGATTCTGTCCCGGTAGAAGTCAAAAACTCCGTCATAACTCATGTAAATAACACTTCCTTTCTTCTGCTATAATGCAGACTACAAGGAAGGGAATCCCTTCCCTGTCTGTCTACATTACGGGAATAAGTAAATTGCACTGGTGCGGGATGTAATTACATACATCTTCCCGGTATTGTGTCCTCTGTATAACGTCCCGGTGCGTCCATATATTCCAGTACTATAGGCGATAGTATCAAGCCAACATTCATCCTTCATAATCCTCTGATAGTCTTCTTCCTTTCCGTATGTGATATCCTCACAATACGGTAAAGACACCATGTTCTTCAATTCCTTCTGCGTTACCTGCATCATAAATATGCCCATCCTTTCTTCAGTGTCAAGCACTGATTACAAGGAAGGGAATCCCTTCCCTGTGTATCAGTGCTTAACCTCACCAGTCAATACATTCAATTTTTCACCAGTTCCGGCAATCGCTTTCACCGTATTAAAGGTAATGTGCGGATAGTATTCCCATAGAAAAGCACTAATATGTTTCCTTGTAGTCATGCTATATAATCCCATACATTCCATCCATCCATCGATTACAATAATTACAACTGTTCTATAAGATTGAAGTTCCCGAATATCCCTTCCAATATCGGAATAGTCCCATACTTTCGCCTGTGCATATGGCATTTTACGCAATGTTCTAACCATCTTTTTATCCATCCTTTCTTCAGTGTCAAGCACTGATTACAAGGAAGGGAATCCCTTCCCTGTGTAT
>JAEIGA010009850.1_pt1 | contig 14471 bp, 14 predicted proteins | sample 9270691 | NCBI WGS metagenome assembly JAEIGA01 (sample SAMN17057246, study PRJNA624740) | gut metagenome | biome: biome; isolation source: fecal sample | host: Bos grunniens | place: China: Xizang | collected 2019 | reverse complement strand
TGATGGTGTTATCTCAAATTTCTCAGATTATAATTACATTCAATTTCCATATGTTGTAAATGATACTACAGAAATTTTCACAACATTTACAACTGGTTCTAATATATCTAATATGCCAAATCTTATAACTATTTTCAATAGTTCAAATGAAGGTGGTGGTGAAATATATATCAACAACAACGAATTCCAAACTTGGAATATGAATACACAAACAAATATTTCATTGACAACTGCTTTACCAAATACAGAATATTCAGCAAGAATGAAATTAAATCCATCAGGTAGAACAATAACAATTTATGATGCTGAAGGAAATGTTCTCAAAGAGCATACTGAAAATGATTCAGGTGCAATATTTACAAACACTTCTGTTATTAACTTTGGTTTTTTAAATTCGAATAATACTTCTCGTCATTGGAAAGGTTCAATTGATTTAACAAAGACATATGTTAAAATAAATGATGAGATGAAATACTTGTGTGAAATGAATGGAAAATACTTACAAGGTATTTTGGATAAAGAAACAGATACAACAACATTAAAACTTTTTGCTAACACATTAGTAATGGAAAAAGATGCTATTGTTTATCCTTTTGAGCAACCTACAATGACCTCTAATGGAGTGATGGGTAATAGTCATGTTGCTTGTTCAAGTAGTAAAGGTGTGTATAACAACATGTATCCTTACTATGTGTTCAATAATGATAACACTACATGGCATACAGATTATAGTTCAAGTCCTTGGGATATAGTATATTATTCTAAAGAAACTATTAAACCAACTAAAATTAACATTATAAATCGAAATACTGACCCATCATATGTTTACCCTGCAACTTCTTTATCAGTATATGGTTCAACAGATGGTGCTACATATACTCAAATTGGTTATACAAAAAATTCTGTTACTACAAGTGCTGGTCAATGGAGTTGTGATATTGAAACACCTATGGAAGTTCATTACTTAAAATTTGTTTTCACAAACAACTACAATTATTTTGCTTTAACATATATTGGTATTGAAGGTGAGACAATAAAACAATCCACACATAAGGGTATATTGTTGTTAGCTGAAGATAAAAATTTACAAAATAATGGTTTATTTGTACAATATATTGGTGATGTTGAAATCCCAACATTTAAAGAAGATATAATGGATAATGATAGTCCTGGATTACCCGGTTATGACGAGTTTGAAGATGAAAATGACATAGAAGACATGGGATAAACAAGGAAGAGAAATTTAGGTAAATAATTATATAAAAAAAATTAGGAGAAAACACAAATGGCAATTTTAAATTACAATAATGTACAATATGATGTAGTGTATATTGACCCTACATTATCTGAAAGTGGGGATGGTACAACTCCTTCTGCTGCTTTAATTACTTTACCAACATTAACTAATAACACTTGTTATATCATTAGAAGAACAAGTGAAGAATATTTGGTGGATATGCCTAAAACCAACACAGGTAATGGTTTAACACATCTTTTATTCTTAGGTATGCCAAGAGAAGATTCAGACTTCTATCCGTTAATCCCAACTGATGTTAAAGAAGCATGGGGTAATGATAGTGATACATATGCAAATGTTAGAATGAATATTGCATCTTATACATCTACAACAGCAAATAATATTGTGCTTCATATGGAATCATTACAATCAATGATTTGTGAAAATTGTTACTTCTTTAGAGATGGTAATAGTGGTTCTGCAAATTCATATTTAGACCCAATGTTTTGGATTAATACATCAGCTGATATTACATACAATGGTTGTAAATTTGGTTATGCCCAATATGACTTAGATGATGATGATTATCTTGCAAACAATGAAGATATTTTTACTGATACATCTAAATACCCACAATGTAAATGTTGTTCATATTTTAGAGCTAATAACTTAGATTCTTTAATTTTAAACAATTGTATTATTAACCAAGTTCGTTATTTTAATAGTACCAGTCATGATTATAGAATACATACACCATCATTTACTGTGTTGAATAGATGTAAAAATTTTATAATGACAAATTGTGAATATAATATGTTAAATAGACACAACCATGAAATAATAACAGGTTATAAAACACCAGGGTTATCAATTCAGGCAGAAAATGTATATTATTATGATATTGGACATAGAGATAGTGCCATCATAAAGGATTGTGTAATTAATGAGATTTTCTGTAATGCTGTAACAACATTAACATCATTACAAACAATTACATTGGGAACAAATAATACTCAAGTTGAAAATGTTCAAATTAATTTTAAAGGTATGAAAAATTTCAATGTTCAAAACCTCAATTTAACCAACTCTCATCAACTATTTCGTATTAATAAATCCATAAACACAATCAAGGTTAATAATATTACTTGTGATTTAACACAACCTGGTCAACTATCAATTAGTCATGCACCATTATTATATGTTTCATCAAATTATTCACCAGTTGGTAATCCAAATAGTTATATTAAAAATATTAACTTTAAATTCCCTAGTGAGCCTGAAAGAATTATTGGTTATGATTTAACACCGTTGCATTTAATGGGCTCACAATATCAATGGACTACTGGAGATACTTTTGAGCAGGGTAGTGCTACTAAATTCCATACATCTGGTAGAACATATTTAGCAGACAATATTGTTATTGAAGCTTATAAAGGACAAGGTAGTATATTATATATGGAATATGCAAATGCTCGTGCAGACCATATTCATGGTAACATATATATGAATACTTCAACACTAGATGTTGATACAATCAAAACATTCAACTCCCATAACACTTGTGTTACAGTAAACAATGCATCATATTTAAAATGTAATGAATATATTGCTAACATGGATAAATTTGATGGTACTCACCAAATAGCAGCTGGTAATGAAGCATCGGTATATGTTAATAAAACTAATGCAATATTATTTGATGAAATCTCAGATACAAGTAATGGTCATATTCATAGTAATACAATTCATATGTGTCCTAACTATGTAGCAAGTGGTCAATTATTTGCAAGAAATGCACAAACATTTGCTAAATCTTGGAATGTAACAAGAACTGGTTCAAGAGCAACAGCATCTATTAAAATTAATAACAATTTAACATCTGTTTCAGACCCTAATACATTTGTTCTTGGTTTAGAACCATTTAGTGGTATTGAAGTATTACCAACATATTTGGGTAAACATACATTAACTTGTTATGTGGCAGCTAAAAACTTCTCTGAAGAAGAATTAAGACATTGTTCAGAAAATTGTTGGCTTGATGTAATTGTTCCAGAAACAACTGAAGATAAAATTGATATTACTCATACATATTCTTCAAAATTAAGACCTTGGTATACAGATACTTCATCTTGGGCTGGTGATGCTGGATTAAGAATCTATAAGATTGAAATGCCAATTGATATTAAGGATTTAACAAAACCTGTTAATGTCAAGATTAACTATAAATGGGTTTCTACAAGTGGTTTTATATATGTTGACCCTGATATCCAATTAGTTTCAAATGCTTAATCAAATTAAAAACCCTCTCAAAAGAGAGGGTTTTATTTTTAATCAAAGTAATTCAATAATCTCATTTCAAGATGATTTGAATATCCATACTCATCACCAACTTCTATATCTTTCTTTGATATGAGTCCTTTTTCAACACCTTCCCTAATAGTCCATTTCATAGATAATGGGTGTTTAATATCATCCCCATAGATACTATCAGTTTCATCACTATAATAGTGCTTTTTATATATTTCCCCCAATTCGGGATTGATTTTAGAAATAATTTCAATTTCACAATCTCTTATATAATCTTTAAACTCATTACTCATCAACATCTCCTATTGTTTAAAAAGATTATATAAAAGAAAAAGTGCTTTGTCAAGCACTTTTTTCTTCTAGTTATATTCAGTTGTCTCACCTTTTCTCAATTTATAAGCTTGAGATACTGATTTAAGCATAACTCTTCCCAAGTTATCTATAAATCTTTCGTTTAAAGGTCTTATTACAACACCTTCTCTGATTTGGTCTTTATTTTTACCATAAGTTGTTTTACCATCAGTTAATTCCATAACTTTTTCATAAGAATATTCACCTACAAATAATGATGGAACTCTGTCAATACCAACTTCTTCAGCAAAGACTTTACATTCCTCATAGTTCAAGAATCTACCTTGTCTTGGTTTACCAACATACACATCAAATAATCTATATCCAATATGACCATTTGTTAAACCATATTTAAGGTCTTGCATACCAATAGTTTCCCCAAACAATGTTAACATCTCTGATTCTTGATAAAGTTTGGAGTTAACAACTTTGTTCTCAATATCATTTAACTTAAATGCTCTTACATAGTAACTATGTGTATTAGAATCATTGTTTTTGAAGAACAATCCTTTATCACCTTGACCTTTAGATGCAATATAGATATCTTTATTTTCACCAAAAGTTTCTAGGTGTGTTATGCCTTTTGTGAAAATAAATCTTGTTTGAGTTCCATGAAGTTTTTCAGTTGCTTCAAACATTTCCCCCTCAACAAAAGCATCCATATGTTTCTGAATTGGTTCAACATCATAAGATACAACAAACTCTGTTCCACCATTGAAGATTTCTCCACCCATAGTAGCAGGAATTGGTTCTTCATATTTCTCAATTTCAAGGAATTCAGCCACATTCCAACCCTCTTTAACATAAAGAAATTTTGTATAAGCATTTTCTTCAACATACTCATCACCCATACCATATGATTTACCTTTTACAATAGGTTCATCTTTAAATATTTCACAAGGGTATAATACACCTTCAGAATAAATGTTTCTTAATTTCAAAGGTCTAACTCTGTTTCCACTTTTACCAGCAAGAATTCCTTTACCTTTTTCTTCATCCCAAAATCCCATTTTTTTCAATAACCATTCTGGAAGTAAAGCATTTTCAGGAATATACACAACCAAATCACCAACATTATATCTGTCAGAACCATCTTCTAACTTATTAGAAATGCAGTTATATCCACCAATGTTATAGATTGTTAATCTATCTGCATTTGGGTGATTTGCTTTCTTTTCAATTCTAACTACTTTACATTCAAAATTAGCCATAAGTTTTCTCCTTTTCATCTAACATAACTCATTATACACATAAAATAACAAATGTCAAGAGATTTTATAATAAATATTTGTATAAAAAAATTAAAGAGGAGACTTTTATTATGGCACATAAAATTTGTTTAAAAAGTGTGTTAAAAGATTTAGCTAAATCTTGGGCACAAAATGAAAAAGTAATACCAAGTGGTGTTATTGCTTATGAAGAAGACACAAATAAAATGAAACTTGGCGATGGCATTCATACATTTGCTGAATTACCTTATGCTGGTGGTGAATGTGCTGGTCAAGATGCTTTAGAAAAAGAAGTTGAAGCATTAAAAGAAGAAATCAAAGCATTAAAATCTTCTATTCCAGTTGAACCAATCACTCCTGCTGAAGTATCTTCTGCATTAAAAACTAGTGGTAAAGTTCAATTAGTCGCTGACACAACAATTCCTCCAATTGCTACAGGTATAATGGCTAAAAATGAAACAACTATCAATTTAAATGGTAATAAATTAACATTTGCTACTAATGGTGATAATTCACCAATGATTGTTAAAGGTTCATCACACTATACATTTGTTGGTAATGGTGTAGTTGCACAAGAAGGTACTGGTGCATTAGTTCATGTTGCTTCTCCATCAGCTATTGTTGATGTTTATAATGGTTCTTTTGAAGCAAATGGTGTTGAATGTTTATATTGCCAAAATGGTACAATCAATGTTTATGGTGGTGTATTCAAAGTTGCTAATGAAAATAAAACCTACTTATTAAACTGCTTAGATGCTAGTTATAAAGCAGGTACTGCAAAAATCAATGTATTTGGTGGTAAATTCTATGACTTTGACCCATCAAACAATGCTTCTGAAGGCAAAAGTACAAACTATGTTGCTGAAGGTTATAAAGTAGTAACTGAACAAGATGGTGAACATACAGTTTATGCAGTTGTTAAAGCATAATAAAGATAACAAATGGTTAAAAACCCTCTTATTTAAGAGGGTTTTCTTTTATCCAAATAGTATTGAATTTTCTTAACTCTTAATTGTTCTCCAAATTCTTTACCTTTATATTTTTCCAATGATGGGAACATATCGGCTGAAACATTTTTTAATATTTCAAACATTTCAGATGCTATTTTAGAGCATTCATCAAATTGTTTTACCCGTTCCTCTCTTGGTTGCTTGCCCCTACCATATAAATCTGCCTTAGCAACATTTAATAATAGTTGCATATTTGAGTAATCTTTAAATCCTTTTGTGACATCACAAACAATATCATATATAGAACCAGTTTTCATTTCATATAATCTTCTAATACTCATATGATACTTACAACACATTTTAGCAATATCTTTATATGAATTTGGTACTTTATAGATTCTACATATTTCATCTATTAAAGATAACCCTCTTTCTTCATGTCCATAATGGTGTGGAAGAACATCTTTAGGAGTAAGGTATTTCCCAATATCATGTAGTAAAAGACTGAACTTTTCATACTCATTATATCCGTGCTCATCAGCATACTTTATTGTCAATAATGTATGATTATAAGTATTTCCCTCTGGGTGATGAGTAAGGATTTCAGGAACATTTTTTAATTTAGATATTTTAGGAAATAAGAATTCCAATGTTGCAGTACAATCCATAACCTTTATAAACTTTTCAAAGTTTGATGTTTTTAATGCCTTTTCAAATTCTTTCCAAACTCTTTCTTCTGTTATAAAATTCAGCATACCATCTTTAACCATTGATAGACAAACAACTCTTGTATATTCATCTGGATAAAAATCTAATTGAGCACAAAACCTACAAAATCTTAATACTCTCAATGGGTCTTCTTTAAAAGTTTCACTATTAACAAGTTTTAATACCCCATCACCAATATCTTTCCTACCATTGAATGGGTCAATGATTTCCCCAGTATCAATATCTTCAGCAATTGCATTACAAGTAAAATCTCTTCTTAATAAATCATCATATATAGTAATATTTTTATTAAAATCAAAGAGAAAATCAGTATGCAAACTACCACATTTTCTTTCTGTTCTTGCCAACGCATATTCATCCCCATTTTCATTTAAGAATACAGGAAAATCTTTACCTACTTGTTTATAACCAAGGGATAGCATTTCCTCTATGGTAGAACCAACCACTACATAATCAATATCATTTGGTTCTCTACCTAATAATTTATCTCTAACACAACCACCAACTTTATAAATTTTCATAAATGCTATCCCTTCTCCTCTTTATTTGTCCCATAATTTCAAATATAATCCAGTGGTCTCTTCAAATATTCTTACTAATTCATCACAATAAACATCTTCAAATTCTTTATGAACTTTGAATGTTCTGCCTAAAAATTGCATTACATAAGTATCTTTACCTTCATCATAAATTACTCTAACATACTTTAATTTAGTGTTCATTTTAAATTTAAACATTCCATAAGATTGAACAAAACCTTTATAATCAATTGTTCCATAAGAAAAGTCTGATGCACCAACCATAATTCTTAATACAGAAGCACCACCCATTTGTTTAATAATTGTATCAGCAATTTGTTTTGTGAATTCCATAGTATGTTCCTTTCCTTGTTAACAAATATACTATATAACAATAAAACCTCTTTGTCAAGAGGTTTTATTGAATTTCATCACTAAATAAACTTATTTCAGAAAGAATGATTTTATGAAAATGATTGGTGGAATCTGTATAGTATCTAATCATTTGTCGATATTCTCTATCCAATGCTGCCAAATATATTTTGTACTTCTTTGGTTTAAATATCTTCATACAAAATTCTTGTCTTTTAGTTAGTCGCTTTAACCTTATCCAATTAACAAACTTTAAATGTCCCTTCATACCCAATACCCCTCTTTTTGCTACAGAAACATAATATATATAATTTTAAAAAATGTCAAGTGAAATTTGTACCCAAACTCAACATTCTTTAAAAAATAATATAATTGAAAATGATTGATTTTTTATGAAATTTTGCTCTCACGCAGTTATTTATTTTTTCTATTTAAAAGTTTCTCATAAAACGAATTTAATTCTTCTGTAGCATTATTAAGTCTATAGGAAATGAGACGATAACCAATATATGAAACAATACCAGTGATTAAAAAGAACATCCAAATGGGACTGAAAACCCAAAACCAAGATACTTCTACAACATGATATAATTTAAGTATAATCCAAAGTATAGTTATTTTTACTGCATAATCAAAAATCATTTATATTTAATCCTTTATTGAACCAAAGTGACTTTTATACCAATTACCAAAAAATTGTCCATTATCTCTTTTACTCTTTGATGCTACTGCAATTGGTAACAATCTATATTCATCAACAATAAATTTGTGATATTGAATTCTAAAACTGCTATCCATCATCATATCTAAAGTTATCTTAGAAAAGTCTGGAACACCAATTATTGTCTTTTTATCACCCACCTGCATACCTTGAATTTGAGGGTCAATAATTTTTTCATGTATAAATGAATGGAACTTTTTGGGTAATGGTATTAAATTGTCCGGTAAAGTTTTTCCACCACAATTTAATGGTTGGATGTGGTGGACTGTAAACATTTTACTTTCTTTTCCATTTTCATCTTTGGATATGGGTGAAAATCCTTTCTTAATAAATTCCATATCCCTTTCTGTTAGAGCATCACAATCAAAAAACTCACTATAGTAATAATATTTGTAGATAGTAGATTTTAAATCTCTTTTGTCATCATAACGATTTCTTTCTCTTTGAGATTCTTTAGGGTCAATAATCTCTATATCCATCGTGGTTGTTAAAGATTTAAAATCATACTTCTTGAACATGTTATACCTACCTTTTGGAGTCAGATTCCCCCAAATATCTGAGTATTTCTTCTATATCTTCACTAGATATAATCTCTTTTTTGATATCCCACTCTTCATCTGAAAGATTATAAAAGTCTTTTAAGACCTTATCTTGCTTATCAACTTTGTTGGTTTTCATTGGTATCCAAGCATGTTTAACCCACTTTCCTGAACCACTTGCACACAACAAATTTAATAATAATTCTTTATGTTCAGATAAGTTGAATATATAAGTATTTACCAAATTATTTGTAGATAGTATATAATATTCAGCATCCAAATCATTATATGATTGAGTTGCTGATAACCATCTCAATAATGTATATGGTTGTAACTCTTTATATTGGTCATTATCATAATTTCTAAAGAAATTATAGTTCCTCTTATCTAATTCTGTAATAACCTTAAAGATATCATTCTTATATTGTTTTGCCATTATATATTCCTCTCAAAATATATATAATGTTAGAGATAAATTAGAAAAATGTCAAATTATTTCTTTTCTTCTTTTTTAGGTTTTAATCTTTCATTATCTTCAATTGAGATATATTGTTTCTCTTGAACAAGTGAATTAACTTTACCAGCCATCTCTTTTGAAACTTTGGCGGGGTCTGGGAATTGCTTTTCAAATGCTTTCATTTCCTTTTCAGATGGTCTATCCAATGCTGAAAAATCAATTCCAAGTTTTTCAAAGATAGATAAACATTTTACTTTAAATGCTTCCCAAGAATAAGGAACTAATGCAGTTTCAGTAATCTTTTTATAAACTCTGGATGCAGCATCTACTTGTTTAATTGATTCTTTACAAGCATCAACAGATGTTTTTACTTCTTTAATTTTATCTCCCATTTCTTTGGTTGGAATTTTATCCCAATCTATTTCTGTGTTTTCAGTACTTGATGTTGTTTCCCTATTTTTCAATTCTTCTTTTTGTTTTTCTAAACCTTCCCAATCAACTTGGTTAACTGTTTGGGTATATGTATCAGTAAAAATATCTTTACCGGTTGCTAACATAAAACTTATCCAAAACAATAATCCCAATACTTGAAAAATAGCATTAATGAGATTGACTAAGGGTTTAACTAATGTTCCTATTGGTTCTACACCTGCTAATTTTTCTATTGGGTCTAATAATGATGTCATTTTTTCTACTGATGATACCATTTGTTCTAATTGTTCACCAGGTAATGGGTTTGGCATAACCTTCATCTTCTCAAACATAGGACCATATTGAGATAACATTTCACAATATGAATTTGCTTGAGCAACTGCCATAGCAACACCTCTATCTGTCATAGAAGGATTATAAGGGATATATTTTGCTTTTTCCTCATCACTTAATGCATTGAATTCTTTTTCTGTTAATAACTTTGCCTTCTTTTGCTCTGTTTTTACATTAGTTGAGGTGTTATTAGGGATTTGAGGTATTGCCATTTTAATATATCCTTATCTTGAAATTGTGTTTGATTTAGTAACAGGTTCTATATTGTTTTCTTGTTTCTTCAATTTTCTAAATAATCTAGATACCATCTTAGGTATAAACTTATTCTTATCATGTCCGGCATAAGGTTCATGAGTAGGTATTCTTGTTGCAATAGAATCTTCTTTAGCACCACCAACCATTTGTTCTACTGAAGTTGTTTCGGTAACAATTGTTGGAGTTAAAACAACTTGATTGATAATTGGTATTGGTTGTTGAATTGGTGTTGTTCCTGCCAATGTGGCAAATTGAGCAGTACCATTCAATGTTCCTTGGAATGTACCATTTAATTGAGCATTCTTTGAAGTTAATAAACCAATATTTGCAACCTCTGAAACAACTGTTGGTACAGATACTTGTGAAGAAACATTTAAACTTCCACATTGAGCATTAACACTACCAGCAGTATCTATTGAAAAACCTTTTCCAGACTTCATTGATATCATACCTTTTGCTTCAATATTTACATTGGCATTTGAATGTAGGTTAATATCACCATCAGATGCAACATTCACACCCTTTGCTGAATAACAATCTATATACCCATCATCAGATAATTCCATCCATGCAGAACCATCTTTGTTAATCATATAGATATTACCAGTATCTAATATAAGTATTTGTGTTCCATTTCTTGTTCTAAATCTAAAACCACCATGGAAACGATTTAATTTATCTTCTGTTGAATTTTCTGATAACTCTGCTTTCCATTGCTTTTTATTATGGTAATGCCCATAGTCATCCTTTTCACTATTATCTGTATTATTTGCCCTTGGGTTAACATTCCAGTTAACATTCTTATCTCCGTTTGACCAACCATCATCAATAACAAATTGATTGCCTAATGGTGATAGGAAACCATAACACATTGATGGAACTTCTCTAAAAGATGATGAAGTAGAGATACCTCTTAACAAATCTTTGTCTAACCCTTGTGTTTTTAATGCATTATCTAGTAAAGGATATGTTTGTGCTTCTTGGGATTGTGCTGAAAGATAATTTTGTTCACATTTAGGTGAATAGTCAAGTGAGTCTTTATTTTGAGTTAGGTTGTAAGGAATACCTGGTAACATAATATTATTATTTTTCATTGGTGTACCAAACCAATATGGGTTAGAATTTTCTCCATAACCTGTTGGGAAGAATATAAAAACATAGTTACCTACATATGGCATTGGATTCCACCATCCAAAACTTGTTTGCTGATTATTGAAATCAGATTTATTTTGTGTACCAACGTTTAATGTTAAACCACACATTCCATTAGCACTATGAGCAACAATCCAATTCTTCGGGTCTTTTCTATCAGTTCCTGATTGCAATACCCACACCATTAAATCCCCGTTATATAATGGTGTTCTGGTATCCATAACTTCTGCAATATATATACGAGATGCATCGTTATATCTTTGCAATAACTTTCTCTCATCCCCAACTAATTTATGTCCTGATATTGCCATCTCTTTTTATCCTTTTATTAAAAAACCACCATGGATGAATACAAACCAGCTTGGTTTGCTAAACGATTTATTTCTGCATCATCCTTTGCTTTCTTTTCTTTTCTCTTCTTCTCTTCCCAATTAATTGGAGTTTGATATGTTGGGTTTTTGGTTGATTGAAGAAATGGTGTTGCTACAAAACCTGATAATCTCTGTTTAAAAGAACCACTTTCAAAAGTTGAAACAATTTTTGTTACGAGATATAATGAATTATATGCCATCAATTTATCCTCTCGGTAATTATCAAAGGAATCAACCTCATGAAAATTCTTTTGAAATAATAAAAAATGAGGTAAAACCAAGTATCCCGATGACATATTAGTTGAATCCCCATAAAACATCCAATATGGGTCACCAACAATATCTAGGTCAACAGAAATTTTATGTCCGGTTGTTTGAAACACATTTTCCATACCCAATTTATATCTAATTTCCGATTCTAATTGTTCTTTTTCATTTTTATCTAATGATGTTTTTCCCTCATTTAAAACTTGAGACGATGTTGGGACATCACTAAGTGCAGAATTGCCTTGGGCAATTTTATGCCATGAAGATTGATTTATAAGTTCTCTTTTTTCTTTTTCTTTAATATAATCGTAATATATATCATCAATATATCGCACACTTTTTGGATTATTAAAAAAATTTCTATAACCATTACTTGGATTTATTGATTGAAACATATATGGTGTATTTTCATAAGTTGTATTAGCAAACTTAAAATCGTTATATGTCTTGATTTGGTCGTTGTCTTTAATAGCAAGTAAATCTGTCAACCCATTATTTAAAAACCACATATTATTTGAATCAGATGTGATGGATAATACTTCAGTATTTCGACTATTATATAACCAATAATATTTTTTCTTTAATAACCCCATTTCTTTTATTTTCTTTAAATATTCTTCTTGATTCAATACAGCATTTGTAATATAGTTAGAAGCTTCATTTCCAATTGCTAAAGTTTGAATTTCTTCCATCCCTGGTGCATCCACTAAACCCACATATAATAGATGTTTATAGTAATTAATTCCTCGATGACTGCCCAAATAGACATTACTATAATTCACCTGTATCATTTTTCCAGCTTCGTATATCTTATAAGAAGCAGCTGCTTTTTTTAATGTATCCACAATTGTTTCATTTGATTCCGGAGTATACTTTATGTTTCGTGATATATGCCAAAATGACCCATCATCACTATATGCACCAGCCTCTCCGATTTGTTCATCCAACAATATAATTTCTAAGGGTTGACTATTATGATATAATTTTGAAATTACTTCATGACCATATTGTACTAATAATTTTTTGTTTATTTTCTTTTGAAATTCTTCAATAAATTTTTTGTATGTTGCTCCATCTCTTTCCACTTTAATTTGACCAATATCACCAACAATATTAACATCTTTAGATAAAGACTCATAAAAATGGGGATATAATTTTATTTTATAATTAGTTTTATTACCTTCGGATGAGGTCTTAATATCACCAAACATCATTTGGTAAGTACAACGAGAAGTAGTTTTATTAGCATCTAAATAAATTTTATCCACCGGTTTGCCAGTTGAATGGTCATATCCAGTGAACCAAATACTAATAAAATATGGTTGGTAGATATATGACTCATAATTACATAGATATGATGCCAATGCAATCTTATTAACTAGTGATGTTGAGTTTATCTCTGTTAAACTAAGGTCCATCTCGACTGTTGTCGCACCAAAGTTCGCAGTACCTACAGGTGGATGTGTGACCATAGACAAAGAATCAATGTTGATAGTATTAGTTACCCCACTTTCAGCAATAATAATGGCATCTTCATATAGATTTCTATCTAATGCTCTAATATTATCACTCATAGGAGACATAAGACTCGACAAAAACAAGTTTGTTTTTAATTCAGAATAGGTTTTAAATGTTTTTTGTGGAACCATAAAAAGTTGAATATGATAAGTTACATTATCATATTTTTGTAATTCATTTTCCAAATATGGAAAATCTTCAAACATATTCTCAATTTCGTTTGCATATATACCCATTAGTTATCCTATACATATCTTAGTAAACGTTCTGTTGTTGGTACTATTATACTCATTCCTTGAACTAAGTCAAATATTGGGTCATTAATTTTATCATTATTAAAATATCTAAATACCCATCTATAGTTTTCATTCCCATACAAATCATATGCCAATTTTCCCGGTTTATTATGGTATGTTGGTGAAATAGTTATGATATAATCGGTTGAATCATTTAATGGAATTTTAACCGGAACATAATAAGTTAAGAAATCGGTTGTTTGATTAGTATTCATATATAAACTTTCATTTTTCATTTTTTATTCCTTTACCATGTCCAACCTGATGGGATAAATCCTATAGTTTTTTTAACATAGTCTTCTTCCATAATTTCTTTCGTTTTACAAGTAGCACTATCTGTTTCATACTTCCCTGTCCCAACCAATGTTGTATCAAATGTTTTAAACGATGCTGAGGGATTCTTACCATTATTAGTCAATAGCAGACCTGATTTATAT
>JAEIGA010009848.1_pt1 | contig 14472 bp, 9 predicted proteins | sample 9270691 | NCBI WGS metagenome assembly JAEIGA01 (sample SAMN17057246, study PRJNA624740) | gut metagenome | biome: biome; isolation source: fecal sample | host: Bos grunniens | place: China: Xizang | collected 2019 | reverse complement strand
GTGTACCCACAAGGTAAGGAGCCTTGATAGGGAGGTCTCCGAAACGAAGGTGTGAGCAGGTGTATCCACCCGATTTCTTCGAGTCATAGTCGAAGTATGCCTGGCAGTACTTAGGAGTATTGTCACCGATGATCTTGATGGTGTTCTTGTTCGCTCCGACTGTACCGTCTGAACCGAGTCCGAAGAACTTGCACTCTGTTGTGCCTGGCTTTACGATAGAGAATTCCTCTTTCTGAGGGAGTGACTTGAATGTAACGTCGTCTACGATGCCGATTGTGAATCCATCCTTAGGCTCTGCAAGCTCGAGGTTCTCGTAAACTGAAACGATCTGTGCAGGAGTGGTGTCCTTTGAAGAAAGACCATATCTTCCGCCGATTACGAGAGGAGCGTTGTCCATGCCCTGGAAAAGTGCCTTGATGTCGAGGAAGAGAGGCTCGCCGAGTGAACCCGGCTCCTTTGTCCTGTCAAGGACTGCGATTCTCTTGACTCCCTTAGGAAGGGCCTTCATGAAATATTTTGCTGAGAATGGTCTGTAGAGACGTACGATCATCAGACCTACCTTCTTGCCCTGAGCTGCGAGGTAGTCGATGGTCTCCTTGATTGTCTCGGTCACAGAGCCCATTGCTATGATGATGTTCTCTGCATCAGGATCTCCGTAGTAGTCGAAAGGACGATACTCACGTCCGGTGAGTTCGCTGATTTCGCCCATATATCTTGCTACTGTGTCAGGAACTGCATCGTAATACTGATTGCATGCCTCACGAGCCTGGAAATATACGTCTGCGTTCTGAGCTGTACCGCGGGTTACAGGTGCGTCTGGTGAAAGAGCCTTTGCGCGGAATCTTGCAAGAGACTTTGTGCTTACCATTCCCTTGAGCGCAGCCTCATCGATGAGCTCGATCTTCTGGATCTCGTGAGATGTGCGGAATCCGTCGAAGAAGTGGAGGAAAGGTATGCTTGCCTTTATTGCTGAAAGATGTGCCACTGCTGCCATGTCAAGCGCTTCCTGAACTGAAGCTGATGCGAGCATCGCGAAACCTGTCTGGCGGCATGCCATCACGTCCTGATGGTCTCCGAAGATAGAGAGGGCGTGTGATGCGAGGGCACGTGCAGAAACATGGAATACTGTCGGAAGAAGCTCTCCGGCAATCTTGTACATGTTCGGAATCATGAGCAGGAGACCCTGTGATGCTGTGAATGTGGTTGTAAGGGCTCCAGCCTGGAGAGAACCGTGTACCGCACCGGCAGCACCGCCTTCGCTCTGCATTTCAGTTACCTTTACAACCTCGCCGAAGAGGTTCTTCTTGCCCTGTGCTGCCCACTCATCTACATATTCCGCCATTGTTGATGATGGCGTGATAGGGTAGATGGCTGCATGCTCACTGAACAGATACGCGATATGCGCTGCTGCCCAGTTACCGTCACATGTGACGAATTTTTTCTCGTTTGCCATAATTGAATATGTTTTGTGTTGTATTTGATTGATAATCAATATTGTTGTTCTTAATCAGAGGTGCAAATGATACACATATCATACAAAATTACGGAATTTTGTGCAAAAACGTGCCAAAATTCCGTAAAATTAATTTGCTATAGTAAATCCTGTTGTCCGCATATGACTGCTTCAGCAGGAGCTGTCTTGCCGGTGAGACCTTGAAGGACCTTTCCTGGCCCTGTTTCCATGAAGTATCCGGCTCCGTCATCAGCCATGTTTCTTATGGTCTGAGTCCATCTGACCGGAGATGTGAGCTGAGTCAGGAGGTTGGATTTGATTTCTTCCGGATCTGAAGACGGTCTCGCTGTCACGTTCTGATATACCGGGCAGGCAGGTCTGCGGAATGTCGCTGCCTGGATTGCCTGGGCCAGTTCTGAACGAGCTGGTTCCATAAGAGGGGAGTGGAAGGCTCCGCTAACCGGAAGAGGGAGAGCTCTTCTTGCACCGGCTTCCTTAAGCCGTGCGCATGCAGCCTCGACCGCCGCCTTTTCTCCTGAGATGACGACCTGTCCGTTGCAATTGTAATTGGCGGCGACAACGATGCCTGCAGTTTCAGAACATATCCTTTCGATGGTTTCATCAGGAAGTGCCAGCACTGCTGCCATGCATCCGGGAACCAGTTCGCATGCTTTCTGCATGGCTGATGCGCGCATCGACACGAGACGCAGTCCTTCTTCGAAACTCAGTGCCCCCACGGCGGTCAGGGCGGAGAATTCTCCAAGTGAATGTCCTGCCGCCATGTCCGGCGCGAAGTCCGGAAGGCATGCCGCCAGCACCACCGAATGGAGGAAGATCGCAGGCTGGGTCACTCTTGTCTGCTTGAGGTCTTCTGCAGTGCCTTCAAACATGATGTCAATTATCCTGAATCCCAATATCTCGTTTGCTGACTCCAGCATCCTGCGCGCTTTCCCGCTGTTATCATACAGACTCTTTGCCATTCCCGGAAACTGTGATCCCTGTCCGGGGAATAAATATGCCTTCTTCATTGTTATAGTCATCAAATTTATCTATCTTTGCCATCCATTTGCCCCTATAGTTTAATGGATAGAATTTCAGATTCCGGTTCTGACGGTGGCAGTTCGATTCTGCCTGGGGGTACTGAAGGAAGGGGCGTCAGCCCCTTTCTTTGTATCAGGAAACCGCTATCTGCACCATTGGTCGAGCCAGCGGAAATATTCCCTGTGCCACATCATGGCATTCTGCGGTTTAAGGATCCAGTGGTTCTCATCAGGGAATATGAGCAGTCTTGAAGGTACTCCCATCATCTGTGCTGCATTATATGCCGCCATACCCTGATCTACCGGCACCCTATAATCCATTCCTCCATGAATGACCATAAGAGGCGTATGCCATCTTGTGACCAGTCTGTGTGGTGACAGGTCATAGTGGCGTATAGCCTTAGGAAGATTGCTCCATGGGGATCCTCCCTGCTTTATGCCCCCGAATGTCACGCCGTCCCCTGCAGGACCTGTCGGGCATTCCGAAGTGCCCACGCGCGGGTCGAATTCCGCCTCGTGCAGACCTCCGTTGTCGAAATTAGGGAACCACATCTCTTCAGTGGTCATGTACATGTGTTCCTCATTGAAGATGCCGGCGTGGGCGATGAACGCATCGAATACGTCACCATGGGTGCCGCAGAGATAATAAACGGAATATCCGCCGTAACTTGCACCGCAGGCGGCCATCTTGCCCACATATGGTTCAGCCTTCACCTCCTTTGCGGCTGCAAGGTAATCCTGCATGTTCAGACCGGGATAGTCACCTGAAATCTGTTCGGTCCATTCCTGGCCGAAGGCTGTGGTTCCGCGTCTGTTAGGAAGCACCACTACATAGCCCTGGGATGTCATGAGCCTGTAGTTCCATCTGTAAGACCATCCCTGGCTGAGTGTTCCCTGAGGGCCTCCAAGGCATATCGTGATTGCCGGATATGTCTTGCTCTCATCGAAATGAGGAGGGTAAAGCACCCAGGTAAGCATGTCTTTTCCGTCCACTGTCCTGATCTGTCTTGCTTCGGTCTTGTGGTCGGCAAGCTGTGAAAGGATGTGGCCGTTCTCATCGGTGATCATGTGTATGACGCACTCACCTTCCTGATTTATGTCTATGCGGGCCAGTTCGGTAGGGAAGTCCATGCTGCAGATGGTCGTGAAGATTGACCTGTTGGCCTCATGCCCGAATGTCATGTGGAACGGACTTCCGAAGTCGTTCCAGAATGTGTCGTCGGTAAGTCTGCAGATCTTCCATCCGTCATCCTGCAGAGTTGCCTCAAATATGCCCTGAAGACCTTCCGCAAGTGAGGCAAAGCAGATCGCTTCATTGCCATTCCATACCGGTCCGGATACGTTGTACTTGAATCCTGCGGTTATGTCCTTGATGTCGCTTATCTGCGGAAGTCCCTCTTCGGGCCAAGTTACTTCTGCTACCATAAGCCTTTGTTTGTCAGCCTCATATCCGTCTCTTTCCATGCTGATCCAGCAGATCTTCGAGCCGTCCGGACTCCATACCGGATCCGTGTCATACCCTCCCTTCATGTCTATGACAGAGCATGCTCCGGTGACAGTATCATAGATATAGATTTCCGTATTTGTAGAGAATGCGTATTTCTTGCCCTCAAGCTTTCTGCATGAATAAGCTATGAATCTTCCGTCCGGGCTCCAGTCGAGCTGCTCGAGTCCTCCGAAAGGTTCGGTAGGAAGCTCATAAAGACCGTTTTCATCGGCGAGAATGTCCTTTGAAGTCTCTGCTGTAACGTGAATGTTTCCGTCAAAACTGAATTTTGAGACATAAGTGTGAGGGATCTCCATCACGGTGTGGTCCCAGTGACGGTACATCAGGTCATCAGTCGTATATGCAGTTGCCTTTGTCAGGTCTTCATAACAGTCAGCAGGCGATTTGACAGCACTCTTTACATAGCTGATATACATGACCTTGGACTGGTCAGGAGATAGCTTGAACTCTCCTATCCCAGCAGCTACATCACTGATCCTGACGCATTTGCCCAGTTTCCATCCGTTCTTTGTCTGGCAGACGGGAGCGACGTGGATCTGTCCTCCCATCAGGAATGCGATGTGTTTTCCGTCGGCGCTCCACCTTGCATTGGATATGCTCTTGCCTGAGCGTGTAAGCAGACAAGATGATGAACCGTCAATGTTACATACATAAAGGTTGCGGACGCTTCTGTTGTCTTCTACCGACGTATATGACACTCCATATAATATATGTTGTCCGTCGGGTGATATCTGTGGGTCGGAAAGGCGGCCGAAGGCGAGAAGTGCTTCCGGGGTCATCTTGCCGTCTGTGATTTCGATGGAGCTTCTGCCGATGAAGCCCTCGCTGCTGATTCCGTTGTTTTCCTTTTTCATAATCATTATTACTCCTATGGCTATCAGTGCCAATATGCAGAATCCTGCGATCCTTCTGAATGTCTTCATATCGATATGTGTTTTTTACTTGTAAATGTCGGCGGCCTTTGAAAGTTCGCGGGCAACTTCTTCCCTTACTTCTGCCGGTGACAGGACTTCAATCCTGCTGCCGTATCTGCAGAATTCCATTATGAGATTTTTGTCCGGGCAGACAAAGATGCTGAATGTCACGCTGTTGTCGTCGGATGCGATCTCTTCCTGGCTTTTATGGACCGGAAGGTCTCTGAAGAATTTTGCTTCAGTGCGGGATGTCCTGAATTTCACTGTCTTTCCAGGACCGGAAGGCAGATAGATTCCGAAGCTTGTAGCAAAGGTCTCTTCAATGTCAAAGCCCCTCGGCATCCTGAATGTTCCGCCGGTTTCCTTCATATTGAGGACGCGGTCAAGACCGTACACTCTCAATCCATCTCTTTCCACACAGTATGCCACTATGTACCATCTTTTAGCATATTCCTTCACTGCGTACGGATGCAGGGTGTATGTGCCGGATTCGTCGCTTGTATACTTCAGGTATTCGATCTGCATCTCGCGGCTCTCCTTCATCGCTTCCATGATTCCGGTCAGGTGTCTGTGGCCTGATGGGATGTCTTCGACAGATATTCTTCCTGCAAGCTTCTCCTTGCCAAGGGTGAGCATGTTGTTTACTGTGAATGTATTGATCAGCCATGCACTTTCAGCATTTTCGTCCGATATATCGTCCGCAGATGCGATGAAATATCTGTTTGTGCTCCTGTTGCATTCGATCCTTATGCCGAACGCATCTTCGACGGCTTCCCTGTGATTGTTGAACGTCCTTCTTGAATAGGTCGTGTCAAATCTGTCTTCCCATCTTCCGGTTATCTCCTCAAGGCTCAGACCTCTTTCGCCTGCGCGTATGAAGGTCTGTACCAACCAGATGTATTTCTGTAAAAGTTCTGTTATCATCAGCTTATCTTGCTATAGTCCTTTATCTGATATTTGTCTTTGCGCAATTCCTTTCTTAGCAGCTGGTTGCGGTCCGAGTGGAGTGTCGGGTCTTCGCTCAGCACCTTCTCTGCTGCCGCTCTTGCCGCGTTAAGGATGAGTCCGTCTTTAGCTAAAGAAGCTATGTTGAGGCTTATCGGCAGGCCGCTCTGCTGTGTGCCTTCCAGGTCCCCGGGACCTCTCATCTTCATATCTTCTTCGGCCAGTTCGAATCCGTTTTCCGTCGCGCACATCAGTTCTATGCGGTGCTTTGATTCTTTGCTTAACTTATGTCCTGTCATAAGGACGCAGTAGGATTTCTCGCTGCCTCTTCCGACGCGTCCCCTGAGCTGGTGCAGCTGGCTGAGACCGAAGCGTTCCGCACTTTCGATTACCATTACCGACGCATTCGGCACATCCACTCCGACTTCGATTACGGATGTCGCCACGAGGATGTGGGCCCTTCCTGCTGCGAAGGCATCCATGTTCATGTTCTTCTCCTCGTTGCTCAGTTTTCCGTGTACGACAGCCGTCTTGTACGGAGGAAAAGGAAATGCCTTGACTATTTTTTCTATACCGGCTTCAAGGCTTTGATAGTCAAGTTTTTCGGTTTCGTTGATCAGGGGGTATACGACGAATACCTGCCTTCCCTTGGCGATCTCGTCATGCATGAATCTGTATAAAGCTCCTCTTCTCCCTTCGGTAGCATGTATCGTCTGCACGGGTTTTCTTCCGGGAGGAAGTTCGTCTATGACCGATACTTCAAGGTCTCCATATAATGTCATCGCAAGTGTGCGCGGGATAGGGGTGGCGGTCATCACCAGCACATGTGGGGGAGCTCCGCATCTGGATTTGTTCCACAGCTTTGCCCTCTGCTCCACTCCGAATCTGTGCTGCTCGTCAATTATGGCAAGTCCAAGATTGTGGAACTGTACTGTGTCCTCTATCAGGGCATGCGTGCCTACTATGATGCCGATGCTTCCGTCCAGAAGTCCCGCGTGTACCTCGCGTCTTTCGGCGGCCTTCGAACTGCCTGTCAGCAAGGCTGATTTCACTCCTGTCGGGGCCAGGAACTTCTGTATGTTCTTGAAATGCTGTTGGGCAAGCACTTCGGTCGGTGCCATGATGCAAGCCTGGTATCCGTTGCCGATGGCTATAAGGGCGGTGAGTACGGCTACCATTGTCTTGCCGCTTCCGACATCTCCCTGAAGCAGGCGGTTCATCTGATGCCCGCTCTTCATGTCGTTCCTGATTTCTGTGATTACCCTTTTCTGGGCTCCTGTCAAAGGGAACGGAAGTGAGGCGAAGCAGCTGTTGAAGGCTTCTCCCACACGGGGCATGGTTATTCCGTTGTCTGCGCTGCTCCTTACATATTTCTGTTTCAGAAGCGACAGCTGCAGGTAGAACAGTTCCTCGAACTTCAGCCTGTATCTGGCTTTTTCAAGTGCCGCCATGTCTTTGGGGAAGTGTATGTTGCGGAGGGCGAAGTGTATAGGGACTAAGCCAAGTTCTATCATGAGGTGCTCAGGCAGGCTCTCCTCGACATAAGGAAGTGCTTTCTCCAAAGCCGCTGCCATTATCTTGTTCATCACTTTGCCTGTGATGCCTCCATTTTTCAGCCTTTCGGTGCTGGGGTAGACACCGGTCATTGTAGCGCCGGCTCCGGTGGCATTTCCTGTCTTTGGAACATCGGCGGAGTCAACTTCCGGATGCACTATGTTCATGCGGCCGTTGAAGGTAGCCGGTTTTCCGAAAAATATGAATTCCCCGCCTGCCTTGAGACGTTCATACATCCATTTGATTCCCTTGAAGAATACCATCTCCATCTGTCCTGAACCATCGTCAACCCAAACGCTCATCCTGCGTATGGTGTTGAATTTCAGATTATCATCCAGAGGTATTGCCTCCCTGGCTGCAGAACTGCCATAGAGATCCGTGCGTATGACCTTGGCTTTTACCTGTATGAATGCCATATCCGGCATGGCGTCGGCTATTCTTGTGAATGAACTTCTGTCAATGTGGCGGAACGGGTATAGCCTTATCAGCGAGCCTATGGTGTCTGTGCCCAACTCCTTTTTCAGCAGTTCGGCTCTCTTAGGTCCTACCCCGGGCAGGTACATGATTTCGGTATCCAATCCGTATTGTGCCATAATACGGCAAATTTAATGAAAAATAAATAAAAAGCCCTATATTTGTATGTTAAAACAGAATAATCTAAAGCTATGTCAAGAAAATTAATAGTGGGAATCACGCAAGGTGACGGCAACGGTATCGGATACGAAGTGATAATCAAGGCGCTTGCCGATGAGAGGATGCTGGATCTGTGTACTCCTGTCATTTACGGATCATCGAAGATCTTCGGATTCTACAAGAAGCAGATTCATAATATAGAACAGATAAATACAAATGTAATAGCGTCGGCTGCAGATGTTCATCCTAAAAGGGTGAATATAGTTAATTGTCTCCCTGATAATGTGTTCGTCGAGCCAGGACAGGCTACTCCGGAATCTGCAAAATCTGCGATGACTGCACTTGCCAAGGCGGTTGAGGATATAAAGGCAGGCCATATCGATGTGCTTGTTACCGCACCTATCAACAAGAGGGCGATGGCTGGCGAGGGATTCGGCCACACCGGCCATACGGAATATCTTGAGAAGGAGTTCGGTGTTGACGAGGTGGCCATGATAATGGTCTGCGACAATCTGAAGGTCGGAGTTGTGACCGGACATGTCTCTCTGAAGGAGGTTCCCGGCATGCTTACAGTTGATTCGATTCTGAAGAAGCTCCGCATTATGAAGACTTCTCTTCAAAGGGATTTCGGTATCGATGCTCCGAAGATTGCAGTACTCGGTCTCAATCCGCACTGCGGTGACGGAGGCCTTCTTGGTGATGAGGAGAGCAGGATCATACTTCCTGCAGTTCAGACTGCTGTGGAAGAGGGGATAATGGCTTTCGGCCCGTATTCTCCTGACGGATTCTTCGGCCTGGGTAACTATCGCAAGTTCGATGCAGTTCTGGCAATGTATCATGACCAGGGGCTTACACCGTTCAAGGCCCTTGCGTTTGAGGAGGGGGTCAACTATACCGCAGGTCTTCCGATTGTAAGGACGTCTCCGGACCATGGTACGGCTTATGAAATGGCTGGTCGCGACATGGCTGATCCGAGGTCGATGATTTCTGCAATATATGCGGCTATAGACATATATAACCGTCGTGCTGATTATGATGAACTGGTCGAGAACCGAATGACCGTGAAGTTGCCTGATACGGAGATCAAGCCTCGTGGAGGACGTATAATAGAGTAGTCATGGAGCAGAACAGACCGCCCATATTTTTATTTACAGACGGTGCGGCGAGCGGAAATCCAGGCCCGGGAGGATATGGCGTCGTGCTGAAGTGTGCCGGAAAGGAAAAGGAAATGTCTGAGGGATTCTGTCTGACGACCAATAACCGGATGGAACTTCTCGCCGTGATCAAGGGACTTGAGGCCATAAGGTGGGATAATGCTGAGGTGCATGTCTACAGTGATTCTTCATATGTTGTGAATGCCATCAATAAGGGCTGGCTTGATAACTGGATAAGAAAGGATTTTGCCAAGACCAAAAATCCTGACCTGTGGAGACGCTTTGTACCTTTGCTCAGAAAGCATCGCGTAGCTTTTCACTGGATAAAGGGGCATGCCGGCCATCCTGAAAACGAGCGTTGCGACCGTCTTGCGGTTGCTGCAGGCGCAGGTGCTGTGGCTTCCGGCGTACAGCTGCCTCCGGATCCGGGTTATGTTCCTGAGCAGGAAGGATTAATTTGATCAAATCTATATTCTATGAAGAGAGTTTTGGTAGTGCTTATGGCGCTTATGCTGATTGCTTCGGCCGATATGTGGGCTCAGAGAAGACACAGGCCGCCTGTGCGTCGACATCACACAATGTCTGCCGATGGGATCGGACTTGATTTCAGCTATGTGCATTCATGGTACAGGACGACCGATTGGGCGTCTGATGAAAGGGTGGTTTCCGAAGGACTTGATGGTTTCAGGATAGGTCTCAATAAGGATTTTACGCTGGTTCCTCATGCCCTGTATTTTCAGACCGGCCTGGATTATACCTATCTCAATGACGCTAAAGACAAAAGTGTCGCATCTCTGAAGATAATAGGGGACAGGACGGAACATGCGTTGAGCATCCCGTTGAGGTTGAAGTATCTTGTGCCGGTGTCTGACAGGATCAAGGTGGGTGTTGATGCAGGCCCTTCTCTTGTATGTGGCCTTTCATCGAAATTGAAATATCGTACAAGATTGAATGAGAACTCCACTGCCTTTTATATTTATGATTATCATAGTGGAAAGACGAAGGTGGAGTCAATGCCTCCGGCGGTACAGGAGTGGGCGGACGCACAGCAGCCAGGGACATCTTTAAGGAGACTTGACGTTCAGCTGGGAGCCGCAGTGGCAGCTGAGTTCCTTGATGTGCTTGAGGCCAAGGTCGGGTGTGATTTTGGTCTGGTCAATAATTATAAAGGCCAGTTGTCGGATGCATATAAAATGCGTCAGGGACAGTTCTATCTGGCAGTCGGATTGCGTTTTTAGACCGTATTTCATGCCAAAATGGCAGTAAATTTGGGTAAATCACAGATTGTCATTATATTTGTAGGTTGTCTGCGTTGTTCTGCAGGCAACCTGCATTTGTTAATGAAATAAACTAAGGATACACATGTCATTTACAGACGTTTTCAAAAAGATCTTCGGCACAAAGGCTGACCGTGATCTGAAGGCCCTCAAGCCTAGGCTCAACGAAGTGCTGGAGGCCTATAAGACTATTGATCTTCTTTCCGATGACCAGCTCAGGGAGAGGTCGCAGGCATTGAAGGACAGGATACAGGCAGCTATTGCAGCTGACGAGGCGAGAATAGCCCAGATAAAGGAAGATCTGGAGAAGGATATTCCGCTTGAGGAAAAGGAAAAGCTCGCTACCGAGGCGGATAAGCTTGTCAAGAAGGTTGATGAGACCATCGAGAAGGTGCTTGATGAGATCCTTCCGGAGGCCTTTGCCATCATGAAGTCTACAGCTCGCCGTTTCAAGGAGAACCCTGTGATCAGAGTCAAGGCTACTCAGTTTGACCGTGATCTCAGTGCGACAAAGGAATTTGTGACCATTGAGGGAGATTATGCAGTATGGCAGAATCACTGGCTGGCTGGCGGTAACGAAGTTACCTGGGATATGGTCCATTATGATGTGCAGCTCATCGGAGGTATTGTGCTGCATCAGGGCAAGATTGCCGAGATGGCTACAGGAGAGGGTAAGACTCTCGTTGCTACACTTCCTGTCTTCCTTAACGCACTTGCAGGAAAGGGTGTGCATGTTGTGACTGTCAACGACTACCTCTCTAAGCGTGACTCCGAGTGGATGGGACCTCTTTATATGTTCCATGGTCTCAGCGTTGACTGCATCGACAAGCATCAGCCAAACAGCGAGGCCCGCAAGAAGGCTTATGCATGCAACATCACCTTCGGTACCAACAATGAGTTCGGTTTTGATTACCTGCGTGACAACATGGCAGGATCGATGGGAGACCTCGTTCAGAAGAAACATCATTTTGCAATTGTCGATGAGGTGGACTCTGTGCTGATTGATGATGCGCGTACTCCTCTCATCATTTCCGGTCCTGTACCAAAGGGTGAAGATCAGCAGTTCATGGAGTTCAAGCCTTATGTGGAGCGTCTTTACAGTGCTCAGAAGGCTCTGGTGAACCAGCTGCTCAATGAAGCAAAGAGGCTCATCGCCGACGGAAACGAGAAGGACGGTGGAGTGCTCCTGTTCAGGGCGTACAAGGGATATCCTAAATACAAGCCTCTCATCAAGTTCCTCAGCGAGCCTGGAATGAAGCAGCTTCTTCAGAAAGTCGAGAACTATTATATCCAGGATAATGAGCGTGAGATGCCGTTCATTACTGATGAACTTTATTTCGTCATCAATGAAAAGCAGCATTCGGTCGATATGACTGATAAGGGTCGTGACCTTATTACCGGCAATCTTTCCGATCCTGCATTCTTTGTGCTTCCTGATGTGGGTGCGGCTATTGCTGAGGTGCAGAAGTCGGGTCTTACTGCTGAGGAAAAGCAGCTCAGGAAGGATGAGATCATGGCTGATTTCGCCCTTAAGTCAGAGCGAGTTCATACCGTGAGTCAGCTTCTTAAGGCATACACTATGTTCGATAAGGAGATTGACTATATCATCGTTGACGGCAAGATCAAGATTGTGGACGAGCAGACCGGTCGTGTGATGGAAGGACGACGTTGGAGTGACGGACTTCATCAGGCGGTAGAGGCGAAGGAGAATGTGAAGGTTGAGGCTGCCACCCAGACATTTGCTACGATTACGTTACAGAACTATTTCCGTATGTATCACAAGCTTGCCGGAATGACCGGTACAGCAGAGACCGAGGCCGGTGAGTTCTGGTCCATCTATAAGCTCGATGTGGTCGTGATACCTACAAACAGGCCGATCGCACGTATTGACTGCAATGACCTTATCTATAAGACAAAGAAGGCAAAATATGAGGCAGTGATTGCAAAAGTGGCAGAGCTGACCGCTCAGGGACGCCCGGTACTGGTCGGAACTACAGATGTGGAGACTTCCGAGCTCCTCAGCCGTATGCTCCGCCTGCGCGGCATCCAGCATCAGGTTCTCAATGCCAAGCAGCATGCCCGTGAGGCGGAGGTGGTCGCTCATGCAGGTAAGCCTGGCACCGTGACCATCGCTACCAATATGGCGGGTCGTGGTACCGACATCAAGCTTACTGATGAGGTGAAGGCTGCAGGTGGTCTTGCCATCATCGGTACCGAGCGTCATGACAGCCGCCGAGTTGACCGTCAGCTCCGCGGACGTTCCGGACGTCAGGGTGATCCGGGTTCTTCGATCTTCTATGTATCTCTTGAAGACAAACTCATGCGTCTGTTCGGTTCTGAAAAGATTGCAGGTCTGGTAGACAAGATGGGTATGGAGGAGAATGAGGCGCTTGAGCACAGCATGCTGAGCAGCTCGATCGAAAGGGCGCAGAAGAAGGTTGAGGAAAATAACTTCGGTATCCGTAAGAGACTCCTTGAATATGACGATGTCATGAACTCTCAGAGAGAGGTTGTATATACGAAGAGGCGTAATGCACTTTCAGGCGAGAGGGTAGAGATAGATGTCATGAACATGATGCAGGACATCGTGCAGATTCTTGTTGAGAAGGCTGAGGAGATGGATTATGAGTCGTTCTCTGAAATGGTCATGATGTCACTTTCGATGGATCTTGGTTTTGATGAGGAATTCTATAATTCTGCAAAGCCTAGGGACATTGAGGCGCGCCTTCTCGAACATGTGCAGTCTACCTATACCCGTAGGATTGACAATATGGTTCAGAGAGCCTTTCCTATCATCAAGGAAGTATATGAGAAGCAGGGTGCAATCTATCAGAATATCGCCATTCCGATCTCTGACGGTCGCAAGATGCTGACTCTCTCTGTAAACCTTAAGAAGGCCTATGAGACTGAGGGTAGGGAGATCGCCCGCGCTCTCAGCAAGACAATCACTCTCTGGCAGATTGATGAACGTTGGAAGGAGCACCTCCGCGATATGGATGACCTGAAGCAATCGGTGCAGAATGCAACTTATGAGCAGAAGGATCCTCTCCTCATCTATAAGTTCGAGAGCTTCAATCTCTTCAGCCAGATGCTGGAGGAACTCAACAAGAGTGTGCTTTCATTCCTCCTCAGAGCCCATATTCCTCTCAGGGATGCATCGGAAGCAAAGGCTCCGGCTCCTCAGCCTCGCAGGCAGGAAATGAGCCAGATGCAGACATCAAGGACAGATCTTGTTACGAACGGAGGTGAGCCGAAGAGCAATATGCCTGTGCATGTGGACAAGCAGGTAGGAAGAAATGATCCATGTCCATGCGGCTCGGGCAAGAAGTTCAAGAACTGTCACGGAAAGGGACTGTAATCAGCTGTTTTAATAGTAACACGATTAAATACAATTAGTTATGGCAAAAGTAGACCCTGTTGTCAATGTCAATACCATCAGCCGGATTTCGGCAGGTACTGTGATCAAAGGTGAAATCTTGTCTCCGAATGATATCCGCATCGACGGTACGTTTGAAGGCCGCGTCCAGAGCAGTGGAAGAGTTGTCATAGGAGAAAGTGCTGTGATCAAAGGCGATATCGTATGTACTCACTTGGACCTTTGGGGTAAGGTGGAGGGTAATGTATATGTCAAGGATACCCTCTCTCTGAAGGACGGATGCGTGATGAACGGAAACCTTCATGTCAGAAGATTGTCCGTGGAACTGGGTGCCGTATTCAACGGAAATTGTGCTACCATATCCGAGTCTGAATTCGATAAGATTTCGGGCATTCAGCAGCCTAAGGCCGGCCAGCATGCCGCAGCATCTCCTGCGAACTGATCGGGCATGTCAATATGAAAACGAGAGCCAGGTACGATGATGTCGTACCTGGCTCTCGTTTTCATCTTGACATGCCCGATCAGTTCGCAGGAGATGCTGCGGCATGCTGGCCGGCCTTAGGCTGCTGAATGCCCGAAATCTTATCGAATTCAGACTCGGATATGGTAGCACAATTTC
>JAEIGA010009847.1_pt1 | contig 14473 bp, 13 predicted proteins | sample 9270691 | NCBI WGS metagenome assembly JAEIGA01 (sample SAMN17057246, study PRJNA624740) | gut metagenome | biome: biome; isolation source: fecal sample | host: Bos grunniens | place: China: Xizang | collected 2019 | reverse complement strand
TTCTGGAACAACTACATCATATCAGTGGGCGAATACAGGGCGGTCATTTGTGCCTAATGATAATGAGGATAGAATTATTGCACTTGAAGCTACCACAGCATTAAACAAAGCAAAGATTAACAGTCACGAAACCAGAATTTCAACATTAGAGAATAGAAAAGACGATGATATTCCTGATTATGTTATTACCGAGTCTGAGGAAGTAATCGGCAAGGTGATTTCCGCACAGAGTGGCAGAACCTTTACTTTTGGTGCAATTACCGACTTGCATTATGGCAACAGTAGTAATACGGTTGGTGCGGAAAATGCTTGTAGGGCTATGAAATACATTGACGAGAATATCAAACTGGATGCGGTAGCGGTTCTGGGCGATTATACAGATGGCTATCCGGCGAGTGGTTTGGCTAATGCAATCGGAGATTTCAAGGCTATTAACAGGGTTCTGGATGATTTGCGATTTGCTCCTAATCTGCGTATACAAGGCAATCATGATTACTACGCCAACAATGCCCCTGTTATCAGCCGTTTCATTCAATCGTACAGTGAGGATGTGGTGTGGGGCGATAAGTTAGGCGGTTATTTCTACAAGGATTTTGAAGACTACAAACTGCGTATCATTTGCGTGAATACAACAGAAACGGATAATGCTAATATCGGTTGTTCTGCTACGCAGTATCAGTGGTTTGCTAATTCTCTGGACATGACTTCAAAGGGTAATGCAAGCGAATGGCAAATTCTTGTATTATCCCATCATCCGCTTGATTGGTATGTAACAGATGGAAGATTTATCTTCTGTAGAATACTCGATAACTATGTAAAGGGAACCAATTGGACTACATCGGCAGGAGATGTTACTTGTAATTTCTCTGGTAAGAATGGTGCGAAACTGATTGGAAACATTCATGGTCATATTCACAACCTGCTAACGGATTATATCCATATAGACAACGCATCTAATGGTAATAAGACAACGGTTCGGAGATTGGCAACACCAGAAGCCTGTGTTGGGCGTGAAAATCAGTATGATGCTCCGTGGAAAGATGGTACAAGTTATCCGAAAACAGCAGGAACAGCAGACGAAACATCGTTCTGTATTTACTGTATTGACCTTGATGCTCATACAATCAAGGCTATCTGCTATGGTGCAGGATATGACCGTACAGTAAGTTATTAGTAAACATTCGGAATAGAAAGGACTCCACTCCGGGGTCCTTTTTTGATGTCAAAAAAGGAAAGGAGGACACCATCATGGCAGGACCACGGCAACCGATCGCCCTGGTGCAGGCGAAGGGAAAAAAGCACCTGACGAAGGCAGAGATCCAGGAGCGCGCCCGCCAAGAGGTGGCGCCGATCAATGACGATCTGACTCCTCCACCCTATCTCACAGCGGCGGAGAAAAAGCGCTTCGCGAAGCTCGCCCAGCAGCTGGACAAGCTGCAGATCCTGGGCGAGACCGACGTCGAGGCACTGGCCCGCTATGTGTCCGCGCAGACCATGTACGAGCAAGCAGTCAAGGAGCTGCGCACGCTGCAGAAGCAGCGACCGAAGACAGACGACGCTGCTGCCGTGATCGGCTGGGCCAACGCTCTGGAGATCATGGACAAGCGCGTCGACCGGTTCTACAAAATGGCAGCCAACGCAGCCGCCGCTCTGGGGCTGACGATCTCCTCCCGCTGCAAGCTGGTGGCACCGGTTAAGCAAGAGGCGCCGAAGGTGAATAAGTTCAGCAAGTTCGGGGCGACATCATGATCGACCGCGTCACTGAGTACGCTCGCGCAGTCGTGGCCACTGGCCGCTATCCTGACACGGGGCAGCGCTGCGGCTATCTTCACATTTTAGCCTGCCAGCGTCACCTCACGGATCTGGAGTGGCAGAACTCTGAGGCGTTCCCCTACTACTGGGACCCCGAAGCAGCTGAGCGCGTGCTGGAGTACGCGGAGACGCTGACCCTGTCCGAAGGATCCGAACCTCGCCCGCTGCATCTCCTGGGCTGTCAGCAGTTCGACATCGGCTGCACCTTCGGATGGAGGAAGACAGTCAACGGCTGCCGGCGCTTCCGTCGCCGGTATAAGTCCATCAGCCGCCAGCAAGGCAAGACAATGGAGAACGGCATCATCGGCCCCTATATAGCCGGCTTTTCAGGTTATAAACACGGCAAGCTATTCACCGTGGCCACGAAGAAGCGCCAGGCGCGTCTGGCCTGGGAGGAGATGGCCAAGTTCGTCAAAGCAGACCCGGATCTCGGGGAACTGTTTGACGTCAAAGACTACAAGAGCACGATCATCGCCAAGATGACAGAGTGCACGATCGAGGCGCTGAGCCGTGAGTCCGGACTGGACGATGGCTTCCGCGCCATTTTTGCGTCGATCGACGAGCTGCACCAGCACAAAGACAACGGCGCATACAAAGCAATATACAACGGTACGAGATCCCTCCCGGAGACGCTGATCAGCATGATCACGACCCGAGGCAAGAAGCTGAACAGCTTCTGCAAGGAGATGGACGACTACTGCATCAAAGTCCTCAAAGGTCTCACGACCGCAGAGGACTTTTTTATTGACATCTACTGCCTGGACGACGGCGACGACATCTGGGACGAGGACAACTGGCCGAAGGCCTGCCCGTTCACCTGCTCCGATCCTGAGCGCCTGGCCACGCTGCGCCAGGATGCCAAGACAGCCCGAGACATGGGCGGCATGGAGCTGGCCGACTTCCTCTGCAAGTGCCTCAACCTGTGGGTGAAGAACACAGACGACCAGTTCATCGACCCGGATGCCTGGCAGGCCTGCGGATCCGATCGGGCGCTGCAGGACATCGTCGACGCCGGCCATCGTGACTGCTGGGTCGGCCTGGACCTGTCAAGCGGCGGCGACCTGACGACGCTGGCCCTGGAGTTCCCAACGGATGGCGACAAGTTCTACCTGTACAGCCACAGCTTTATGCCACGCGGCCGGCTGGAGGAACACGTCGAGACGGATCTGGCACCCTATGACCTGTGGGCTCAGCAGGGTCTGATCACGATCACCGGCGGCAGCACGTCCTACATGAACGACTACAAGTTCATTATTTCACACTTGACTGAGCTCAAGGAACGGTACGGCCTCAACTTCCTGGGCATCGGTATCGACCCGCACAACGCTGCCGGCGTCATGCAAGACCTGGAAGTCTTCGGCTGTCCTGTCGTGGTCATCGCGCAGTCGGCGCGGAACCTCAACGACGCGACCGTGGCCGTGCAGCTGCTGACCAAAGGCAATCAGCTGGAGTATGACAAGAAAAACGAGCTCCTGACCTGGTCCATGGTCAATGCTGCGCTGACCCGGAACAGCTTCGACGAGCTAAAAGTCGACAAGAAGCCGGGCGCCCGGTTTAAGCGCATCGACCCCGTCGACGCGATCATCGACGCCCACGCGCTGCAGCTGCTGAACAAGCCAGCCGATGACCAGGTGGACGTGGCTGCAGAGCTTGACGCCTATCTGTCACTGATGGGCTGGAAATGAGGAGGACATCAACATGAAACTATCGCAAAGGATCAAGGCCTCGATCCGTATGCTGCGCAATAAGAGCGCGGACACGGTGGAGCTCGACGAGCTGCTGCGCTTCCTGGGAGTCCGGGAGAAGAACGCAGCCGCACAGAGCGAGGCCACATACTATGCCTGCTGCAAAGTGCTGGCCGAAGCGGTCGGCAAGCTGCCGCTCAAGGTCCAGCAGGCGACACCGGGCTCAGGCGTCCGCGTGACCCGCGAGCACAGGTACTACCGGATGCTGAACGAGCGGCCGAACAGATACATGAGCGCCAGCGTCTTCTGGACAGCGATGGAGCTCTGCCGGAACCACTTCGGCAACGCGTACGCACTGATCGACACGAGCGACCCGTACCATCCGCAGCTCTGGCCGATGGACCCGCGCTGCGTCAAGGTCTACTACGATAACGCCAAGCGCCTGGACCAGGTGCCTGACGTCTACTACCAGTACAGCGGCCCCGAAGGGACTGCCGTCTACGGATCGGAGTCGGTGCTGCACTTTAAGAGCCACAACACCCTGGACGGCCTGGTGGGCATCAGCGTGCGCGAGCAGCTGGCCGAGACCATACAGGGCAACGTCAAGGCGCAGAAGGTACTCAACAAGCTGTACGACAGCGGCATGACAGCCAAGTCCGTGCTGCAGTACACCGGCAGCCTGAACGACGAGAACGTGCGGACACTGGTCCAGGGGATCAAAGAGTACGCAGCAGACGAGAAGGCCGGCGTCGGTGGCAGCAACGTCATCCCGGTGCCGACAGGCTACAGTCTGACACCGCTCACGCTCAAGCTGGCCGACAGTCAGTTCCTGGAGATCAAACAGTACAGCGCGCTGCAGATCGCTGCCGCGTTCGGCGTCAAGCCGTACCAGGTCGGCGACTACACCAAGAGCAGCTACGCGTCCGCAGAGGCGCAGCAGCTGAGCTTCCTGGTCGACACTCTCCTCTTTATTGTTAAGCAGTACGAGGAAGAGATCGCCTACAAGCTCCTGAGCGACGACGAAGTGGCTGCAGGCTACCATGTCAAGTTCAACACGGCCGTGATCCTTCGCGCGGATCAGCAGACCCAGATCAACACGCTGAGCACAGCGGTGAACAGCTTCCTGTTCACTCCGAACGAAGCGCGCGAGCGTCTGGATCTCCCGGCCAAAGAGGGCGGCGATCAGCTGCTCGGCAATGGCAGCAGCATCCCGGTGCAATACACCGGTGCTCAATATACAAATATTACCCAGTTAAGAGAGGAGGACAAAGCATGGCTAAAGAGCCTAATCGCGACCATGAATTCATCAGCGGCATGATCCAGAAGGCGGCCAGTTTGTCCACGCAGGAGGTCACAGAGGACGAGCTCAAGCTGATCAACAAGTACACGGTCGAGCCTGTAAAGGCTGAGGACGTGTTCACCTTCAAGGCTGTGCTCTGTGACAACGATGTGGACAGAGTCTTCGATCAGTTCACCGGGAAGGCGCTGCAGGATATGCAGAAGTTATTCCTCGGCAAGACCGTGATCAAAGACCACCGCCGCAGCGTGGACGGCCAGGTGGCGCGTATATACGCGACCGAACTGATCCAGGGCAGCAAGACCCTAAAGTCTGGCGAGATCTACACCCAGCTGGTGGCGCGCATGTATATGATGCGCACAGACAGCAACAAGGACTTGATCACAGAGATCAAGGGAGGCATTAAGAAGGAAGGCAGCGTCGGCTTCGCACCTGCGAGCGCGATCTGCTCCATCTGTGGCACTGACAACACAAAGAGCTACTGCCGGCACTGGGCTGGCAAGGAGTACGACAAGGAAGGCGGCAAGGAGACCTGCATCTTCAAGCTGACCGGAGTCAAGGATGCCTACGAGTTCAGCCTGGTGGCCGTACCTGCGCAGCGTGCTGCCGGAGTCAGCAAGAGCTACACCGGCGAGACCGTCTACGAGGCCGACCAGCCGGAGACACCCGCGTCCAACGATGCGGACAAAGTCAAGGAGCTACAGCTCCGCGCAAAACTGAGCGCGGCGCGTGCTAAAAACACTATTTGAAAGGAGTTCAAACTATGAACAAGAGAATGAGAGAACTGCAGGCTCTGATCCTGCAGAAGACAAAGGAAGCCCAGAACCTCATGGAAGGCGAGAACAAGGACATCAACAAGGCCGACGCTCTGCTCTCCGAGATCGACGAACTGCAGAAGGAGCTCGACACTCTGGACAGACTGGAGAAGGCAAAGCAGGCAGGCGTTCCGTCTGACGGCGGAATGGATGGAGACGGCAAGGAGCCGAAGGAAAAGAACGTTATCAAGGAGTTCGCTGACGCGATCAAGAACTTGAACGAGGCAACCGGCGCTGACGGTGGCTACACCGTACCGGAAGACATCGACACAACAATCCGCACACTGCGTGAACAGCACTTCTCTCTCGCGTCCCTGATCGCTCATGAGACAGTCACTGCTCCGTCCGGTCGTCGTACCTACAAGAAGCGCGCACAGCACACAGGCTTCGCTGCAGTCGGAGAGGGTGGCAAGATCGGCAAGGCAAGCAAGCCGCAGTTCGATGTCCTGAATTACCAGATCAAGAAGTATGCCGGCTACATGCCTGTTACAAACGAGCTGCTGGAAGACTCTGACGCGAACATCGCCAACATGATGACAGAATGGCTGGCTCAGGAGTCCGTGGCTACTGAGAACGCTCAGATCCTGGCAAAGGTTAAGGAGAAGGCAGCCACAGCGATGGCCGGCATCGTCGACATCAAGAAGGCGGTCAATGTGGACCTGGCAGCATTCGCTGACACCGTTCGCATCTTCACAAATGCTGACGGCCTCCAGTACCTCGACACACTTGAGGACGGAAACAAGCGCCCGCTGCTGTCCCCGAACCCGACACAGCCGATGGCAATGAGCCTGTCTGTTGGTGCTCGCTCCATCCCGCTGGTGGTGATCCCGAACGACGTGCTGCCGACAGAGAGCAACAAGATCCCGGTCATCATCGGCGACCTGCACGAGTACGTCGAACAGTTCGACCGCAAGGGTCTGGTCCTGACCACATCCAATGTGGCAGCTGTGACAGACTTCAACGCCTTCGAGGAAGACATGACACTGATCCGCGCCATCATGCGCGCAGACTGGCAGGTTAAGGACGAAGCAGCCATCGTACGCGGTGAGCTGACTGTCGCTGCTGGCTGATGATCTAAGCGCCGGGAGGCCTAACACCTCCCGGCTGATTTAAGGAAGGAGGCGCCTCTATATGGTTAATTTAGCGGACGCCCTGCTCTATCTCGGGATTGACTACGCGGACGAAGCGATCGAGGCCAACGTCTCCAGAGCCCTGGCAGCTGCAAAGCTGCACCTCAAGGGCGCGGTCGGCGCGGATCTGGAGGAATACCTGCCGGATGACGAACGTGCTGACACTCTGGTGCTGTCCTACCTGGACGAGCTCTACAGCGAGAGATCGGCCAGCTCTAAGAACGCGACAGCCCTCCGGGCCATCATCCGAAACCTGGAGGACGAGCTGCGTCTGGAGCTGCGCGCACGAAAGGCGGCGAGCGTATGAAGTACGACAAGCCAGTCGTTCTGCAGATACAGGACCAGGAGACGGAAAAGTGGACGGATCACTTGCATCTGCACGCGCGGGTCAATAAGACCGGCGGCGGCCAGACACTCAACGCTGGCGCTGATCAGTACACGGCGAGCCTGACTTTTGAGTTCCGGTACACGTCGAAACTGGAGGAGCTGCACTACTCTCCGCAGCCGTTCCGGTTAGTCTACAGAGGGCACCACTTCAAGGTCGTGGACTATGACGACTTCATGGAGCAGCACCAGACGATCAGACTGGTGGGTGAGTTCTATGAGTAAGACGATCAAGCCCCAGGAGCTGGGTGCAGCCATCGCACAGGAGCTGACGACATACCGGAAGGAAGTCCAGGATCGGATCAACAAGGCCGGATCCAAGGCGATCAAAACCATCGTGCGCAAGACGAAAGACACCGCGCCCTTCAACGCGCGTGCCTATCATCCGCACTATGCCGACATGATCACCTCAAAGTCTGAGACGAATCAGATCGGTGACGCCGTCCACATCTGGTACGTCAAGCCGCCCGGCCATCGTCTGACGCATCTCCTGGTCAATGGCCACGCGACGCGGGACGGCGGTCGAACTAAGGCCGACCCCTTCCTACAGAACGCGCTCGACGACGTGCTGCCGGAGTATGAGCGCGAGGTGGAGGAGGCGACAAGAGGATGATCAAAGAGATCCTGAACGCCACCGGGCTGCCCTATCGTCGCGGACGCTTTACGAAGCCCAGGGCGGGCACGTATGTCGTATACACGGACAGCGTCGACGCCGATGGCCCGGACGGCATCAATGCGATATTTACGCATGACTACACAGTGGAGGTTTACGAGGCGGAGCCAGACGACGCCGCAGAGGCAGCCATCGAGGCCGCCCTTAACGCGGCCGGGCTCCACTGGCACAAAGAGGACCGGTTCTGGCTGCAGACTGAGCAGCGGTACCAGGTCGTCTACGAGTTTATATATATAGATGTTAGGAGGATATAAGCATGGCAAAGAGAGATAAGAAAAACATCACGCTGGGCTCCGGTAAGATCTACCTGATGCCCTTCACTGACTCCCTGCCGGAAGTCGACACACTCTGCGTCGACGGCAACCTGCTGGGCTACATCAAGGGCGGCGCGTCTCTTGAGTATACCCAGGAGACCTACGAGGAGAAGGATGACCTCGGCTTCGTGTCCAAGATCATCACCACTTCCGAGGAAGCACTGCTCAAGTGCGGCTTGCTCACATGGAACGGCCAGACCCTGCAGCAGCTGATCGACCGCTGCACAGTGGAAGAAGGCACATCCGGCAAGCGCACCATCAAGATCGGTGGCGCCGGCAACGCGCAGGGCAAGCACTACGCGATCGGCTTCAAGCATGAGGACAAGGCTGGCGGCAACCTGTGGATCCTGATCAAGGGACAGAACACCGCAGGCGTTACCCTGACCTTCTCCGCCGAGGAAGGCACAGTCATCGAGCCGGAATTCAAGGCAATGCCGCAGGATGAAAGCGGCACACTGATCCAGATGATCGAGGAGACAGCTGCCTGATTTTAGGCACAGAAAGAAAGCGGGGCTTTAATGGCTCCGCTTATTTTTGTATGAGGAGGATTTTATAATGGCAAAAACGCTTGACTTTAACAGCTTACTGCAGCCGATCCAGGAGGTCGTCCTGAAAGACGACGCGCGCACCCAGCTGCGTCTGACCTGCCCCTCTGAGGCACTGGTCGAACGTCTGGAGGCCGGCATGAATGACCTGCGCCAGGTGCTGCAGAAGAAAGACCGCAGCGCGATCACTGCCTGCTATACGCTGGCCGCTGATCTCATGAGCAACAACGACGCATACCAGACGATCACAGCGGACGACCTGCGCGGCAAGTACCGCATCGGCCTGGCTGACCTGGTCGTATTTTTTAGCACCTACACGGACTTTATCGCTGAGATTAAAAACGCAAAAAACTGAGCATCCCGTACTATCCATACACAGGAAGTACGGGCGGCCATAAATACACAGCCAGAACATGGTGGAAGCACCTCGTCGCTGAGTATACCGGCCTGTCCTTCAAGGAGGTGGGCGAGCTCAATTATATTGAGTACCTGACCTATCGCCGGGACGCATTTATACACCACTTTAACCAGTCCGAAGCCGGCCAGAAATATCTGGACGACGCCTGGAGAATGGAACAGACCGAACCAGACCGCGAGGCGCTAAGAAAACAATTCGGAAAGGAGGGATAAACCGTGGCCAGTAAAACAATTAAGGGCCTGACCGTCGAGATCGGTGGCGACACCACGAAGCTCGGGAAAGCCCTACAAAATGTAGAGACGAAGTCCAGAGACCTGACGAAGGAGCTGGGCGAGATCAACAAGCTGCTGAAAATGGACCCCGGGAACGCGGACCTACTGGCACAGAAGCAGAAGGTCCTGGCGGAGGCTGTCGAGAACACAGCGCAGAAGCTGGATACTCTGAAAGAAGCAGAGAAGCAGGTCCAGGAACAGTTCGAGAGGGGCGAAGCATCTGAGGAGCAGCTGCGTGCTCTGCAGCGTGAGATCGTAGTCACCCAGAACAAGATGGAAGGCTACGAGCGCGCGATCAAAGAGACTGCGGAGACGATGGAAAAGCTCGGCTCGGGTGCCGACGAAGCACAGGAAGGTACGAAGAAGGTCAAGAAGGGATCCGACCAGGCCTCTGACAGTCTGGACGATCTGGCGGACAGCGCAAAAGATGCAGCCGATGCCGGAGATGGCATGGGCTCAAAACTGGCAGGCGCTGCCAAGACCGGCCTCGCTGCTATCGCAGGCGCTGCCACTGCTGCCGTCGGTGCCCTGGTAGGCGCAGCTGAGTCGACGCGAGAGTACCGCACGGCCATGGGTAAGCTCGATACTGCCTTCACTACGGCCGGCCACAGTTCAGAGGCTGCGACTGCTACGTATAAAGAGCTCCAGGGGGTCCTGGGTGACACAGACGTGGCCGTCGAGGCATCGAACCACCTGGCCAAGCTGACCGACAACGAGAAGGACCTGGCGACCTGGACGGGTGACATCCTGCCCGGTGTCTTCGCCACGTTCGGCGACTCGCTGCCGATCGAAGGCCTGACAGAGGCAGCCAACGAGACAGCCAAGACAGGCGCCCTGACCGGCGGCCTCGCCGATGCCCTCAACTGGGCCGGCGTCTCTGAGGAGGCTTTCCAGGAAAAGCTCGACGCGTGCAACTCCGAACAGGAGCGGCAGACCCTGATCATGGAGACCCTGTCCGGCTTGTACGGCGAGGCCTCCGAAGCCTACAAAGAACAGAACGCGGAGCTGATCCGCGCAAACGAAGCCAACGAGGCGTGGGCGTCTTCGCTGGCTGATGTCGGTGCCTCCATGGAGCCGATCCTGACCGACGTCAAATTGATGGGCGCGTCTCTACTCTCTGACCTGATGCCAGGTATCACAGGAGTGACGGATGCCTTCCGCGGCATGCTGAACGGTGACGCCGGTGCTGCCACCGATCTGGGCGGCGCTCTGTCCGGTATCATCACGCAGCTGCTGGGTAAGGTCACAGAACTGGCGCCGACGGTCATGCAGGTGGGCCTGTCTCTGGTCACAACTCTGATCACTTCGCTGCTGCAGCAGCTTCCGGCCATCACCCGGACGCTTCTCCAGCTGCTGAGTGACGCACTCGGCCATCTCGGTGCTACGCTGCCGGGACTGGTGACGGAGCTGATTGACTCGGCCTTCGGTATCGTGAATAACCTGCTGGCCTATCTGCCGGACGTGATCAATGCACTCATGACGTTCGTCAATCAAATGGCCTCAGCTCTGCCTGGTCTCATCACACAGATCGCAGAGTGGATCCCTGAGATCGTGGACGGGGTCGTCACAGCCCTGGCTCTGGGAATCCCCGCACTCATCGAGGGCGCGGTCCAGTTCTTCCTGGCCATCGTCGACGCGATCCCGCTCCTGATCAATGAGCTGGTGCCGCAGATCCCGTTCATCGTGACGTCGATCATCGACGTACTGGTCCAGAACATCCCCGTCCTGCTGAACGGAGCACTGCAATTACTCGATGCGATCGTTCAGGCGATCCCGCTGCTGCTGCAGGCTCTGATCCCGCAGATCCCGAGCATCGTGAACGCGCTCGTCGACGGCCTGGTGCAGGCGATCCCCGTCCTGTTGGAGGCTGCGGTCCAGCTGCTCTGGGGCCTGATCAAAGCGATCCCGAAGATCGTCGCGGCGCTGATCAAGAACCTGCCGGACATCCTGAAAGCGATCCTGAGCGTCCTGGGCGCGCTGCCGACTTTACTCTGGGAGCTGCTGCAGAAGGCGATCGACAAGGTCGTCCCGTGGGTCAAAAACATGGCAAGCAAAGCACTGGAGGCCGGCAAGAAGTTCCTGGCCAATATCCAGACATACGTCAAGCAGCTGCCGGGATGGCTCTCTGAGAAGCTGAGCGGGATCATCAACAAGGTGACATCCTGGGCATCCAGTATGGCCAGCAAAGCCAGAGACGCCGGCAGCAAGTTCCTGTCCAACGTGGTGAATTTCTTCACGCAGCTGCCGGGCAAATTGTGGACAACTCTCACCCAGGTGATCTCGAAGGTCACAACCTGGGCGACGAACCTGGTCAAGAAGGGACAGCAGGCAGCAAAGAGCCTGCTCAATGCCGTGGTCAATGGCCTGAAATCACTCCCGAGCAAGATGGCATCCATCGGCACGGATCTGGTCAAGGGTCTCTGGAACGGCATCAAGGATGTGACCGTCTGGGTCATGGACAAGATCAAAGGCTTCGGCAGCTCGATCCTCGGCGGAATCAAGAACTTCTTCGGCATCAAGTCCCCGTCTCGTGTCTTCCGAGACCAGATCGGCAAGAACCTGGCGCTCGGCCTGGCCGAAGGCATCGAGGATAATGCGGACGCGCCGATCAGCGCGATGGACGACATGTCGAACAGCATCCTCGACAGAGCTGGCAACCTGGACGGCATGACCCTGGAGCGCCGCATCAATACGGCGTTTAACGCTCCGGACGTGGTGGCCTCCGTCGAGACGTCCATGCTGGACAAGCTCGACAAGATCCTCACAGCGATCGAGAAGGGCCAGATCCTCACGATCGACAGCAAGAAACTGGTAGGCGCTACGGTCGACCAGCTTGACGCAGAACTCGGCCAGCGCAGACGGCTGGCTGCTATGGGGGCTATGTAATGAAAAAAAGAACGATAAAACTCGGTAGCTATGACACAGCGGCCAACCTGTGGACACTGTCCGCCTGGTCGCTGTCACCGGCCGAGTATAAACAGACACTGATCGAGGTCCCGGGCCGCATCGACGGCCCGCTGGACTACTCCACCGCCCAGACTGACGGCGAACCCGTCTACTCCTCCAGGACCCTGACGGTCACACTGGAGAGCTCCGAGGGCACTCGACTGGAGCGCAAGCACCGGATCCGCGAAATGGTGAACCTACTGGACGGCCGGGAGATCGACATCCTGCTGCCCGACGATGACTGGTACTATCTCCACGGTCGCGCGAAGGTGACGCCCCTGTATAACGACCCAGCGCATGCATCGGTCCAGGTGACTGCGACCTGCGCGCCGTGGCTGTATGCCCTCGAAGACACCGTGGTCGAGCTCACAGCTACCTCTGCGACGCAGACGGCCACGATCAAAAACAACGGACGCCGGCCGGTGCTGCCGTCTGTGGTGGTCACTGGGTCCGTCAATCTGGCGCTCGGGGTGCGATCCTGGGCACTCTCCGCCGGCACGTACCTGCTGCCGGATCTGTACCTTCCGCAAGGGGCGCACCAGATCACATACAGCGGCAGTGGTACCCTGACACTCTCCTATAGAGAGGGGGTTCTGGAATGATCCAGGCATATGCAGACGGCGGCCTGTTCTACGACAGCCGCCTCGGTGAATATCTACTCACGGGCCTGTCCGTAACTGCGGGCCTTAACAAGAGCGGCACGGCGTCGATCGTCATGCCGCCGAATCATCCGGCCTATAACGCCTTCACAGGATGGCGGACACTGGTCGAGATATACAAGAACGGAAAGCTCAAGTTTAGAGGCCGAGCACTCAACCCGGCCGAGGACTTCGAAAGAAGCAAGGTAATAGTCTGCGAAGGCGAGCGCGGATTTTTCAGAGACAGCGCGATCCGGCCGTATTTGTACCAGGATACCCCGGCGAACATCTTCACCGACCTGGTCACGCAGCACAACACCCAGGTCGAGGCGTTCAAGCAGTTCGTCGTCGGTACGATCACAGTCACCGACGCGAACGACTACGTCCGCATGGAGTCCTCAGAGGCTGAGAAGACCAGCGTCGTGCTGGACAAGCTGGTGGAACGCTGCGGCGGGTACGTGACCTTCACGACCAACACAGCCGGGCAGCGTGTGATCCACTGGCTGGCGGAGCTGGGCTACCGCTCCAGCCAGACGATCGAGTTCGGTCAGAACCTGCTGGACTTCTCCCGCTCTGACGGTAGCACCGGACCGGTCACGCGTCTGATCCCGTACGGAGCGAAGGACCAGACAACGGGTGAACGCCTCACGATCGAGAGCGTGAACGGTGGGCTTGACTATATCCAGGACGACCTGGCTGTACAGCTGCGCGGCATAATCACCGACACCGTCGTATACGACGACGTCACCGTACCGGAGAACCTGCTGACGAAAGCCACGCAGCACCTGGAGACGGCCAAGAAGGTGATCACATCGCTGCAGCTGACTGCGATCGACCTGTCAGACATGGACCGCTCGATCGACGACTTCGAGATCGGCGACCTGGTGCAGGTAGTCAGCCGACCGCACGGCCTCGACGAGGACTTCCTGCTGACAGACCGGACGGAGAACCTGCTGCAGCCGGATGACGGCAAGGTCATCCTCGGCAAGGAGCTGACAACTCTGACCGGATCCGACGTGGCCGCTGATAGGCAGAACGAGAGCACCATGAAGCGCATCGAGCAGAACATCGTCTCCGATTACCAGATAAACACGGCCGCCAAGGTCGAGGAGCTGCGGGACGCCCTGACGTCCCTGATCAAACAGACGTCCGACTCGATCAAGCTGGAGGTCTCCGAACAGTACGCGACGGCAGACGGAGTGGGCGAGCTGATCAGCACCAGCATGACGCAGCTGTCGGACAGCTTCGAGTTTTTATTCACGGAGCTATCGACGACGGTCGACGATAACGACGCGGCCGCTCGCGGGCAGTTTGAGGAGATCAAGAAGTACATCCGGTTCGTCGACGGTGACATCCTGCTCGGCGAGACCGGGAACGAGATCACGCTGCGGATCGAGAATAACCGGATCAGCTTCATGGACGGCGGCGCCGAGGTTGCCTATATCTCAAATAAGCAGCTTTATATCACTGACGCGCATTTTCTCAATAGCCTGCGCGTGGGCCGCTTTGCCTTTTTGCCCCGTCAAAATGGCAATCTATCACTG
>JAEIGA010009846.1_pt1 | contig 14475 bp, 9 predicted proteins | sample 9270691 | NCBI WGS metagenome assembly JAEIGA01 (sample SAMN17057246, study PRJNA624740) | gut metagenome | biome: biome; isolation source: fecal sample | host: Bos grunniens | place: China: Xizang | collected 2019 | reverse complement strand
GCAGCTGCTACTCAGGAGTACGAAGTTACTTTCGACGTAGAGCTCTGGATGGGTGACGTTCTCGCATCTTCAGCATCTAAGACTGTAAAGATCAACGGTTGCGCACTCGAGCCAGGCAAGGCATACAACTTCAAAGCTACCATCAACCAGGACAACGTAGACGAGAACCCTCTCTTCCCTATCGTATTCCAGGCTGAGGTTGACGAGTGGGTTGAGGCAGAGTATGACGGTGGTGTGATCGCTACTAACTCTGTTTCTAATGAGGTAGAGTTGCAGGAAGCAATCAATCAGGGCGGTCTCGTAACTGTTGCAAGTGACATCGTTCTCGAGCAGCCTTTGACAATTAATGTTGTTCCTACTAAGGCTGAAGGAGGAGTAGCTACACTTGATCTTAACGGTAAAACAATCTACTATGCAACAGACGTAGAGAAAAGCCATGCAATGATTACAGTAAAGGCTGGTTCTACTCTGATCATCAAGGATTCTGCTAAAGACGGTAAGATTTCATTCGAGTACACTGGTGTTGGTGATCCTAATATGGGATGGGGCTCATACACTATTCTTAACGAAGGTAATGTCATCGTTGAAAGTGGTAAAGTTGAAATCCTTTGCGGAATTAACGATAACGCAGAGAGAAAGGTTTACCATATGTACAGCGCGATCGATCAGGGCAATGGTTCAACCACTATTAACGGAGGTGTAATCAGCAATCCTACATATCGCTCAATTCGTGTCAGAAAGGGCTCATTGACAGTCAATGGCGGTGTAATGGAAGGTCAGGTATGGATGCAGGCAAACGACAACAACTCAACAATCACAATAAACGGTGGCGACTTTAGCCCACGCGGTGTTGACGGTTCATCTGTATTCGTAACAAATGATACTAAAACTGTTCAGCTCAATGTTACCGGAGGTACATTTGCGACTAAGATCGGTGCTTCAAATTTCACAAAGGAAGGTGTTAAGGGTACTGTAACAGGTGGAACATTCGGTTCTATCGACGCAAATCTCGTAGCTGAAGGATACTATGCAAACCTGATTGATGGTAAGTATGTAGTAAGTGATGTTCTTTATGCTACAAATGCTGAGGATATGGCTACAGCATTGAAGGCTAACAAGGAAGAGATTTCAGTAATTCTTGCTAACGACATCGAGTTGCCAATTTCTTCACTTGGACAGCAGACAGGCGGTAGCGGCGAGTATAAGCTTGGTGGTGAGAATACTAAGAAAATCACTATCGATCTCAACAACCATAAGCTCAATATCACCACTACATACTGGTCAAACCTTGGTGCTAAGAACGACAATGCTCTCTTCACTATCAAGAACGGTACAATGACAAGCTCACAGGCTACCGGCACTTGGAACTCTTATGACCTCTGTTTCTCGAACTGTAACTATCTTCTCGAGGACGTAGTTTTTGAGAAGGCTATCGCACTTGGAAGCGCAAACAAGTCATTCACACTCAATAACGTAACTATCAACGAGACTCATGACTACTATGCGCTCTGGATTGAGGCTGTAGGTCAGACAGTGACTATTGATGGTCTTACAGTGAAGTCTGCTGGCCGTGGTATCAAGATCGACGAGCAGTATGTTGACGCTCCTGCAAAGGTTACCTTGAACATCGCCAATTCAACATTCGAAACTGCAAATAAGGCTGCCATCCTGGTTAAGTCTGTAGCAGGTGCAGAAATCAACGTTTCAGACATCGACATCACAAAGGTTGCAGCAGACGACGACTTCGCTGTTTGGGTAGACGAGGACGCAGCAGCTTATGCTGATAAGGTTGTTGTAAACGGCGCGTTTATAAAGGTCGAGGGAGATGAATCGGCTGCAGTTGCAAGTTCTGCTACTGAGATTTCTGCAGCAATAGCCGCGGGAGCAACTTCTATCTTCTTGACAGAAGGTGAATATGTAGTCCCTACATCTGCAAAGGGTAAGACAGTTACATTCATCGGTACAGGCAATCCTGAAGATGTAAAGGTAGGTGTAACTAAGGTAGGTACAGGCGGTGAGAACTGCGACTATGGTCTTGATGGCTCTAACGCTACATTTGAGAACATTACTATCACTACCAACAGTTCGACCTATATCGGTTATGCCCGCTGCAACGGAACATACAAGAATTGTATAATCAACGGAACATATACTCTCTACGGCGACAGCGTATTTGAGGATTGTACTTTTAATGTATCAGGTGATGTATACAATCTTTGGACATGGGGTGCTCCTACAGCAACATTCAAGAATTGTACATTCAATTCAGATGGTAAGGCACTGTTGCTCTATGGCCAGGCCAACACCAAACTTACTGTTGAAGGTTGTACATTCAACGATAATGGTGGCCTTACAGATCTTAAGGCGGCTATCGAGATTGGTAACGATTACAACAAATCATACGAACTTATCGTAAATGATACAGTTGTAAATGGTTACGAAATCAATGATAAGGGCATCAATACAGGCACAACTCTTTGGGCAAACAAGAATTCAATGCCACAGGACAAACTCAATGTTGTCGTTGATGGCGTAGATGTATATTAATATTTTCGGCCACAAGCCCCTGACCGGGCTTGTGGTTGCCAAAAAACAAATAAAATTAAACTAACATGAAAAAGGCACTAATCGCTGTTCTTGCCCTCGCAGCAGTGGCATGTAACAAAGCGGAGATCGTTGAGCAGAGCCCTGCCAACGCCATCACATTCGAAAGCGTCTTCGTCGACAATGCGACGAAGGCAGCGTACGACGGAAGCTACAATAAAGACAACCTCGCAATGTTCGAAGTATATGCCACAATCACTGGCGAAGAAGGTAAGACAGCAAATATCTTCAAGCAAGAGGAAGTCGTAAAGGGAAACTCACTTGGACAGGGTGTAAATTGGAGTTACAGCTCTGGCAACACTCAATATTGGGTACCTGGTAACAAGTATTCTTTCCGCGCTATTGCTGATGGTAACGTTTTAAACGTAACAGAAGTTGAGACTGACACATACGGAATGGCAACTGCAATCAACCTTCTTGATGCTTCTGCTCAGAAAGACATCCTTACCGCCCAGTATAACGTGGATAACTACACCACCCCACAGAGTGGATTACCTTCCCCAGTAGCATTTACATTTGCTCACATCCTTTCAAAAGTGAAATTTACTGTAAAGAATACAGTCGAAACAAACAACGGCTACAGCTATAAGGTCAGCAACATCAGCATGAACGATATTGCACAGAATGGTGTTTATACCTTCGGTACAGGCTGGACACAGGCTGCAGAGCCTGCGACCTATAACCTCTCATTCGGCAATGCCGTAGCAACAGGAACCGAAACAGGAGCAGAGGCGTCTGATATTCCATACAACAGCAGCATGGAGTCAAACTATGACAGACTTCTTATTCCTGTAACTAATCAGGTATTCAAAATCACCTTCGACTATCAGCTCCTTAAGGACGGTATCGTAATCGATACAAAGACTAGAGAAGACATTACTACAGGTAATCTCGAACTTAAACCAGGCCACGCCTACAACTTCATCTTCAGCCTCGGCAACCCTGGCGACCCTATCCAGTTTGATCTTGAAACCGTGACAGGATGGAACACTAGCCACTCTAATTATAACACAGAACTTTAAAAGCAATATATAAAACGTAACAATATGAAAAAGTTTATATTCTTAACTCTCGCCGCAGCGGCTTTGTTGAGTTGCGCTAAGGAACAGATCCTTACCCAGGATAGAGAAGCTATCACCTTCACTAATGCATTTGTCGACAATGCCACCAAGGCTAACGATGCTTCATTCAACAACAGCAATCCGCCAACTTCGTTTTTAGTTTATGGAACGACTACTGGAGATCATAGTAACGCCACTACAGTAACTGTATTTAATGGTGTAGAGGTTAAATATGAAAACGATGCATGGGGTTATAGCAATGACCATACACAGTACTGGATTAACAACAACACTTATGCATTTGCTGCAGTAGTAAATGGTACCATTTCTAATGATAAGAAGATCTCATATGCGGCTGACTATTCAAACGGTGACACGAAAGACCTCCTCTATGCTGTAAACAATTATGGAAAGTTTGTTAAGGGTGAATCGAGCACATCTGTTGGATTCAACTTCCAGCATTTGCTTGCAAAGGCTCACTTCACTGTAAAGAATACAATTGCAACCAACACTGCTGATAATAAGTACACCTACAGAGTGTCAGACATCAAAATTACCAATGCTTATACGAGTGGAGATTACGATATCACAAAATATAACGTTAGTGATGCAGATGCGTGGGACGAATATACAACCACAACAGGTGAAGTACAGTTCGGAAATCTTACAAAAGACATTGGCCAAGTAGGCACAACAGATGAAGCGACATCAGAGCACGCTCGTCTTCTTGTACCTGCAGAATATACCGCACTGAACATAAAATGCACAATCGAGACTCTGCTTAATGGAAGTGTTGTGGATGTGGAAAACTATGAAAAGGGAATCAACATCACTCTCGAAGAGGGCCAGGCATATAACTTCGTAATCAGCAAGGGTAATCCTGGCGAGCAGATCGAATTTACAGTTACTCCAATAATTAATGGATGGGGAACAGGTTCGACTGGTGGAACAATCTAAAAACAATACAATTATGAAAAAGATATTCATCTCAATAATGGCAGTAGCTGCCCTCGCAGCCTGCAACAAAGCAGACATTGTAAATGTAGACCCAGGCGAAGCAATCGAGTTCGGTAATGCTTTCGTTGATAATGCTACAAAGGCAGAGGATCCTACTTATGGAACAGTTTCCCTCACTAAATTCCAGGTATATGGTACTGTAAAAGGCACAGGTAATGGAGTGGTTAATATTTTCAATGGTGCAGAAGTTAATGGAAGTATTGGAGAAAATGCATGGACATGCGGCGTTAAGCAGTATTGGATTGCAAATGCAACATATAATTTTGCTGCCGTAGCGGACGCAACTGTAGAAACTGATGGCTCTGGAATGCCAACAACTCTAACTACAGTTGCAAATGCAACTTCTAACTTTAAGGATATGCTCTATGCATCTGCAGTAGCTACAGGTAAAGCTTCAGGAAACGATAAAGTGAACTTCACTTTCTCTCACCTTCTTTCTAAGGCTCAGTTTACTGTTACTTCAAATACTGAAGACGACTATTACTATAGCGTAAAGAATATCAATGTAACTAATTATAAATCGGGAACATACACTATAAGCACACAGACTTGGACTCCAGCAGAGTCTAATATAGTTGCTTTTGGAAACGTAGAGAAAGTTACTAAAAATAATAATAATAAAACCAACGCAACACAGATGCTTTTAGTTCCAAGCGAGACTGACTTTAAGGTTACTTTCACTGTTGAAATCTACAAAGGCGAAACTCTTCTTGGTACAACAGATTACGAGAAAGATGTAACTACTGACCTCGTAGCTGGACACGCTTACAATTTTACAATAGCCCTCAGCGTCGGCGAACTCATAGAGTTTACTGTGACAAGCAACCCAACTTGGGATTCTAGCGCAGGAACAGTCACAGTAATGTAATCTTGGAATAAACCCCAATTTCTAATAGGCCACAAGGGGTTGAATGTCCCCTTGTGGTCACCAACAGATTCCCGACCATGTCGGGAATGACAACAGGGCCTCGGCCCGACATAAATTGAATAAAACAAAAAAAAGACAAACGATATGAAAAAGACATTTATCGCCCTCATGACCCTCGCAGTTGCAGCAGTATCTTGCAACAAGGCAGAGATCATCGAGACAAATCCAGATTCCATTATCACTTTCGGAAATGCTTTTGTAGAGAATGCTACTAAGGCTACAGATCCGACATATGGAACTGCCAACAAACTTACTAAGTTCAACGTTTACGGAAAAGTAACAGGTACAGCAGGTACTGTAAATATTTTTGATGGAGTTGAGGTTACTGGTACAGTTGGAGCAACTGAATGGTCTTATAATGAGCAGTACAACCAGTACTGGATTCCGGGAGCTGATTATGACTTCGTTGGTATAGTGGATGCAGATGCAGTGGCACAGAATGATCTTAAAATACCGACATCTATCACTTACAATACCGTAGGACAGAAAGACCTACTTTATGCAAAAGATCATGTAGAAGATGCCACCGCAGATCAGCAAGCTGTTAATATGACCTTCTCGCACCTTCTTTCAAAAGTTCAGTTCACTGTAACTTCAAATACTGCAGGTGGATACTACCACAACGTGACAGGTATCAAGGTATCTAACTTTGAGACTGGTACATACACAATTGCAGACGGTTCATGGACCGGTACAACAGCAAAGTACATCGAGTTTGGTTCAGTTGAAAATGTTACTGCTACTGATGTCAACGGCAAGACCAACACAACCCAGATGCTTCTCGTACCAAACGCAGCTACATTCAACGTTACATTCACAGTTGACCTTTATAAGAACGGAACAAAGCTCGGAACAGAGACTAAGACAATTGCTGTCGAGAATGACCTCGTAAAAGGTAACGCATACAACTTCACAATCGCATGCTCAGTAGGTAACCCTATCAAGTTCACCGTAACAAACGATCCTGCATGGAGCCCACAGTCTGACGTGACAATCCAGTAATGAAATTCTACCAATTGTAGATATAGGCCATAAGGGCCTGACCGCCCTTATGGTCACCAATGCTTAGGCAAAACTTTAATCAGAAAGATACAGAACATGAATAAAGTGTTTAACATATTCATCATAGCAGCGCTCTTCAGTTTGCTGTCCTGCAACCGCGAGGTAATCCCTCAACAAGACGCCACTCCAATCCAATTCGGTCAGGTCGAAACCCGCGCAGGACTGCCAGAGGTACAAGCAAACGGTTTCAGCGTCTGGGCATCAGTAAGCAGCAAGGACGCCGCCAACACAGTACAATACGAACCATTACTCGAAAACGAGAAAGTATACTTCAAAAACGGCGAATGGACATACGAAAACACAGAATACTGGATTCCGAATAGTCACTTCTACTTCTTAGCTACATATCCAAATAATATTCTACTAAGTTTAGATAGGGTAGAAAATCAGGGAAAATTATATTCAATATATTCAACAGAAGTAACTGCCAATGGCAAAGACACCCCAGAGGATATCCTAGTCGCCACGAATGTTACTGACACAAGCATTGAGGGGTATGATGAAACTGTAAAATTGCAGTTTTTCCACTTGCTTTCGAAAGTCAATGTTAAGATTCGCCAAAATTTCGACATTGATCCCGATTTTAATTATTACGTCACAAAAATAACTATCACTGGCGTCAAAGGCAATGGTGTATACCAAGTAATGCCTTATGTTAATACATTTATCTCAAATTGGGACTTTAACAATGCCACTAATATTATTCTTGAGAAAGATTTTAGTGCAAATCCTGTTCTACTACGAGATGAAGGAGCTGCAGATCCTAAGGTAACTCTTACAGTTTGGGATGATGGTTTGATGCTCATTCCGCAAGAGTTTCCTGGTGGTAACATTGCAGTACGTGTTGACTACCTCTATGATGTCAATCTTGACGATGATGATAAGGGTGAACCAAAATTCGTCGAGGGTTTTATCCCGGCCGGTGAATGGGAGTCTGGTAAGTCAGTTAACTATACGCTTGCCATAGCCAACTCAAGCTTTATCACGTTTGAGCAACCTAGAATCGACCCTTGGGGTGCACCGCAGACTGGTGGTACAATCATTATTCAGTAGTAACTTTGATCATGAAACGATTTAGCATATTTTTAGTCCTGTTATCAGTTGCAACCGTAATAAGTTGCAACAAAGACATAGACAATAATATTACCGATGGTAATGATATTCCCATTGACCCTTTTCAGCGCTTTATTCATTTTGATGCAGATATTGCTTCTAATATCTATGATACCCGTGGATCGTTGATTGAAGGAACAATTTTGAGTGATAATTTCATGGTATTGGGATATCAGTATGCCGGTACCTGGGAGGCTGAAAAGGTCTTTGCCATACCTAATGTATTCGATTCTACACCTCAATTAGTAGAGTACAATGGAACTGTATTCCAATATAAGAGCAGGAAGATGGATGAGAACGGTAATCTAACAAACGAATGGGACTATCTTCCTAAAGTATGGACTGGTAACAATTATGCTTTCTTTGCATATTATCCCACCAATCATTCCTCGATTAAACTTTTTGATGATGGAATTAATGTGAAGCAGGGTACTCCTTATATTATGTTCGATCTCCCAATTTCATCACAACCAACAAATCTTATAGATATTATAACAGCATCTTATATTGATACAGGTGTTGCATCATCATCATCTGTAGCTTTGGAGTTCCATCATCGCCTTTGTGCAGTAGATATTGGCGCTCGCAACTACTATAAGTATAATCACGATCAAATCTCGAGTACACCAGACAAGCAAGTAACGATTGAAATTACCAACCTTGAACTCAACCTAACAAATGTCGCAAGTACTCAGGCAAAGATTTACCTCGATGAGACTATCCCTACTGAGACAAATGAAGTGTCAGGCCGCCAGGCGATTAGTTATGTAATGGTAGGTACTGCAGCATGGGCACCTAGCACATTTGATATTGAACCTAATACTTCATCAGATCGAGCGATTCGCCTTGTAACCACACAAACTGGTGAGAATGCATCATCTCTTTTGTTGATTCCACAAAAGGAATTCCTACATGGCACAGTATCATTAACATACAGAAAAAAGTTTACTGATGATGATGGTACGGTGAAGTATCAGAAAATTAATGTTGACAACCAAGGTAATACTTCCTACACATGGACACCTCTACCATCGGATGCGAATGCTCATCAGTACTACGAATTCAAACCAACACTTCCTATTAACTTCTCAAAGGAGCTTATCGAGGGACGTCGCTATTATATTGAGTTAACTTTCACTTCAGATGCCATATCTGTCAATATCATTGCTGCTGACGAGTGGAATGGTGACCTTAATGGCGATGGCAAGGTAGACGACGAGGATAATGTATATCATGAATTTGAATAATGCGTAGGAGTATGAAAAAAATATATTTTATTTTAGCCATTGTTTCGCATTTGCTTTTAGCAAGCTGTATGGTTGATGACATCATCCCTACTCCTATGCAGAATAGCGATGATGTGATAACTGTAATTGGACGAATGACTCGTTTTGATGAATACGATGTTGCAACCCGTAGCGTAAAGAATGAGGAAGAAGCAAAGCTCACTTCTATGGCAATGGCCATCTTTCCTGTAAATGATGGTGGCACTGCCCTAGCTGGTAATTGTGTCTATTGGCAATATACAGAGAATCAAGCTGAACTGCTTTTTACTGTTGACCGTGGTGGTAACTATACAACTAATGCGCGTTATGCGATGTATGTATTCACCAATATGGATATGAAAGAGTTTGGTATTGGTTCATCGTTAGATGCAATGATGGAGAAATTCCATGAAGTAGAAAACATCAACATCCCTGAGAATGGTTTTCCAATGATGGGTTCATTGGGTGATACATTCTCATCCACATTTGATAGAGATAACCAGGTATTTATCCTATCTCCAACTAAACCCAGCGGGGACCTTGATGCGCCCACTATTAATGGTACTACTCAAACCTTGCTTACTATCCCAATGAAGGCAATGTATGCCAAGGTTAACTTTACTATCGAGGTTATTCCAGATCAGCAGATTGAGGGTAATTATTCGCCTCAGTTTACATTGGATGGTTATACAGTCAATAATGTGCCTGCAATTGTTGATTTTAGCAATAAAACGAACTCTGAAGGAAATGTATTGACTGACAATTTCTCGCTCAACAACGCAGATAGAATCACTGCTATAGGTGCAAATAAGATTAACTTCTCATTTTATCTACCTGAACGTTTGCTTACTCCTGCTACTACATGGGATAAGTATACATATCCGTTTGGTACAGGTAATTCGATTCGTGAGGAAGACTTTGTTTATCGTCAGCGATATAAGCCATTGCTTCTAGGTTCAAATCAAAATGCTACAAATGTTGTTATTTCAGGTCGATTCCGTGATCATCAGAACCAGTATTGGGATGTAAATTATACTATCTATCTAGGTGCTGATAATTACGGTGACTTCAACATTCTTCGTAATGCTGAATATAACAATATTGTAACTATTCGCGGTATCCAGACGTCAAGCGACATGTCAGACGTTGTGGGAGCAATTTCTATTGACCATCGCGTAAATGTAGAACGCACGCAGCCCGCTATTTTAACATTACGTCGAGAAGTCATGCTCGACTCACACTTTGAAGTACGCCCATTACGAGTGCGTAAGAGTGATGTCGGTAATATCGATAATATCAACGCTGTAAAGGTAGAAGTTGTTAATCCTACAACAACCGATTGGATGCGCCTTGAGCGCAGTTTTGGTGATGGTTCATCGGATGGTTCTCCTCAAACAACTATCAATGGAGTAAATAAGTCTATCTATATTGATGAAGATATTAATTCACCATCTTATGGTAAACGTCGCTTCTTTACATATAATCTTGTTGATGGAGTAAATGCTGATGCAACTGATGCAACACTTAAAAATAGTACATCAGTCATTTTACCACTCACAGAAGCAACAGAGTGTTGCTGGATATATGTTGATGAGTGCACTGAGACCGGTGATGATGTACGTGCTGGTCAGATTAAGGTATCATATGGAAAGATAGATGGTTCAACATTTACCCCTGCAAACAATCCAATCTACCCAGATGTAACATACATTATTAATCAACGTAAACTATTTAATGTTACGGGCCCATCAAGTAGAACCTACAACATAGAGTATTCCGAGGAGTACCTCTATAACTTCGATGCCGATGAAGAGTATGGGCAGACTGAGTACAATGGTATGGAGTGGGGATTGGAAGGTATACAGCTTTCTTATGACCACAGTGCTCTATTTTTCACATCAATTTTGGGGCTAGACTTTATATCTGATTTAATCAATAATTGGAAGGGAACGACACCAGCTTACTACGACTTTTATATAAAAAGTCACGATGCAGATTATGTCGACGAGGAGCAGGCTGAATTACATGAGTATAAAGGCTACGACTTTTGTAATGAAATTATTACCACTATAAACGGAGGTCAAAAGGATAGTAACGGTAATGCATATGATACTGATGCAACTAATAATATAGATATCCTTCAACTCGACCAACAGGCAAAATCTGCTATTGAGTATTACTATAATAAGAACAAACGTAACAATAAAGGACAAGTTGTATGGTCAACTGGAACTAATACCTATAATCAAAGTCAACTAAATTGGTACCTTCCTGCTGTTGATGAGATTGAGGATATTGTTATGTCAGAGTATGGAAATGGTCAAAAGACTTACGCTCGATTCCTAGAATTCCAGGAACAAGATTATTGGTCATGTCAACCTGCATATCTTAAGAATTATGCTAGATATGATCAATGGTATGTACTCTGGACCCAATCATATTATGGCGATTTTTTTATTGATGATATTGGAGATGCACAGTTCGACATAAACGGCAATACAGATCGAGCTAATATAGGTTCAGCTAGATCGACATCTGTATCCTATAACAATGGATATTCTTCAACACCTAGTGGTACTAATGGTTATTACTATTATTACGATGCAAACGAAAAGAAGCCATCTTATTCGGGAACCTATAATGGTAAGGAGATGAATACCGTCTCTCGTGAAGCAGGTAATCAGGCTAGAAATGAAAAAAACCGTGTCCGCTGCGTAAGAAAGCAGTAAGGAACTTATGTGAAAAATGATAAAGGCGTCCCGCAGGATATTCTGAATCCTGTGGGACGATATTTTTAATATATTATGCAGCGACACACAGAGGGGGCTAGGAGATGTGCGTCGTTGCAGAGGTCGTGTGAGAGTGTTCTGTCACGACGGGCAACTTAAGGGGGATTTTTGCACGTCGTGGCAGGGAATCCCAGGGAATCCGTTCATTTCGTGTCACGACATGCAACTATGATCCCAAAGTTGCACGTCGCGGCTCAGAGCAGCAGGAAGCGGAACAGAGCAGCAGGAAACGGCAGAGAGCAACAAGTAGCAGGAAGGAAGCGGCTCAGAGCAGCGAGAGGAACAGGAAGCAGGAGGCGCACAGGGAGAAGTGAACTGCAGGACGTTCCGTTTAACTCGCCCTGTCACGACGGGCATCTTAAGGGGGATTTTGCACGTCGGTAAGAATCCGATGAAGTGCATATTGTAGCGGGCAGAGCAGGAGTGTGAGAAAAAGGATGAGATTAAGAAGTTTGCAGTGACCGTCGACGCTCTGTTTTTATAAACAATTAATATCCAACATATTGCAGAAATCACATCATCGTCGGTCGCCGAAATTATCTATACTATCGTTAAATGACCTCCCCAAAGGGCACACCTCAAACAATCGTGCTTTTACGTCGTGCCTAATTCTAAGAGGAGGATAGTAGGGATTGCGGAGGCGTGTCCACCCCCGGACACGGGCAGGGGGAGGGGCCCGCCGGAGACAAGTGGTCGGTGACTTGTCCTGAAATAAGTTGACAAAATATTAATGTTAAATGTAAAACTTATTTAGGACAATGATTTACTTTAAAAGTACCCAACAGAGGAGAACAAAGAACAATTTTTCTCCAGAAGAAAAGATGACGATGATCCAGGAATATCTGACAACAGATGTTTCAATGAGTGAGATGACACGAAAATATCACATCGGACATTCGTCAATTCCAAGATGGATGGCTAACTTTGGCATTCCAATGCCAGAAAGGGTGTTGCCGTCAAATGTTATGGTACAACAGAATGAAAAACAAACAAGTGCTATCACTGTTGAATCATTGGAGAGCCAGCTGAAATTGCTTCAGGCAGAACTTGAACGAGAAAAGTTAAGGAACCTTGCTCTGAACACGATGATTGATGTTGCTGAAGAGGAACTTCACATCGACATAAGAAAAAAAGCTGGAGCCAAACAGTGAACAAGCTTCGCGGGTTAGCTCCAGAGCAATCTCTGGAGCAGCTCTGCGCACTGTTTGGCAAGACACGACAAGCTTATTATCAGCGCCTTAGCTATAACTATCAAGAGTATGCAGAAGATGGAATCATTCTGGATCTTGTGCATGAATACCGAAAGGATATGGGACGTATTGGCGGACGTAAACTATGGAACCTGATCAATAACAGGCTACCGGAACACTTTTCAGTTGGACGTGACAGGCTCTTCTGTTTACTTGACAGGGAGCACCTCAAGGTACATAAGAAACGTCGTTCAACGCGAACTACATATAGCAGCAAATGGATGCACCAGTGGCCTAACCTAATCAAGGATATTGTACCGACCGCAGCAAATCAGATATGGGTCAGCGACATTACCTATATTGATACCAAGAATGGCTTTGTCTACCTGCACTTAGTTACAGATGCATACTCTAAAAAGATATTAGGATGGTGCCTAAGTCCGACGTTACATACAGACTATACAGTGCAAGCTTTGCAGATGGCCATAAGGAGTGCTGGATGCAAATTGGATGGTCTTATACATCACTCTGACCGAGGTTGTCAGTACTGCTGCGAAAAGTATGTAAAGCTATTGCAGGACAATAACATTATGATCAGCATGACAGAGTGCGGAAATCCTAGAGAAAATGCTATTGCGGAAAGAGTCAACGGAATACTAAAAACGGAATGGCTCAATGATGAGCACTTTGTAGAATTGGTTGATGCACGGAATAGAATAGCTCAAGTTATTGATATATACAACAATAAGCGCCCACACTTAAGTCTTGATTATGCAACTCCGAATCAAGCATATGTCATGAACGGAGAACAGAGAAGGAAGTGGAAGAACTATTATAAAAGCCAAAGTCCTGAAAAAGATGAAGAAATAATCCTATCTTTGACAACAGATGTCAGGACTAATCATCTAGTATCAGGACTTTAGTCTTTAAACTTCAAAAATTCTGTAAACAAATTTCAGGACAAGTTAGGGTTTTGTGGAGGGGTGTTGCAGGGAGGGGCTGTAGTAAGGTTGGGCGGGTGGAGAATCTGCTGGTGGGAATGGGGTGCAGGTAGAGGTCGTGCTGGTGGGGCTCTGCTGGAGGTCTCCTTTGTCGCGACGTGCAATTTTGGGGGCATTGTTGCATGTCGTGACAGGAAACTGGAGGGTTTCTGGGGATTCGCTGCCGCGACGTGCAAAAATCACACGAAAGTTGCACGTCGTGGCACCATACAAAACGGTTTCTGCGGGCGGGGTTATGGGGAGGGCACTGGGGAGGACACTGGGAGGGGCACTGGGGAGGGAGTCTGTGAAAGGGGTCTGCGGAAGGGAGTACTGAGTTCTGTGGAGGAGACGTTGCTGGTGGAGGAGACGTTGCTGGTGGAGGTGGTGCTACAGGCCTGGGAGGCTCTGTGACTGGAAGCAGTGCTGGTGGAGTTGTGCGGGTGGGGTCCTGGGGTGGGGCACT
>JAEIGA010009845.1_pt1 | contig 14475 bp, 17 predicted proteins | sample 9270691 | NCBI WGS metagenome assembly JAEIGA01 (sample SAMN17057246, study PRJNA624740) | gut metagenome | biome: biome; isolation source: fecal sample | host: Bos grunniens | place: China: Xizang | collected 2019 | reverse complement strand
TTTCCTTTTGTATCTCTCATCGAAGAGGATAACGTGGTTTACGAAAAGACAAGAACGAGTCTCTCCGACGAAAATCACTGTAAAGTAATGTACGAGATTAATGTTTTCTCAAATAAAACTAAAGGCAAGAAAGCCGAGTGTAAGGCAATAATCTCCCTGATCGATTCGATTATGCTACGATTGGGCTTTACACGAACAATGCTACAACCGATACCGAATATCAACGACGCTACTATATATCGAATGGTGGCAAGATACTCGGGGGTTGTATCACAAGATAAACAAATATTTAGGAGGTAGTCAATATGGCAACATCATCTTATAAGTCGTTTCTTATGCACGAAACAACGGGTAACACTTGGACAAAACTCGTGGATATAAAAGATTATCCTGACATCGGTGGAAGTCCCGAGACCCTTGAGACGACTACGCTGTCGGACTCTATGCAGACTTATATTAACGGTATACAGAGTTCCGAAGCAATGGAATTCACCATTAACTATGACCCCGTTATCTACGACAATATTGTGGCAATGGGTGCAGAAGAGCAGGACTTTGCAATTTGGTTCGGCGGTACAGAAACGGGTGGCGTAGCAACTCCCACTGGCTCTGAGGGTAAATTCGAGTTTATGGGATACATCAGCATTCGTATTTCAGGCAAGGGTGTAAACGAAGTTAGAGAGGCGATTATCTCTATCGCTCCTTCCACAGTTATTACGAAGACGAAAGAATCAACAACCTAAGGAGAATGAATTATGAGCAAACAGTTGAGATTTACTTACGAAGACAAGGAATATGTCCTTGAATTCACAAGAAAGAGCGTAGAAACAATGGAAAGGCAGGGTTTCGTTGCTGAAGAAATCAGCACAAAACCTATGCTAACACTTCCCGCACTTTTCAGAGGAGCGTTCCTCGCAAATCACGGCACTGTTCCCAAGGAGAAAATCGACAAGATTTATAGTATGCTGACCGATAAGGGTAACCTCATTCGTAGTCTTGCGGAAATGTACAACGAACCTATAGCGGCACTCGTTGAAGACCCCGAGGAGTCAGAGGGAAACTTGAACTGGACAGCAAGTTGGTAAGTAGCTCGCTGTCTGCATCGGAGGAGGGCGAGTCGAATAAGGCTCACCCTCCTCTTACTTACACAGAACAATTTAATCAGCTTTTTCCGTACTATCTATCAATCGGTATGTCATACGAGGAGTATTGGGAGTCAGACCCAATGCTTGTGAAGTATTATAGAGAGGCTGACGAGTTGAAACGGGCGAGAAGGAATGAGGAGTTATGGTTGCAGGGTATGTACTTTTACGAAGCCCTCTGCGATGTATCTCCGATAATGGTGGCGTTCCCGAAGAAGGGTGCAAAGCCGAATCCCTATCCCGAGAAGCCGTACTGCATCAGCGAGAAACAACGCAAACTCGAGGAAGCCGAGCAAGAACGCAAGGTTGCCGAAAAGGGTATGGCATTTATGGAAAGATTGATGGCTATGGGAAAAGCCGAGGAAAAGGAGGTGGAGGTAAATGGCTGAAATAGATAGTTTGACACTGCGTATAACCAGTGATAGTGACGAGGCCGCTGACGGCTTGAAGAAACTCACAAGCACCCTCGAAGCTATCAAGACAGCGACGAGTAGTGGGTTAGGCTTAGGTGCAATAGCAAGTCAAATAACTGAATTTGCTGACGCTACCGCCCGTCTCAACTGGGGTACTTTTGATAACTTGAAGAGATTGACCACTGCATTAAGTTCGTTATCTGCATTGAAAGATGTTAAGATACCTGCGAATATGGTCAAGCAACTCACCACGCTCACAACAACGTTGGCATCTATGAATTTGGGAGAAGTGGAGTTTAAAATCAAGGCTTTGGTGGAGGCGTTTAAGCCTTTGGAAACACTCGGGAAGTCAGGCTTATCCTCAATGGTCAAACACTTGAGGCAGATACCCGAGATATTCTATCTTTTGAGACAGATAGATATGGGGGAATTTGAACAGACAATTCTAAGACTGGCTCAAGCGTTGAAACCTCTTGCCGATGAGTTACAAAAGGTTGCAAACGGCGTTTCTGCGTTACCAAGTAAACTACTCAGTCTAATAAACAAAGCCGACAGAACTGCAAAATCCAACAAAGCGTTGAGTTTTACATTCACCGAGTTATATCACAAGGTTAGAATGTCAGTGACTGCAATTAAAACCATCTACAGTACAATAAGTAAGTTCGTCAAGTTGTCGAATGACTATGTAGAAGACCAAAATCTATTCAATGTGGCGATGGGTAGTTATGCTACCAGTGCCTCTGAATACGCACAAAATGTCGCCGATGTAATGGGTATCGACCCGGGTGAGTGGATGCGTAATCAAGGTACATTTATGACCCTCGCTACTGGCTTTGGCGTTGCGGCAGAGAGAGCAAATGTGATGAGTGAAAGTTTGACGGGATTAGGACACGACCTTGCGTCACTCTTCAACATTGACACACAAGACGCTATGCTTAAATTACAGTCGGGTCTTGCGGGCGAACTTGAGCCTCTTCGTAGAATCGGTTTCGACCTCTCACAAGCGAGATTGCAGATTGAGGCAACCAATCTCGGCATCAAGAAAAAGGTGTCGCAGATGACTCAGGCTGAAAAGGCAGAGATTCGTTATCACGCTATATTGACGCAGGTAACACAAGCTCACGGGGATATGGCTCGTACACTTGACCAACCCGCTAATCAGTTGAGAGTACTCAAATCTCAGATAGTCCAAGCAGGTAGAGCGATAGGTAACATATTTATCCCCGGTCTCAAAGCGATATTACCATATGCTATAGCGGTTATGAAGGTCGTAAAAATACTCGCAGATATTGTAGCACAGTTAGCAGGGTACGAACCTTACGAACCCCCCGCATTCAGTGCAAGTGGTATAACAAGTGCTACAGACGAGATTGCCGACGGCTTTGACAACGCTACTGAAAGTGCGAAGAAGTTACAGAAGTACACAATGGGCTTCGACGAACTCAACATCATTGACCCCAACCAAGGTTCGGGAGCAAACGACGCATTGTCGGGAGCGGGGTTCAATTTCGACCTCGAAACTTATGATTTCTTGGGCGAGGCTAACCAAAGCAAGGTTAACGAACTCGTTGACAAATTTAAAGAGTGGCTCGGTATTACCGATGAAATCGAAACTTGGTCAGACTTGTTTGATACTAAACTCGGCAGTATTCTCAAAACAGTAGGACTTGTGGGAATAGGTTTACTCGGATGGAAGTTATCGACGAGTTTAGTAAAGCAGATAGACAACCTTCTCATAGGTGTTGGAGCGGGTCTGGTAATCAAAGGAGTCTTTGCCACTTTGGACGAGGGTATTACTTGGGGAAGTGTGATTACTACCGCATTGGGAGGAGCATTTATCGGAGCGGGTATAGGTCACAAGATAGCAGGTATTCCCGGTGCTATAGTCGGCTTCGGTATAGGCGTAGGTGTATCACTGATAATCACTGGTATCACAGACTGCATCGCCGACGGTGAAATCAGCACCGAAGGTGTGGTATCCATCATCACGGGAGCATTAACGACAATAGGCTTCATCATAGGTGCTGTGAAATTATTCAATAAGACACACAAGTCCCCCGTAGGTGATTTCGACACGGCAGGTAAAACCATAGGTGATACTGGTGCGGGAATGTCGAAACTCACTCGTAAACTCAAAGACCTCGTAATCAACATAGGTTTGGCAACCGCAGTTATCGCAGAAGTCGCCATCGCCTCAATGATAATAGTGGGTTCAATTTGGGTACTTACGAAAATTATGGGCGAGATAGGTGAGGCTTGGGAAGGGGTCAAGGCTAACGGCGACAATGTTCTTATCGCAATGACTGTCGGTACGGGCATACTCACAGCAGTCGGAGCATTGTGTGCAGTCCTCGGCAAGAGTGCAAAGAGCGGTGGTGGAGCAAAACTCGTCGTAGAAGTAGCACTTGGTGCGGCGGTACTCGCTGAAATCAGTCTCGCTACAGATTTGTTCCTTGCAGAGATATGGGTGATAGGCAAACTACTCGATGAAGTCGGCAAGGCATGGCAACCCGTTATTGATGAGGGAGAAACCATTATCACGGCGATTGAAGTAGGTACTGGATTGCTCATCGGCGTCGCCGCCATTACGGCAGTACTCGGTCTCGCAACAACAGCAACGGGAGGAGCATTGCCTCTCGCAATAGGTCTTGGTACTGCAATCTTGGTGGAAATGGCACTTGCGACAGCGTTGTTCATCGATAGCCTTACCGACATAGCAACAAAGTTCTCGGACGAGTTGCATCCCGCTCTCAAAGGTCTCAATAAGATATTACCCGACCTTAACGAGGAACTCGCTGATTATAAGGATTTCCTAATCAAGTTCGCAGGTATTACTGTTGATATCACCAAGAGCAACGCAGTGTCGGGCTTCTCGGCGACAGTTAGCAAGATTATCGGATTTTTCACTGCTGACCCGATTAAGGCGTTAAGTGAAGATGTTGAAAAGCAGTACGGTCAGTTGACCACACTCAACAAGCATCTCGGTAACTGTAATCCCGCAATGTTGACAGCAATTGACGGCGTTACCATTTACAAGAATCGTATCGAGAGACTCAAGGATGCCGCAGACGGGATTGATACTTCCGAGATGAATACAAAGGCGTTCAGCACAATGGAGTCGGTGAGTGGTAAACTCGAGGCATTCGGTAAGAAGTTCAAGGATTACTATGATTACATTAAAGATATCAAAGTGGCGACAATGGATAATATAGTAAGTTGCATTAACGATGTAATCGATTTTGCAATCCGTATTAAGAACAATGTTGACACCAAGAAGATTAATGATTTCGCAGATGCCCTCAAGGATTTAACTAAGGCAATCAAAGACTTGCCGACGAGCAAGACTGTGACAATCAAAGCGATTTATCAGACCTCGGGAACAGCACCGCAGGGCTATGCTACTGGTGGTTACCCCGAAACGGGTCAGATGTTCGTGGCGCGAGAAGCGGGTGCGGAACTCGTAGGTACTATTGGTAGAAAGACTGCCGTAGTTAATAACGAGCAGATTGTTGCATCTGTATCACGAGGCGTTGCCGAGGCTAACGACGAACAGAATGGTCTGTTGAGAGAACAGAACGAGCTTCTCCGTGCATTGCTCGGAAAGGATTCGGGAGTATATCTCGACGGTAAGCAGTTAACTAACTCTGTTGAAAAGTATCAGAGGCAGAGAGGTAGACAGATAGTTGTGGGAGGAGGTATCTAATGGCTACGATTAAAGCATTGGTAAAGGTAGGGGAATACGAATTCCCCGAGCCTTCCTCCTACAACGCAATGACCTCAACCCTTGTTGACTCAGCTCGTAATGTGCAGGGTGTAATGATAGGCTCTGTTATCCGAGATGATGTTGCAAAGATTGAGATAGGATGGAAGTATCTCACTGTACAACAGTGGGCAGAAATCTTACAGTGCTTCGACATCGCATCGGGCGGTAAGTTCATCAACAAGGTCACGTTTTTCAATCAGGTGAAGGGTGACTGGGATACAAGAGATATGTATGTTGGTGACAGACAGCCGGGCGGTGCTTGGCGAAGACATCCCGAGACAGGTGAACTGTTGGGATGGACAGATTGTAAGATAAGTTTAATTGAGGTATAAGGAGGCGAGGAAGTGCAGAAGGTTTCAGATAAGTGGGTAGCGATTCAGAACGATACCCTCGTTGACGAAAGTCAGATTGAATTGTATATGAAAGTCACAGACCCCGACGCTTCCGAAGACGCAAGTGCCTCAGTAAATAGTGAGCAGACATTCTCCCAAATAGAGGATGTGGTAGGGGGAGTTGATTACCAAATCACTCCTCACGCCACGCTCGAGCTCAATTTTTGGTTGCTCGACGGAAGCAGAACATTAATGGAGTCGGACAGTGACGGAACTAACAGGTATGTAAGTCACTCTCCCTCGGGAGCAGATAAGATATTCGGTACACATCCGATTATCTCGATAGGCTTCTCGCAGGTGCATCAGAATCTCATACAAGGAGTCAGCGTCGTATGGGGCAAGCACTGGGGGGAATACGCCGAAGAGTTCATAGTCACTGCGTACAACGGAACAAATATCGTGGCGACCAAGAGAGTTACCGATAACACTTCGGTGACCTCGATAGTTCGTATGGATATTAGGGATTATGACAGCATCACTATTGAGATAGTTAAATGGTGCTTGCCGTATCATCGAGCAAGGGTTGAGGAGATAATTCTCGGTATCAATCAAGTGTTCGGTAAGGGTGATTTAATGAGTTACTCACACAATCAGAATATAAGTCCCTTATCGACAGAGTTGCCGAACATAGAGGTGTCATTCTCACTGAGCAACATTGACAACGCATATAATCCTCATAACCCCGATAGTCTATCGCAGTATTTGATGGAGCGACAGGAAGTCAGCGTCAGATACGGCTATAAGATTGACGGCGTTTATGAATGGATTGACGGCGGTAAGTTGTATCTATCCGAATGGGACGCACCTCAAGATGGTAACACCGTTGACTTCAAATCAAGAGATTTACTCGCATTTATGACCGAGAATTTCTACGGCGGTCAGTACCATCCCGAGGGTATTAGTTTATATGATTTAGCGGAAGAGGTACTGATAGACGCTAACTTACCTCCGCATAGTGACGGCGGTGTCAGATGGGAAATAGATGAGTCACTCAAGGATATATACACTGTAGCACCGCTACCTATAGACACACACGCTAATTGCTTACAATTAATCGCTAACGCAGGTGGATGTGCTATCTGTCCCGATAGATCAGGCAGAATTAAAATACAAGTAATACCCACCGATTCATCTAATCTGATAGAATTCCCCAAGTACACATCAGTGCCTTGGGCAGGGGGCGTTCCCTCGGCTACTGCGAAAAAACTGAAGTGCTTACAACCGGGAACATACGAGGCGACAATATCGGGAACGCTGACACAGAAAAACAGTAACTTCGCCGACGGAGACCAGTGCGGTATGGTGCTGATGTACAATACAGGTCATAATGAAGATTTGAGATGCGTAGTATGGAACGCAACCGACGAGGTTGGTGTCACTAAAACAGCAACAAGGCGATTTACCATTACCGAATCCGAATATGCGTCGGGATTTGAACGAATATACATTTATGGATGCGGTAGACTTGGGGCAGGTGCTACAGGTCTTGCTGACATCAACAGCGTTACCATCAGACTCGTTTCAACAGATTATCCTATTGATTACCACAATAGTTACTCCAAATCTAATATATCTCTTTCGCCCCCTCTGAAGAATGTGTCGAGTGGGTGGTATCAGTACACTGTAGGTGCTGAAAAGAAAGAATTATACCGAGGCAAGGTGGCTGTGTCGGGTACGCAAGAATTAATTATTCCGTATTCGGAAAGTGCCACAAGTATCGACGCCGATGTTTACAACGGCTCGATGATTGACGGAGTAGCGTATGCCAATGCGTGTAAACTGACAGTCACTGGCGATGGGGAAGTAGAGATAGTAGTCAAGGGATATCCCATCGAATCGTCAAAGACCGAGATATCAATTCATAACGGAGTCAACGGCGATACAGTAACAGTGGATAACCCCCTAATCACTGATATTGACAGAGCAATGGCGGTAGGAGAACTCGTCCGAAAATACTATGCTAATCGAATGTCGTTGTCGTCTTCGTGGAGAACAGACCCTCGCCTCGACGCTTTGGATTATGTTACAAACGAGAATGATTACAATAAGCCGAATGTCCTTATGACTAAGGTTGTATTCGGATACAACGGAGCATTCAAGGGTAGCGGAGAAGGGAAGGTGATATGATGGAATGGGTAGAAGCGATATATGACCGTACAGAGGCAGATGTATCGGAAGCGAAAGCATTAATCGAGCATTATAAAGCGAATGGTGGTATGACAGGCAGTACTGTACTGAAGGGCTGTCTGAACGCACGAGATTTAAACCGCATCGAGAACAACACCAAGTTCATATGTAAGGCTCTCGGGGAGCGTTATTACTTCTGCGACACACCCACTGTACACGACTGGTCATTGTATGCAATCCCGAGGATGGCGAACATTAATCGAATAACGAGCAATGTTTCCAAACTCATATCAGCGTACTACAAGCCACCCGATTCACCTTCAGTACCGAATAATATGACACATTACACTCAGATAAATGACATTGAGAAAAACCTGCATATGCTGAAATTGATGATAGAGGATATGGATTCTCAGTATAAAAGATGCGGTACTTTCTCGTGTGGTGAGGAGGGTTAAATATGATTGAATTTATCGATAAGACGCTTATCGAAGCAGGTACGCCGTTCAACCGAGCAAATATGATGGCAATGCAAGGCTTTATTGCTGCCACGACCACTGTGAACGCCGACGGCAGTATAACAGAGGTCAATGCTAACGGCGAGACGCTTACAACCACTTTCAACAACGGCGTAGTTACCGAGACCTTTGTGGGTAAAAAGACTATCGTCAAGACGACGACATTTGATGCGACTAACAATACAATAACGGAGGTGTTGAGCTGATGAGTTGGGCTAAGGTATTCGCAGTCAACAGCAATATGAGAAAGTCTCTCAACGAGATAATGAGAGAGATGATGTACAGACCTACGAGGGTCATCACAGCGTCGGGTACTTACACACCCGAGAAGACTGGCATTTATAAGGTCATTTGCATTGGTGCAGGTGGCAAAGGTGGATATTCATCCTCATCTAACACTTACGGAGCGTCCAGTGGGGGCGGTGGCGGTGTAGCAGTAAAGGATATTCGCCTCGAGAAAACCACTTCATACTCCGTCACAGTAAGCACCACTGCGTCATTCAGCACATACCTCACCGCCACATCAGGTGCAAGAGGTTCTTCCTCGACATCTATCGCCTCGGGAGGCACTGCAGTGGGCGGTGACTACAATTACACAGGTGGAGCAGGGAGATGTACTGGAGAACAATCCAGTGACCGCCCCAAAGGGGGTTCGGTGGGAGTGGTCTTCCCCGAAATGCATCGTACACTGTACTATAGATATAACGACACCATAGAATTGGAATACGGCGACAGTATCCTATCTTACGGAGGAGGTGGCTCGGGATGGGGAAATTATAATGCCTCGACCAACACTTACGCCGGGTATGGATGTGATGGTCTCCCTGCCGCAATATTAGTAATACCTTTGGAAATGGAGGAGTAATCGATGAAAGCACTTGTAATCAATGGTATCGTAATGGATATTGAAAAGCGAGATATAGATGTCTTCGAGTATTATCATCCTACTATTGCAGAGATGTTCGTGGATTGTGACGAATCTGTAGAGATGGGTGATATATACGAGAACGGAGAATTCCGTAAGAGACCTGAGGAAGTGATTCCAATGGAAACGAATGAGGAGGTGACGGCGTGACACATAACGGAAAGATTATTGACAAAGACCCTTATTTCACAATTGACCCTATTAGCAGGGCGATAAGTAATGAATCTACATCCAAGGTCAATATAATTCAGTTTGACCATAACTCAGAAAGATTTTCTTTCACAATACCTCGTTACATCGAAGAACACGATATGTACGAGTGTAACCTTATTCGAGTACACTACGCTAATATAGACAGTTCCACATCGGAGCAGACTCTCGGCGTGTATCGTGTGGATGATATAGAAATTGGTGACGATGAAACTGTTAACTTCTCGTGGCTACTCTCACAGAATGTAACACAGCATACTGGCAAACTTGAGTTCCTAATTGAATTTGCGTGCCTCATAGACGAGAAGGTCGAGTACTCGTGGCACACTGGAATATTCAACGGAATCACTGTTGCTCAAGGTATGAACAACAACGATATTCCCGCAGTGGTATATCCCGATATACTTGCAGGTCTAATATCCATTACCGACGCTCTCCCGACAACATATGCTGACATTAACTTGAGTAACGTATCTAACGATGCATTCTCGAGAAAAATGAGCGAGGCGGGTGGCGGTGAGTTAGCAGGTGGAGGCGGTGCTTTTAAGCGAATCGGCTTTAGTTCGGATTGCGATTATATTGCTACTGCGAGCGACGGCAGAACGGCATTCGTCAATGCTCTTGCCGACGCAAATGACGGCGACATTATTGTGGTAATGCCCGGTGAATACAATGCCAGCACGACATTGGCAATCACCCGAGACATAACCTTTATCGGCATCGACCGACCGACACTTAAATTCGAGGTGACCACTTCGGGCGGTGGGATATTCAGCTACGAAAATTGGTCGTGGGAGGCTATATACGAACCGAAACACAGCAAATGGTATGGATTTATTTTTGACAATCACTTCTCGGTGGGTGGCGAGGCGAACCCCGACGGGGAGTGTTACCACGGCTATGTTACGGCAGTAGATTGCGTATTCAACGCCACTACTGGTTTGTACGGATGCGATTGCGTGAATTGTACATTCAACTCGTGGATGAGTTCGGGTACTTACTATGGTGGTGGCGGTGATTTCAGAGATTGTGTTTTTAACGGCTATGTCGATTGTGAAAGTAGTGTTGATACGATGAAACGATGCGAATTTCACCCGCCCGAGGATAACATTGGTTACCTCGCTCCCGGTTGGGACGATAGTAAACCGTGGATGGTAAATTGCAAGATTTACGCACCCAATAGAAGCCTTTTGGCATCCGACCCCCACGGTGGAAATCTCAAATTGTACGACACAATCATATTTGCCAATAATATTTCCGAAGGAAATAGTAACTCTGTTGAAGGTGGATATATAGTACAAATGACAGCGAAATGAGGTAGGTTATGAATAGTTGCTTCAAAGGAAAATTTAAGGTCACTTCGGGCTATAAATTGCCCGAGAGAGCTGACCACAAGGGTATTGACCTTGTGGGTCTTACGGATAAGACAGTATACGCCCCTTGTGACGGCACTATCGGTTCAAGCACCATCGTTACAGACAAGTCTAACAAAACTTGGGAATGGGGCAATTATGTTAGATTGGATACCGCAGACGGCAAGTACAGTCTTTTCTTCTGTCACCTCGCTTCGAGGGCGGTAGTTAAGGGGCGTAAGGTCAAGAAGGGTGATAAACTCGGTGTAATGGGGCATACGGGTTACTGTATACCCTCGGGAGTGAAAGGAACACATACTCATTTTGAAGTACGCAAGAAGGGTACATCGGTTACGATTGACCCCGCCGAGTTCCTCGGAATTCCGAACAAGGTTGGCACATACGAATATATCGAGAGGAAAATGCTCGAGTCAGGCAATGATATAGTGTGGCAGTTGATGAACGGTGTTCCCGCCATCGAGATTAACGAACCTCAGAGAGCAATCAAGGCTCTTGACAAAGCAAAGAACAATGCCGAGTTTTCGTCGTTGTACTGGATTATCTATAAGGTGGTGAATGGTAATGGCTAAAAAGAAAACTAAGTCGGGTGCATTCTCCAAGTTCATTGTGTGCGGTGTCATCGCTCTTAATGTGATTTTCACAGCGATCGTTCTCGGTTTGTTCTATATTACTGGGAACGAACCTGCCGTATTAATCGGAGCGTGGTTCGGTTTCACCACCGTTGAATTGTGGAGTCTCGCAGGTATAACAAAATCTAAAAACAGAGGTGAAGGTTGATATGGTAAATCTTATCTTAGGGTACATAGTACCTTTCGTACTGATAGTTGGTGCGGGCATTCTTATTAAGGTGTACAGAGACGACAAGGTCGTTAAGTACATCGAAATCGCAGTAAGGGCGGCCGAGCAGATATTCAAGGGCGACGGCAGAGGAAGTGAGAAGTTTGAGTATGTTTCCAAGTGGATATCAGACCAGTTTAAGATATCAGAAAACGACCTCAAAATACTTATCGAAAACGCAGTATACACGATAAACAACGGAGGTAAATGATATGAACAGAGAACATTCTACAACCGAGGGTGAAATGAAAGACATATGGGATAGATTAACCCGAGGCGAAGAAAGCATCAAATCTGCTCATAAGAGAATTGATGAGCTTAAAGACTTGAGCAAAGGTATTACAGATTTAGCGGCATCCACTGCCCAAGTTGCTACGGAGACTAAAGCCCTGCGAGAGGATTTCATTAAGATGGACGGCAAGGTAGAGACCCTCGAAAATAAGCCCATCAAGACCTACAACACAGTTGTTACAACCATAATCACATCGGTGTGTAGTGCGGGTGTCGGCTATCTTATAGCAACATTGTTCGGCTAAATAAAAAGGAGAGTGTGTTATCTGCACACTCTCTTTTATTACCTATATCTCAGATGTGCATATTCATACGAACATCTAAGATGGAAGTCAAAGGGCAAAATTTATATTGAGTTCTATATCAACCTCAATAGGGGGTGTAGACCAGTGACTGCCCGATTTCTCGAATACTGTTCCTTTAGGCTCGTCACATCGAGTTAGTCGTTGTGGTGCTTCTCGTTTATAAGTTATCTTCTTGATACACGCTTTTAGAAGTTGGTTCTTCTTGGCGGGCGATACCGCATCGTCGTACAAAGCGTCGAGGGCTTCTGAAAACCTCGCTATGTTATTTTTATAATCAATAGGGCGTGGTGCTGACTCCATTGCTTTTTTCAAAGTATCTTCTGTCTTTGTTTTCTCTTGTTGCAGTTTTGCATTCAATTGTTGGAATATAGGTAACGGCATTCGCTTTCTCTCGTCGGGGTCGGATTGCATCTCCCATTGCATCAGTTCCTTTGCTCGGAGTTCTTTAAGTTTGTTCTCAAGGTTTTTGATGAGAGCGTCGTGAATCTCAATCGAGTTATCGTCCTCTTGTAATTTAACCTCGAAATCTACGATATACTCTCGTAATGTTTGCTCTACAATAGCGAGTAACTCATCGTGGGTGCAAGAGCCAGTATGACACCTTGTTTGATTGTCGCAAAGTAGTCTCGGAGAGCATCTGTCTTTCCCGTCCTTGTCTCGGTATGTTCGGTAGGTCATCGCTCTTCCGCAATGGCAGTACACCAAGCCCGCTAAAGGATTGCGTATCTCTTTTGACGGGGATATCCTCGTATTTCTACCTCGCTTGGCTTGAGCCATCTCGAATAACTCGTCTGAGATAATAGCCTGATGTTTGCCGTCATAGATAAGATAGTCACCTTCTTTGGATTTGGGGCGAGTCTCAATCAGTTCTCCATCCTCGATTATATTCACAGTCTTACGCCAGTTCCATTTGACCTTACCAATATAATGTACATTTGATAGCATATCTTTGATTGCGGCGGGAGACCAGTATTTACCTTTCGGAGGAGCGATGTGTAACTCCTCGAGATGGTTGGCTATTTTCTGACATCCGTAATCTTTTTCTACATATAAATTATATATAAGCCTTACAATGCTCGATTGCTCTGTGTTTTCTATCAACACGGGGCATTTTCTGTTACCTTCCATAACGAATGTCTTATCATATCCGTATGGTGGTATCGAGGCTATATAGTTACCTTGACTTACCGATAACAATCTACCTCGGTTCATTATCTTCTTTTGATATTCGAGGAATTCGTTACCTCGTTTAAGTTCTCGCTCGAAGATATCTCGGTCGTACTCGTCTCGCAGGTCGTAAGTCTTTTGCGGTGTGATGACATATGTCTCACTATACCTTAGTAGCTTGATGAGTTTACCTGCGTCCTCGAGGTCGCCTCTCGAAAGTCTTTGTACCTCGACACAAAGTATCGCTCGAATACCGGGACTCTCAATGCGTTGCAGTACCTTCTGCACCTCGGGTCTATCGGAGATGGTCTCGCCTGAGACCACCTCACGATATCGATTATTTTCGTCAATCCTATTTTTTAGATTTCTATCACACCATTCATCCAGTATCGTTTCGTGTTTGGACAGCACTTCTTCTACTGACATAAGTGGGTCATCAGAACGAGATTTCCTTAAATATATTAGTATCTCGCTCGGGTCAAACATAGTTGAATAGTCATAATGACTGTACATTATTCGCCTCCTTGGGATTCATATTCATATACAGTGGTCATAAATGAGTGTTTGTCTTTACGACCCAAACCACGGAATATACGAAGAATATCCGCTTCATCCTCATTAAGAATAGCGTCATTCAATTTTTGATGTGCCTGCAGTTCGTTGGCTACCTCTTCTAACACAGAACCGGGTCTGTATGTGGAAGTGCGTCGGGTGTCATCGGCCTCATCGAAGAAGTCCATAACATCACATTTTAAGAACGCCGCTAACTTGACTAAATCGTCGCTTTTGGGGTAACTGCCGTTAGCCCATCGGTTGACCTTGTTATTAGACCAACCTAAAGATTTCACAACCTTGGTTCGTGACATCCCTCTGGATTCACAAATTCTCTTGAAATTTTCAGCAAAACTCATAAGAATACCTCCTTGAATTTGTTCAATTCTACGAAAATTAAAATAAGTCCAAAAATGGATTGACAAATACACGATTGTGGATTATAATAATAACAGTTCAG
>JAEIGA010009844.1_pt1 | contig 14475 bp, 10 predicted proteins | sample 9270691 | NCBI WGS metagenome assembly JAEIGA01 (sample SAMN17057246, study PRJNA624740) | gut metagenome | biome: biome; isolation source: fecal sample | host: Bos grunniens | place: China: Xizang | collected 2019 | reverse complement strand
GCCAGCAGGGCGGGTAAAGTTGCATACGATGGTCGAAACGGGCAGAACTCGTTTACCATCCTTATACGACTGCTCGACATAAGAGCCACACCATGCTCCACCCGACTTGCCCGGACGGGGGAAGAAGTCCATATATAGTGCGCCCAGCGGCTGATCATCACTATCTATCACCTCATAAACCTCACATTCGGAGTGATATACAGGGGCATTGAGCGGACGGAAGGTAATACCGTAAAGGCGGTTGCAGAGGAAAAATATTCCACCCTTGACATTATCGAGCGAGAGATAGTTGCGCACCTCCTCTTCCTTCAGGTCGTAGTCGGCCTGACGCACCTTCTCGGCATAATACCACCAGTCCCACGACTCAAACTTGGCATCGGCGCCATGGTCACGACGGAAGATGGTCATCATACGCTCCAACTCCTGCTGCGAACGCTCCAGAGCGGGAGTCCACACACCCTCCAGAAGCTCATACACCGCCTCAGGCGTAGAGGCCATCTCGTTCGATGTAACATAGTGCGCATACGAATCATAGCCAAGCAGTTGCGCCTTCTTGTAGCGCAACTGTGCCATTTGTGCAACGATCTGATTATTATCGTAATCATTACCATTATCGCCACGCTTAAGATACGCCTTGTAGATCTGCTCGCGCAATGATCTGTTCTGAGCATAGGTCAAAAGAGGCAACATGCTGGGTTTCTGCAACGTGAAGACATACTTATCGCCCTTACCCATCGACTTGGCCTGCTCGCGAGCAGCATCACGCACCGATGTGGGGAGTCCATCCAGATCCTTCAGATCCACCTCAAGCGTAAATGCATTGGTCTCGGCAAGTACATTCTGTCCGAACTTGACACTCAATGCCGACAGTTGCTCGTTGATCTGCTGAAGCGAGGCCTTCTCCTGAGCCGAGAGCAAAGCTCCCGAGCGAACGAAATCTTCATACATCTTCTCCGTCAGGCGCAACTCATCACCCGTCAGGCGTTGTGCTTCACGACTATTATAGACCTGCTTTACTCGCTCGAAGAGAGCCTCATTCATGGCTATGGCATCGTAGTGCGCAGCCAAACGGGGGAAGATCTCGGAAGCGTAGGCCTGCATCTGGTCGTTGGTTTCAGCTGAGGCAAGAAGCTCAAAGACCGTAGCCACACGCATAAGCATCTGACCCGAATTATCATAGGCCAATATGGTGTTTTCAAATGTCGGCTCATCGACCGAAGATATGATAGCCTCGATCTGTTCGTTATGCAACGACATGCCGCGTTCAAAGGCGGGAGCATAGTGCTCCATCTTGATGCGATCGAAAGGCGGAACACCGTAAGGTGTGGTCCACTCATCCTCAAAAAATGGGTTATCGGCAACTTCTGCACCCTTTTTACATGAATTCATGCTTAAGACAAGTGTCAGAAGGAAGAATAATCCGAAAAAGCGTTTCATCCTTTAATTTATATTTAATAACTTTGCAAAGTTAATACTTAACCAAATGTTATGCAACTATTTTATGCACCTGATATAACTCTTCCGCTATATACGCTGTGCGAAGAGGAGTCAAAACACTGCGTTCGTGTGCTCCGTCTGCGCGAAGGAGACACTCTTCACCTTACCGACGGACGAGGCTCACTGCACCGCTGCCAGATAGTGGAGGCACACCAGCACCACTGCACCGTCAAGGTGGTTGAGACCATCAGCGAGTATGGTCGCCTCGGTTACTCACTCACGATGGCCGTGGCTCCAACTAAAAATATCGACCGCTACGAGTGGTTCCTGGAAAAGGCCACAGAGGTGGGTGTGAGCCGCTTTGTCCCTATCGAGTGTGACCACAGCGAGCGTCGCACCATTAAGCACGACAGAGCGCTGCGCGTGGTAACGTCGGCCGTCAAGCAGTCGATCAAGGCCTACCACCCCGCACTCGACGAACTGACACCCGTCCGCCAGTTGATTCAAACTCCGTTTGAGGGTCGCAAATTCATCGCTCACTGCGACTCATCGTTTGAAAAACGGGATTATCTGCCATCAATTATTAAAAAAACTGAAAATATTTTGATTTTAATTGGTCCGGAAGGTGATTTTTCTCCCGAAGAGATTAAATTTGCGCTCGAAAACGGGTTTGAGCCGATATCGCTCGGCGAGCAACGACTGCGCACTGAGACTGCAGCCGTAGCAGCAACCGTGATGGTTGCCACAATAAACGGCATATAAAGACATTCTACCCGACAAAATATAGCCACAAACAGGTTAGTTAAATAAATAGAAGAAATGTTTTATCTCTTATCACTTTTGGTGCTTGCGCTACTGGTTGGCAGCATATTCCTGGTTCCGCTTCGCAGTAAGGTGTGGGTGGCGTTTGGTTTTGTCGCCATAGCAGCCATAGCCGTAGCCGCCCCCTCAATAGGCGTACTGGCGGGAGCAGAGGAGATCGTGCTTGCACGCGAGATTCCCTCGATGCTGGGCATGGGATCGCTATCGATAGATCCCTTGTCGGCCATATTCCTGCTCATCATTGCCATAGCGGGCGTAGCGACAATGCTCTATTCGCATGGTTACGTAGGGCACTATCTGACAAAAAAATCTTCAGCGCATATATCGCTGCACTACACAGCGCTTGCGACGCTCATCCTCTCGATGATGCTCGTAGTGATGGCCGACGGAGGTTTTCTCTTCCTCTTTGCGTGGGAGTTGATGACCATTGCTTCGTTCATCCTGATTCTATTCGATGCCGAGCGAGCCGAGGTATTGCGTGCCGCGTTGTCCTACCTGATCATGATGCACGTAGGATTCATCTTCCTCGTTGCTGGTTTCGTAGGACTTGAGAGCATATCCAATGACACATCATTCGCAGCCTTGGCACACTGTTTTGGTCAGGGCAAGAACTTAGCGATCTTCATCCTTTTCCTGCTCGGTTTTGGTATGAAGGCGGGTATATTTCCCATGCACGTATGGTTGCCCGAGGCACACCCTGCAGCCCCATCACACATCTCGGCCATTATGTCGGGAGTGATGATCAAGACCGGTGTATATGGTATCCTTCGCGTGGTAAGCCACATGAGCGCTCCCGAGCAGATACATGTTGTGGGTGTGATTATCCTTGCCATAGGCGTGGTTACGGGACTCTGGGGAGTAATTCTGGCAGCAATGCAGAACGATGTGAAGCGACTGCTGGCATACTCAAGTATTGAGAACATAGGCGTGATCTTCATCGGTCTGGGTATTGCAACGCTGGCCAACGCATCTGGCAACACTGCCATTATGACGCTTGCCCTGTGCGGAGCTTTGATGCACACGATCAACCACTCGCTCTTCAAGTCGTTGCTCTTCTTTGGTGCAGGTAACATATACTCGCAGATGCACACCACGCATCTCGACCGCTTTGGTGGCGTGGCCAAGCATATGCCCGTAACGGCAATTTTATTCCTGCTGGCGACTATGGCCATCTGTGCCCTGCCACCGTTAAATGGTTTTGTAGGAGAGTTTCTGATTTACATCGGCATGCTGGGCAGCGTGCGTGATGGCATAAACACTCTATATGCCGCAGGCGGATTGATGGCTTTGGCGCTGATTGGTGGTATTGTTGTTCTGGCATTTACCAAACTCTACAGCACCGTATTCCTCGGCTCACCCCGCCATCACCATGTGGCAGAGTCGGAGGAGGTTGATAACCTGCGCATAGCGGCCATGGCCATACCGGCACTGGGTATTGTAGCCATAGGACTCTTCCCGCAGTATGCATTACGCATGATAGAGCGCGTTGTTGGCACATTGGGCGGAAGCCAGAGTGCGTTGATTGTCGGCGGTCTCACCTCTACACTGTGGAAGATTTCGCTGACGGCTATTCTGCTCATTATCATCATTGCTCTGCTCTACACCATCAAGCATCGCGCACAACGCAGCCGTACAATCTCACAGGGCCCGACCTGGGGTTGTGGCTTCACTTCACCCAACATCCGCATGCAATATACGGGAGAGTCATTCTCCGAGGGGTTGCAGTCAATCGCAACGTCGCTTACGCAGAATACCGTCGAGGGTCGTGCCGTAGGCAAGGGTGAGATATTCCCCTCATCGCACAACTACAACGTGCGCCACAAGGATAAGATTGACCGTCTGCTGGCCGAGTGGTGGGTTGAGTTGCTGCGTATAATCAACAAGCGTATGATGAGCCTGCGTACGGGACGTATCAACAACTACATCCTCTTTGCGTTGTTGTTCCTCATCGCTATCGTTATCCTTTCACTCTTTAATCTTATTTAGCGTATGGTAGGAATTGCACTTAACACACTTTTGATGATTGTGGTAGCCATCGCTATCCCCGGAGTGATCAACCGCACACGCGCCACACTGGCCGGCCGCAAGGGATTGCCCTTCGTACAACATCTGCTCAACGTACGTCTGTTGCTGCGTAAAGGCTCGGTATACTCACCCACGACAACGGCGCTATTCCGCATTGCGCCCGCCGTATATCTCGGTGCAGCTATCGTTGCACTGCTCTTTATGCCCGTAGCAGATCTGTATCCTCTGATCTCGTTTGAGGGCGACGTGATATGTTTTGCTTATACACTGGCTCTGGCTCGTGTGGCCATAATCCTTGCCGCCATGGATACCGGCTCCTCGTTTGAGGGTATGGGTGCCGCGCGCGAGGCTCTGTATGGCGCACTCATTGAGCCTGCACTTATGATCGGTTTTGCTACGCTGGCAATGTTCTGCGGCTACACATCGTTTGCCGATATCTTTGCCCACGAGCAGTCGTTCAACGCACAGATAACCATCGTAATGTTCCTCATTGCCTATCTCTTCATCACGATTGCATTCGTTGAGTCAGGCCGCGTGCCGGTGGATGATCCCCGCACACACCTTGAGCTTACGATGATTCACGAAGTGATGTGTCTGGATTACAGCGGTATTGACATGGGTATGATTCACATTGCCGGCTGGCTGAAGACCGCCTGCTTCTCGATGATTGCCGCCAACGCTATCGCCGCGACATGCTACTTCCATTGGTGGTTTGCCGCACCGCTGGCCATCCTGCTGACCGGTTTGTCAATCGGCTTTGTAGAATCAACACAGGCGCGAAACAAACTCGTTCGCAATACAACATTTATCGTAACAATCTCCGCACTGGCCGCCCTGATATTCTTCATTGGCTACCTTCTGCAGTCAGATATTAACATTTAAGCCATGCTACTGTCACTTATTATATTATACGTCATATCGCTCGTATATGTGGCTATGGTCGAGCGATTCCGCTCCTATGCCACCATCATCGCCTTCCAGGGATGGATCTTGCTCGGCATTGCCTTGTTGCGTCTGCATACACTGAACTGGGTTGAGCTCTCGTTCGTAATCCTCGAGACGCTCATCTTCAAGGCTATCATCGTGCCGGCCATCCTCATGCGCGTTATCAAGCAGACCAAGATCAACCGCATCAACACGTCGGGTCGTTCGCAGTTCAACTCACTGATGCTCTCATTCGCTGCGCTTGTGGCAAGTGCCATCACCACCTACTATGTAGCCGATTCGTCGGTGCACATGATATTCTTCGGCGTGGCGTTGTATGCGCTTCTGAGCGGACTCATACTCATCGTTCTGCGCTCACGCATCTTTACCCATATCGTCGGATTCCTCGTAATTGAGAATGGAGTGTTTCTCTTCTCGATGGCCATCGGCGTTGAGATGCCAATGTTGATCAATGCAGCCATCATGCTCGATATCTTGATGTCGGTGCTCATGCTCGGTATGTTCATGACCAAGGTGGATAGCCAGATACACACCGACAACAGTGATTCATTAACACACGTAAAGGACTAAGCCATGATATATATATTCTTCGCAATATGGCTCATTATCGGAGCTTCGGTTTTCATCGCGCCCTCGCGTCGCGTAGTGCATCTGCTGTGCGGATTATATATGGCCGTACATGCTCTCTTTGCCGTAATGATTACCTTCGGAGGTAACTACCTCACCACATCGGGAGTATTCTTTACCTTCGACCAGGCGGGTACACTTTTCTACATCCTGCTGGGTATCGTAGCGACCTTCGTGCTGATTCACTCGCAGGAGTATCTGAAAGAGGATACGCTGGGTGATTACAGAAAATACTTCGCTCTGCTGATTCTGCTCACCACATCCATCACGGGCGTATACTTTGCCAACAACATTGCCGTAACGTGGATCCTGCTCGAGACCACCACCCTGTGCAGTGCGGGTATCCTCTATCACCGCCATTCGGCGCAGACATTGGAGGCGACGTGGAAGTATCTGTTCGTATGTTCAACCGGTATTGCTATCGCATATCTGGGCATTCTGCTGCTGTGTGCTGCGGCATCGAACTCGTCGCTCAGCTACAACGAGCTGGCTCAGCTTATCGTACACGGCAATCCGCTCTACCTCAAGGCAGCATTCCTGCTTATTCTGACAGGATATAGCTGCAAGATGGAGATTTTCCCTCTATATACGATTGGTGTGGATGCAAACTTTGCTGCTCCGGCTCCCGCCTCGGCCCTTATCTCTACGGGTCTGGTGAATGCTGGTTTTCTGGCAATCTTCCGCATCTATCGACTCTTTGCCAACACCGCGGTATTTGAGTGGGTACAGCACGTAATGCTTATTATCGGAGTACTGAGCCTTGGCGTGGGTGCCCTGTTCCTTCGACGCACGAACAACTACAAACGATTCCTCTCATACTCAACCGTTGAGAATATGGGTATCGTGGCCATTGGTTTGGGAGTGGGAGGCATAGGCGTATGGGCAGCCGTATTCCATGTCGTTTGCCACACATTGATCAAGAGCAGTCTCTTCCTGCAGATTGCCGTGGTGCGTCAGGTATACAACGGCTACCGCATCAACCGCCTTGGCGACTACATCAACATCAATAAGGTGGGCGCTATCGGCCTGCTCGCTGGCATGGTGGTGGTACTGGCATTCCCGCCATCGCCACTCTTCATCTCGGAGCTTATGATCCTCAAGCAGACCATCGCATCGGCATCATGGTGGCTCATCGCACTGATTGTCCTCCTGCTTTGCGTTGTGGTATATTCGATCTGCTTCCGCATCATCAAACTCTGTTACCAGCCCAACCAGGACGAGCTGCACCTCACAAAAATCAACCGTCGCCTGTCGTACAGCGCACTCTCGTTACTCGTGGTGGCTATCGTGTTGGGAGTATGGCAGCCCGAGGTCTTGAAGGAGTTTATTACCAACATCGTAACATTCTAAACTATGATATACCATATAACCGACAACGAGGCAGCAGCCGTGGCCCTGAAGGATATCCCCGAGGTGGATTATGCGGCGTTGTACAACGACCTCAAGGAGCGTCTGCAGGATGAGCGCTATCATGTGGCTCACTACTTTGCGACACCCGATGGTACACGTCTGAAGTTTTACCTCATACTTCTCGATGATAGCGAGCATAAGGTGATGCTTTCATCCTTCGCCATGGAGTACTATGAGGATGTAGCACTCCCCTCGCTTACTGCTCTGCATCCGGCACTGCACCCCTTCGAGCGAGAGATTACGGAGTTATATAACGTGGAGTTTGACTCCATGCCGTGGAACAAGCCCCTGCGCTTCCCCTTCAACCGCCGCAACCGCAACTCAACGATGGACAACTATCCATTCTACACCATTGAGGGAGAGTCGCTGCACGAGGTAAACGTAGGTCCCATCCATGCCGGCATTATTGAGCCCGGAGCATTCCGCTTCGTGTGTAATGGAGAGAATGTGTTGCACCTAGAGATAGCACTCGGCTATCAGCACCGTGGTTCGGAGAGTGAATTCACTTTAACGACAAACCGTCTGCGACAGACTCTGCTTGCCGAGGGTATTGCCGGCGACAGCGCCGTATCACACGCTACGGCATACGCATCATCCATTGAGAAGTTGTGCGGCTGCCAGATCGGGGCTCTTGCCATTGAGCGCACTATTGCACTTGAGTTGGAGCGCATGGCTATGCATATTGCCGATACGGGAGCTTTGTCGATGGATGTGGCCTATCAACTCGGTCAGGTTGCCTGCGAGGCACTTCGTACGATGACCATCAACACGACCCAGGCATGGTGCGGTAACCGTTTCGGCAAGGGTCTGATCCGTCCTTGTGGCACAAACAAACCGCTCACACAGGAGAAGATAGCGATGATTCGCACGAACGTTGCTGAGATTCGCCGCCGCTATAATGAGGTGATAGAGGATATTAAGTCATCACCCTCGCTACTGGCCCGTTTCGAACAATGTGGCATAGTACCCAAGGCCGAAATGCAGCGCATCGGTGGCGTAGGTATGGCTGCTCGTTCGAGTGGTGTAAAGCGCGACATACGCTCATCACATCCCTACGCAGCATATGCCTCACATATTAAGCATGAGAGCATTGTCAAGCAGCATGGTGATGTGATGTCACGCCTTATGACCCGATGCCGCGAAGTACTGCAGTCGGCCGACTATATCGAGCAGTTGTTATCGACTTATGCGCCATCTGAGATTGCACGTCCCAACTACGACGCGACGCTTACGGCGGAGGCATTGGCCTTCTCGCTTGTAGAGGGTTGGCGTGGCGAGATTTGCCACGTGGCAATCACCAATAAGCAGGGCGAGATAGCAACCTATAAGATAAAAGACCCCAGCCTGCACAACTGGTTGGCGCTGGCCATTGCCGTAAGAGGTGAGGGAATTTCGGATTTCCCGATTTGTAACAAGAGTTTTAACCTGTCGTACTGCGGTCACGACCTTTAATCCAAAGAGTATGATATTTCCCAAAATAAAGGTACTGAAGAGTCACGGATGGCAATATATCCCCGACCTTAATGCCGTTGAACTGACTGAAGAGTTTCGTGGTCGCCCCATTTTGACACAAACGGCCGACATGAGCGACGTGGAGGCTGCAGCCAGGATGTGTCCCACACGCGCCATCACCGCAGCACCCTTTACGCTCGACATGGGCCGATGCCTTTTCTGTGGCGAATGCGCTCTGCGTGCTCCGCACAACATACGTTTTACCAACGACTACAAGATAGGCTCCGCTTCGCGCGAGGGACTCATCGTAAAAGTGGGTGATGAGCAGACTGACTTTCACCCTGAGATGATTCGTGAGGAGATTCCCGCGCTCTTCTCCAAAGCATTAAAACTGCGTCAGGTATCAGCCGGAGGCGATGCCTCGGTGGAGATGGAGCTCAATGCCACGGGCAACGTTAATTTCGACTTTGGCCGTTATGGTGTGGAGTTTGTAGCCTCACCACGCCATGCCGACGGAGTGGTTATCACGGGCCCCATATCGAGCAACATGGCCGAAGCGCTGGATATTTGCTATAACTCTGTGCCCGACCCAAAGATTGTTATCGTCTGCGGTTCGGAGGCCTGCTCAGGTGGATTGTATGCCGACTCGAAGGCCGTTGACCGTCGCTTTTTGGAGCGTTACAAGGTCGATTTGTGGCTTCCCGGTGCCCCCACACACCCCATGACATTCATTGACGGAGTGATGAATATGCTAAAACTTAAAACACGCTAAAAACGATACCAATGGAGACCCTGCAACACATTATAGATACCACTAACAACCTGCTGTGGACATACGTTATGGTTGCAGCCTTGATAGGCTGTGCATTGTACTTTACCATACGTAGCGGATTCGTGCAGTTCCGCATGTTGGGAGAGATGATTCGCCAACTTGTAAACTCCAACGAACGACACCACACCGAGGGTAAACACATCTCACCTTTTCAGGCCTTTGCCGTATCGCTGGCAAGTCGTGTTGGCACGGGTAATCTGGCTGGAGTAGCAACAGCTATTGCCGTGGGAGGTCCGGGTGCAGTATTCTGGATGTGGATCATAGCCCTTATCGGGTCTGCAAATGCCTTTATAGAGAGTACGCTGGCTCAGCTATACAAGCGTCGCACCGACGACTCCTTCATTGGCGGTCCGGCATACTATATTCTGCATGGACTGAAGTGCCGATGGATGGCTATACTGTTCAGCGTACTGACAATTGTCACCTTTGGCTTTGCATTCAACACCGTGCAGAGCAATACTCTCTGCGAAGCGGTAGAAAATGCCTTTGGCTTTAGCCATTTATATATGGGTATTGCTATTACCGCAGCCACACTCATCATCGTCTTTGGCGGCATACAGCGTATTGCAAAGTTTAGCTCAATCATCGTCCCCATAATGGCCCTGGGCTATATCCTGCTGGCATTTACTATAGTTATTCTCAACATCGGGCAGTTACCCGCTGTAATAGAGCTGATCGTGAAGAGTGCTTTTGGCATGGAGCAGGTCGTAGGAGGTGGCTTGGGTGCAGCACTGATGCAGGGTATAAAGCGTGGTCTGTTCAGCAATGAGGCCGGCATGGGATCGGCCCCCAATGTAGCGGCTACAGCATCGACATCGCACCCCATAAAGCAGGGACTCATTCAGAGTCTGGGAGTATTTACCGACACCCTGATAATATGCTCGTGTACGGCCTTCATAATCCTTATGAGCGGCATTGAGTTCGGAGGTCAGATGGACGGCATACGCCTCACACAGGAGGCTCTGACTACACAGATTGGCGGCGCAGGCCGCATCTTCGTTGCCGTTGCCATCTTCTTCTTTGCCTTCTCATCAATTATCGGCAACTACTACTATGGCGAGGCCAACATCAAGTTTATCACCTCATCGCGTAAGGTGCTAAACGTCTACCGTCTGCTCGTCGGCGTAATGGTTATGAGTGGTGCTGCAATGAGCCTGCAGACTGTGTGGAGTCTGGCCGACCTTACAATGGCACTTATGACTCTTTGTAACATCGCAGCCATTGTGTTGCTCGGAGGTCAGGTGATGGCACTGCTCAAGGATTATCGCAAGCAGAAGAGCGCAGGCCTTGATCCCGTATTCAGAAAGAGCGATATCAAGGAGTTTGCATCAAATGATTCGATAGAGTGCTGGTAATCACATAATAAATGTCACTCAATTTGCGTTATAGATAAAAACAAGCCCATGAAAAAGATTTTTCTCACCATCGCTATTGCACTTTTTGCCGTTGCTGCATCGGCACAGAACCACTCGAGGGGTACTGTCGAAGAGCGTGCCAAGGCAAGTGCCGACCATCTGTACCAAACATTGCAGCTCGACGTAAAACAATATAATAAGGTATATAAGGCCTACCTAAAGTTCATGCGCCGTGAGGATAAGCGCATGAACCAGAGTGATGCAGACCGCAAGGCTACGGAGAGTGCAATAAAGAGTTGCCTTACTCCGCAGCAGGCAAAACGTTTTGAGCAGAGCAATGATCAGTTGATTCCTGCACCCTCAACTGGCAGGCAGCCTCTTACTCGCGATCCGAAGATTATCCCATTGAGGAGAGATATCAAGCGCTCGAATATGTATATCGAGAGAGATTAAGAGATAGAATAGAAAAAGAAAGGGACGGCACATAAGTGTCGTCCCTTTGTTTGCTTTGTATTTGAATTACTCTGCAGAGATAGCCTCGCTGGGGCAAACGCCTGCGCAAGTACCACAGTCAATACACTTGTCGGGATCAATTACATAGATATCACCAGCTGAGATAGCCTCTACGGGGCACTCGTCGATGCAAGTACCGCATGCTACGCATGAATCAGAAATTTTGTAAGCCATAGTTTTGTTTGTTTTATGTGTTTGTTAAAAAGTTCCTATGCAAATATAATACATTATTTGATAAAATCAAAGCCTGTATAAGGAATAAGTACCTCAGGAATGCGGATACCTTCCTCGGTCTGGTTGTTCTCCAGCAGAGCTGCAACGATACGAGGCAGTGCCAATGATGAGCCATTGAGCGTGTGAGCCAGCTGAGTCTTCTTGTTCTCGTCACGGTAACGCAACTTCAGGCGGTTAGCCTGGAACGACTCAAAGTTAGATACTGAAGATACCTCCAGCCAACGCTGCTGCGCCTCTGAGTATACCTCAAAGTCGTATGTCAGAGCCGATGTGAATGACATATCGCCACCACACAGACGAAGGATACGATAAGGCAAGCCGAGCGAAGCCACGATCTTCTCAACATGAGCCACCATACCATCCAGAGCCTCATAAGAGTTCTCGGGCAGGGCCAACTGAACTATCTCCACCTTATCGAACTGGTGCAGACGGTTCAAACCACGCACATCCTTACCATACGAACCAGCCTCACGACGGAAACAGGGTGTATAGGCGGTCATCTTTACGGGGAACTCGCTCTTGTCGAGAATAACATCACGGAAGATATTGGTTACAGGAACCTCAGCCGTAGGAACAAGGTAGAAGTTGTCAGCCGTAGCGTGATACATCTGACCCTCCTTATCGGGCAACTGACCTGTACCGAAGCCAGAAGCCTCATTTACCATAATGGGGGGCTCCACCTCCTGATAACCGGCTGCGGTATTGCAATCGAGGAAGTAGTTGATCAAAGCACGCTGCAGACGTGCACCCTGGCCCTTATATACGGGGAAACCAGCACCTGTAAGCTTTACACCCAGGTCGAAGTCGATAATATCGTACTTGCGGGCAAGATCCCAGTGAGGCAACGGATTCTCGGGTAGCTCCGTGTAGTTCTCCACCAACTTTACCACTACGTTATCCTCGGCTGTGCGACCCTCGGGAACAATCTCTGCGGGGAAGTTGGGCAACAGAACTATCTGTGCCTGCAATTCATCCTGTGCCTTCTGATGCTCAATAGTAAGTTCTGCCGAACGAGCCTTCAGCGAAGCTACCTCCTGCTTCTTGGCCTCAGCCTCATCCTTGCGGCCCTGACCAATGAGCATACCAATCTGCTTGGCGGCAGCATTCTGCTGTGCAAGACAATCATCCAACTGGGCCTGAATAGCCTTACGGCGGTCATCAGCCTGCTCTATCTTTTCGATAATGGGAGCGGCATCCACACCCTTCTTTGCCAGGCGGGCAATGGCAGCCTGCTTATCGTCTCTAATTTGCTTAAGTGTGAGCATATGTTTTCTGCTTTTTGATATTTTGTATAATGTGCAAAGTTAAGAAAAATCTTCATTCGTTATTCTATCTTCAGCGCTTTTTTTGCCACTATACGATAAAAAGAGGCGCCAAAAGCGGTATTTTGCACATTCTTTACTAATTTTGCACAAATTATTCAAACCATGCGCTATATCGAATTACTCTCACCCGCCAAAGACTACGACACGGCCCGCGCCGCTGTCGATCATGGTGCCGACGCCATATATATGGGTGCCGCACGATTTGGCGCGCGACGTGCCGCAGCAAACTCGCTGGAGGATGTGGCCCGCACGGTGGAGTATGCACATCAATATGGCGTGCGTGTTCACTCTACGCTTAACACTGTTCTGTATGATGACGAGCTGGCGGATGCCGAGCAGATGGCTCGCGACTTGATTGCCACAGGCATTGACGCTCTTATTGTGCAGGATATGGCTCTGCGTGAGATGAATCTGCCCGTAGAGTTACACGCCTCAACGCAGGCTGGCACGACAACGCCCGAGGGGGCTCTCTTTCTGGAGCAGAGTGGATTCTCGCGTGTGATTCTGGAACGAGCCCTCACGCTGGAGGATATACGTCGCATCCGCGAGGCCACATCGGTTGAGCTGGAATGCTTTGTGCACGGTGCGATATGCGTAGGATATAGCGGACGCTGTTTCCTTTCGCGCTCAACATCGCAGCGCAGTGGCAATCGTGGCGAGTGTTCGCAACCCTGCCGACTACCCTACGATCTAAAGGATGAGAGTGGACGCATGATAATGGCAGGCAAGCATCTGCTCTCGGTTCGCGACATGGATCTATCCAGTGATCTGGAGGCACTCATTGATGCCGGCATATCATCATTTAAGATCGAAGGCCGATTAAAGGATGTGCGATACATCAAGAATGTAGTGAATTACTATCGTCGCCAGATAGATGACATTCTTGCTCGACGCAACGATATAGTCCGTCCGTCTGTCGGTCGTACCATAACGGAGTTTGAGCCCAATCCGCAGAAGAGTTTTACGCGTGGCGCATCACAATATATGCTCCATGGCAAGCGTTCGGGAGTAGCATCATTCGACACGCCTAAGGCTGTAGGTGAATATCTGGGACGTGTTGCAAGCCTCACACGCAAAGGTTTCGTCTTGTCGCCAGCGCGCGACCTAACGGCAGGCGATGGCATTTGCATAATCTCTGCGGAGGGAATGAACGGCACAAATATCAATGCAGTAGAGGGTGGCAATATAATCCCCAATCGCATGGATGGCATAATGGTAGGTGCTGATGTATATCGCAACTACGACCATCGTTTCGCTCAGGCTGTGGATCGCTCACGCACACGACGTACAATAGAGTCCACGGCACACCTTACACTCTCGGCCGATGGCATATCACTCACGATAAAAGATTGTGAGGGCATAAGTGCCACGATAAAGCGAGATATGGCAATGGAGCCATCGAGTGATCAACTAAAGATGGCCGACGCAGCGCGCCGAGCAATAGAGAAAAGTGGAGGAACCATATTCTCTATATGCAGTGTAGAGATTCAGGGCAGCG
>JAEIGA010009843.1_pt1 | contig 14476 bp, 19 predicted proteins | sample 9270691 | NCBI WGS metagenome assembly JAEIGA01 (sample SAMN17057246, study PRJNA624740) | gut metagenome | biome: biome; isolation source: fecal sample | host: Bos grunniens | place: China: Xizang | collected 2019 | reverse complement strand
TTTAAAATTGTTTCTTTTGAAGCTATTGTTATTCCTTGCCCTTTATAACCAGCTTCATGAAATTTTGTTATTCCTAAATAATCAAATTCTTTTTGATTTAACATAATTAAAACCTCCTTTAAACTCTTGGAATATAAACTTCAATTTGATTCGTATATATTGTTGAAGTTCCCTCTCCTGAAGTTTTTGCAATTCCATCTGGAGTAGAAGTTGTTGTATTTTTTACCTGCTCTAAATCCATAGCAATAGTAGTCCCATATAAATAATAGCCATCGCTTCTACCACTTTGACATGCTATAAAAATAACCCCTTCTGATAAAGCAATAGGTTCTATTGTATCTGAAGAATATTCTGTATTAAAAATAATTTGAGTCTCTTCAGATACTGGAGTTATAGTAGAACCTTCTATTTTAACTATAAAAGCCCATATAGGGTAATAAGCATCGTTTCCACTATTATCAACAGAGCTACCAATAGCAATAAAAATTTTATTATCTGGAGTTAATTGTAAACCTATCTCTGGATTAGTCCCCGTGCTAGTAAGGGAAGATATAACTGTTTCAGTCCCATAGGAATAACTATTAACTTCTCTTGTTAAAATTATTCCATATAAACCGCTTTGGTATCGGTATGCTAAAAGAATTTTATCGTCAGGAAGTACTATAATTCTTAAAGTCCAATATTGAGCAAAAGTTAAAGTTTTAGCGCTAAAAGTCCCACAAGAAAAAGTAGAATCTTTTATTGTTATTATAGTAGAATAAATTTTTGAGCTAGAAGCTATACCATATACTAAAACCAGTTTCCCATCAGATAATTTAGCAACAGACAATTGATGAGAAGGTGAATCAATAGTATCACTGCTTATAAAGGTATCGGCTCCTGCGATAATAGATGTACCATTAATAGTAATAATCATACCATATATACCTGCGCTAGACGTATGAGATACAAAAACTTTATTTTCTGAAAGTGCTACGGTTCCTTGTTTATAAGGGAAAGTGCCACTTGTTGTAGTTAATTGAACTTCGGTTCCTGCTACAATAGTGGAATCATTAATAGTAACTACCATACCATATGTGTAATATTGACCATAAGATATGTATATTTTATCAGCTGATAAGGCTGTCGCAGAAATATAAGTACTTTCTTTTGTAGTCTCACTTAATTGAAGAGAGTGATTTATAGTAATAGCACCATCTACCACACTCACCAAAACACCATATAGATATTGTAAAGATTTACTAGCTCTGCAAGCGATAAACACTTTATTATCTGTAAGACGTACCGCAGATGGATTTGCGCCCGCATAATAACTATTAAATATTGCCTTTTCAGTGCCCAGTGTTATGGTAGGCGTCTTATTAATAAATTCAACAAAAGAACCAGCTGAGATAGTTTCATTAGTAGCAATATACCTAGTGACAATATCTCCAATAATATCAATTCCAGTTGTAATATTTTCTATCTCAGTATCAAAATTTTTTGCGGGAATACTTTCAGACGTTCCTCTTTTTGCTCTAATTGAATTAGCTACGTCTGATAAAAAATTATTTAAAGTATCAATTCTTGCCATTAATAACTCCCTCCTAACTTTTCTCCGATAGCTAGATTAATTGCAGTATCTACTTCAGTTCTTGTATAATAATTTGTTAAATTTGAAACTGCATTGGTAATAAAACCACTATCATTAATCAATTCGCTAGTTTTTTCAGGTATATTTAAGTCTATATTATTAATAAAATTATAAACCGCTTTTGCACTAGGATATTTTTCATCGGTTGATGTATTATCAATAACAGTCACTTTATTTAAAGTATTTTCATAGTTATTATCAATATCTTCAATTTCAGAAATTTGTTCCATCATAACAAATTTACTATGTAAAGTATCTAAATTAACACCTTCCGCATTTACAATAGCTCTTGTTGTAGATTGCGGATAGATAATTTCATCATTATAATCTTTTAAAGTTTTAATTTTAGCCATTTAAAATTAATCTCCTTTCATCTCATTTTTATTCTTAATATATAAAAAAGTATTAAATATTTTTATTTATTTTAGACCAAAAAAATAAAGAGGAGATTAAATCTCCTCCTTTTTTATATACTATTTATATTCTTCTCCAGTAATTTCTAAATATTGAGCTTTTGTAATAATTCCTTTTCTTACAGCCATTTTTACCATTACTAAAGACCATAAGCCTCTTTCATAATTTCTTTTTATTGTTTTAAAATTCATTATTCAACTACCTCCACATCTTCCATACTAGCCATATTTTGATATTCTAAAGCCGCAGCAATTCTTTCTTCTGCAGTTGGTTCAGCTTCTACCATCTCTTCAGGTGTGTTTACAATCTCTTCAATTGCTAGAAGAATTTCATCATCTGATAAAGAAGTATCAATATTATATTTACTTTTTAAACTTGAAAATGGATAAAATCCATATATAACTTCTTGATTTTTATCAGTTTCAATAACAAATTTAAAAACTTGTGAAGCTTCATAGTCTTTTGCAATCACTTCAGGAGTTGCTATCTTTCCCGATGGATACATATAAGTTGTTTTTTTATCATAAAATATTAATTTTTTCATTATTTTTTCTCCTTTCATTTATACAAGCTGATACACATCAACAACTCCAGTATATTGAGTCATTAACGAATAAAAATTTCCCCCAGCAAATAAAGCATAATCACCTACAGAAGTTGCAGCTAAGCAATCTCTAAATTTGCTTAAATCCATAGTAGTAATTTCTTTTACTAAATTTTTATCATAAATATCCATTGTTGCAGAATTACTTCCTCCTCCAAATAGCGCATAATCTCCTACTATAGCAGCTTTTAGATTGCTTCTTCCTTTTGTTAAATCTGTAGCTACCCCTTTTACTAAATTTTTATCATAAGTATCTACTACTGCAGAATTATACCCTCCTGCAAATAAAGCATAATCACCTATTGTAGCTGCAGCTAAACTATATCTAGATGCACCTGTCAAATTTGTAGCTACTCCTTTTACTAAATTTTTATCATAAGTATCTACCACTAAACTGGCAGTGCCTTCATTACTTCCTCCACCAAATAAAGCATAATCTCCAATTGAAGTCGCAGCTAAATTATATCGTGTTACACTTAAACTCGTAGCAGTTCCTTTAACTAAATTTTTATCATAAGTTTCTACTGTTGAGACAGGGTCACTATTAGAATCCCATCCTCCACCAAATAAAGCATAATCTCCAATTGAAGTTGCTCCCATCCAATGTCGTGCTATACTTAAATTTGTAGCAGTTCCTTTAACTAAATTTTTATCATAAGTATCTACTGTAGCATAATAATAATTAGTACTATTATAATAGTATCCTCCTGCAAATAGAGCATAATCTCCTATTACTGTAGCAGTTAAATCTTCTCTAGCTACACTTAAATCTGTAGCCACTCCTTTTACTAAATTTTTATCATAAGTATCTACTGTCGCATAGCGAGGGCTATCAGAGGAAGACCCTCCTGCAAATAAAGCATACTTTCCTATTGTTGCAGCAGCTAAATTTTCTCGTGCCACACTCAATTCTGTAGTAGTGCCATAATAAGTAAGTTTTTGTTCTGCACTAAAGAATGGTCTTGCTATTCCACCAATACCAATATAACCTTTTTTAATTTTACGAGCTTTACCAATACCGCTACAATTATTAACTATAAAGCTATTTTCAAAATATGGTATATTTTCATCACACCATTCTTTTGTAGGTTCATTACCTGTACCAAAAGCTTCTGTTAAATCAATAAGCATAACCCCATCAATCCACGTATCAGCAGTGGTATTAACATTAAAACATCTAACAATTGTTCTGTCTGTCTCCGGATAATCTACAGACGTGATTTTATGTATTGCAGAGTCGAATCCCCATTCTGAATAATCTCCTTGATTCCAAGCATATACCCAATTTTTATTTTCTCCGTCAGCACCCCATACCTCAAATCTACAATCCGCAGGTGTATTATTTCCATTAGTTTTAATATATCTTCTACCATAATATATATGTCCAATAACAGGTCTTTCAATTTCTATATTTGAAACAATAGTTGTATCTACTGGAAAGTATAAACTTCTATTTCCATATAATTTTTCACTTGTAGAATAATTTGCTCCATCCCATTTATCATTTTCAAAAGAGGAATCATTAATTATATTTTTTAATTCAATAATTCCCACATAAGCTTTTTTAACTTTACGAGCCTTACCAATTCCACTATAATTTTTAACCGTAAATATATCTGTAAAATATGGTATATTTTCATCGCACCACTCTTGGGTTGGTTCACTACCGTTTCCAAAAGCTTCAGTTAAGTCAATTATCATCCAACCATCATACCATGCGGACGTCGCTATATAATTATTAGACTCACTATTAAAATCTAATCTAAAAGGATAATCTCCTGCTGTAAAAGCGCTTCTATCAACAACTGCACTATATATATTCCATTTACCTGCTTCTTTCGCAGGTAAATTAAAAGGACGAGGCTCCGCAATAGGCCAATACATTTCTATTGCACCATAAGAAGTTTCTTGATAAGCCTCTATCCTAGTATAATAAATATGAGTAGGGTCTAAAGGCAAGCTTGTCGTACTGGTAGCATAAACTTCTGACTGTCCTTCAATTGAATTTATTTTTAACGCATTTTGTGAATATTTTGTGTGTGTTGTTGAACTCTCTATAACTCCTGCCGCTGCATTAAAACCATTTGCGCCATCGATTGTAGGACAAAGATTTTTTAATTCTATAACACCTACATATAATCCTTTTGCCATCTAATCACCACCTATTCATAAATAACATGAATTGCACCATTTGCTAATGAACTAACACCAGCTTCTAAATCTTCTGTTCCACTAGTAATTATTGGTATATTAGAATTTTCTGCCTTATTATTCCAATTAGTTATATCATCTTGGGTAATATTTTTTACATGTTCAGGTACAGTTGGGTCTATTTCAGAAAAATCTGTAATATAACCTTTACTATTCAATTTAGTCTCAGTTATATATTCTTCGGGTATGGTTGTTATAAAACCACTATTATTTTCTAATTGACTTGTTTGAGTGGGTATTTCCGTTTTTGTTGCATAGTCGCTTAAATCAATATTTACATTTTCCATTTGATTTTCAACAAAATCATAAACTGCTTTTGCAGAAGGATATTGTAAATCTGTTGAAGTGTCTCCAATAGAAATAACTTTATTAGAAGTTAATTCTGCAGTCACATTTACATCTTCTACTTCTCCAACTTCTTCAGATACTAAATAACTTTCTATTTTATCTTGTAATAGCTCTCCTTCATTTACAAAAACTGCCGCTCCATGCGTTTGAGGATAGATTATTACATCATCTTTATTTTTTAAAGTTTGAATTTTTGCCATTAAATTAAACTCCTTTCATCTCATTATATTCTTAATATAATAAAAAAGTATTTAATAATTTTATTGAAAATAGACCAAAAAAAATAAAAGAAGGATTAAATGCCTTCTCTTTATTAATATCTTAATTTTTTCATTACTTTTAGCTCTTCTTCAGAAATAACTTTTTCATCTTTACCTTTAATAATATCTATTCTTTTTAATATACTTATTAATTCTTTTAATTCTTTAATATCTAAACTAGCTTTATGGTCACTACCTATTTGATTTTTATCTAAAGTAATATGTCTTTCAATGATATCGCATCCCATAGCTTTAGCTACAATAGTAGGAAGTATGTCTATCTCATGTCCACTATATCCAATGTCAGGAATAATTAAATATCTTTCTCTTAAACTTTTTATGTAATTTAAATTTAATTCCTCATCTTTAGATGGATAACAACTATTACAAACTAAAATAGTTATTTTACAATCTTTTAATATCCACAAAGCCTCATTTAACTCTTCTTCTGTTAAAGCTCCATTTGAAATAATTACATCTTTTTTAGTTTCATTAACTGCTTTTAATAATTCTATATTAGTCATTAACGCACTTGGGACTTTTATAAAAGGAACATCGTATTGCATTAAAAATTCTAAACTAGGAATATCCCACACACTAGCTGTCCATTGAATCCCTAACTTTTTACAATATCTATCTATTTCATCATACTCTTCTTTTCCAAATTCCATTAATTTTTTATATTCTAAATAAGTAGTTGTTCCAAAAGTACTTTTTTTAATTGTATTTTTTTGGTCATCTGGAACACAAATTTCTGGTGTTCTTTTTTGAAACTTAACTACATCAACACCTGCGGCTGCCGCCTCTTTAATTAACTCCAACGCAGTTTCTAAACTTCCATTATGATTAATTCCTATTTCTGCTATAAACATTCTATATCCTCCATTCTATCATCTATATAATAATCTGCAGAAGGTTTACCAAAAATTAATTCATGATATTTTACGTTCCATTCTTTAAGTTGATTTTCAGTAACCTCTCGCCAGTCTATTCCAGTTTCTGTTCCTCTTGCAGTAAAATAAACGACATAATGACCATTATCATATAGATTGTTTATTTTTTCAATTTTATCTAAAAAAGGCTGAGCTTTACTATAATCTTTTTCTTGGCTACAAATTGTTCCATCTATATCAACTACATATTTCATAATTGACTCCATTTCCAGAAAGCATAATCATATTCTTCTCTTGTGTCAATATCCATGGTTTCTTCTTCTGGAATTTCAAGAGGTAAGAGCCCTTCTTTTAGCATATAGCCATCTTCTTTAAATTTCTCTTTATTAAACACATGAAAACAGTGTGCAGTTTGATATAAAGGCTCTATTTCTTTTGTTGTTAATCTTTGATAATTAATATCTGTTAACATTTTTCCTTCGGTTGTCATTAGCCAATTTTGAAACTTTTTTACACTAGTTGCATAATCGGCATTGCTCTCATTAAATTTCTTAATATTTTTTACAATAGTTTCAACAGATAACATCGTTAAGCATGGATTTAAAAACATTAAATGTGTATCTGGCACATTTAAAATATCTTTAAATATATAAACTAAAGGCCCTTCTGCTGCGGCTGTTGCTTCATCTCTAATAATAATTTCTACATTAGGATATTTTTTAGCAATAGAAATAAGTTCTTCATCACTAATTAAAACATAAGTATTAATTCCGTATTCTGTTTTTATTTTTTCTAGCTTTTGACAACAGATATCAAACATACAAGAATCTCCTAATGGAAGAGTTTGTTTATTAGGCAATCTTTGACTTGAAAGACGTGCGGGAACATATATTCCAGTTTGTTTATTCATTCTCTCCACTCCTTCTATGCTTATCTTCTTCTTTATATTCAATGCTTCCGTTATCATGTGTATAGCGGCCGCCCATGTTTAAACAAGTATAGCATGGAGAGTTTTTATCCCAGATACCTGCAGCAATATCTTTAATCATTTGTTGTCTTTTTTCACTTTTTAATATGTCTGATAAAGATTGTTCATGTAAATCTCCAAGTATCCAGTCTTTATGTTGTTCAATATCATTACGGACATTGCAACAAGGTGACACAGTTCCATCATAGTTTATACCTACAAAATATTTTGGTTCATTGCATCCAAAATTTCTAACCTCGCCTGAATACTCTTTTAGATAGCCGCCGCGGTCTGTAATAAACCTATTTGCTTGCCAATTAACGCAATACATAATTTTCATATTGCCGCGATTAGCATAAATATAATCTCCTTGAATTTTATATATTTCACAGCCTAAAGATTCTAATCTTTCTTTACACCAATCTAAACCTTTATTCTCATAATCCATTACACTTAATTCATCAATATTTAAACCATCTAAATTTTCATTAGTTAAAAAATCTCCGTTTGTATTTGTTACTAATTTATTTGAAATATTTTCTTTAATGTAATTTAATCTATCTTTAAAGACATTAATATAACTTAAAGGTTCATTATATCTAGAAAAAGTAATAACTCCTTTGTATTCGTTTTCTTTTAAATCTTGAATAATATTTTTAAAAATGTCTTCATCTAATTCTTTATAAAATGTTCTATCTATTATTTTATTAGGACACCATTTGCATTTTCTATTACAATAAGAAAATAATTCAATTTCTAATAATCTTAAATCTTTCATCCTTTTATCTCCTTTCTAAAGTAAGTATATCATAATTATTTTAGAAAGTCAAAAAAGAGGACTATTATTCATAGTCCTCTTTTAAAAATGCCTCAAAGGCTTGTCTATCATTAAATATTTTATCTGGAATTATTTTATTATCAAAAAACCAAGAACTTAAAGCATCCCCTGTAAATAACAATATTTTATTTATATCTGCAATAGTTTTAGGTTTCATTTTATAAGGTTTTAAATCTTTATCAAAAAAATATAAAGTATCTTCTGTTTCTAGTAAAATGTTTTCACATTCCCATTCTTTATTAGGATTAATAGGATACTCAATAAATAAAAAAGGTTTTTCAATCTTACTTTGTTTATTACATAAGAGTAAACTATATAATCTATGTTTCCCTAAAGAAATTTTCTTTTTATTATCTTCAATAACAAAAAACATAGGAGTGTAAGTACCATTTTGTAAAATATCTTGACCTAATTTTATCTTTTCATCTTGATATTGTAATAAAAATTTATCTCCATTAAAAACAAAATCATTGAAACTATTTTGCGTATTGTTATAAAATTTATCATTAGATATATCTAACCAATGATATTTATAACCATAGATATTAATAATTTTTTTTAAATTTTGTTTATACATTTCATAATAATTCCATTTCATATATCTACTCCTCTGATATAATGTCTGAACTTATTTCTTCATCTAGATTCATTTCTGCTAAAGCAGTTTGTTCTTGTAAGTAGGCTGTATTTTTTGTGTCTAGTTCAGCCTTTAATATTTTATAAGTGTTTTCATCAATCTCTATCCAATATCTTTTTTGTTCTTCAGAAAAATTTAAAGGATTATCATGATTATAAGTTATTAAAGAAATAACTTCTCCATTTTCATTTATATTTTTTACAAATCTCATTATTTTTCCTCCTTACCAAATTACGTATCCATAGGTACCTGCATAAAATTGAATCGATGATGAATTTGATAATGTAACTTGTCCTGCACTATATGAAACTGAAAAAACTCCTGAAGCAACATAATGTCCATAATAACCTGTACTGTAAGATAATGATTTACTAGAAGAACTCCATACGGTTGAAGTTCTTCCATCTATCGCCATAACATAAGCTGTTGAACCATATGTATTAACAGCTGTTTCAAGAGTAAGCATAATATGAGAGGGAGTAAAATCTAATCCAGAAATTGTTAATGATGTTGCCGCAGTTGCTGTAACAGTACCGGTTACGACTGGAACTTTAGTCCCAGTAATTAAATTTCCATTATTATCATAAGCAGTGTAACCTGTTAAAATTGTATCTGCGGCCGCAGTTGTAGTAGTAGCTAAGGCAGTACCTTCTACTTTAGCTCCATTTATATAAGCAGTTTTTCCTTTAAAAATATTAGCTGCAGTTGCAGTCGTATCTTTTGCTATATTATCTATATAAGCAGGATACTCATCTATTAAAACATTATCTGCTATTGTAACATTTTTATTTGCTATTGAGGTTTTTATATTTTGTTTTGCATTTTGCAATCTTTTAATTTGCTCTGGTAAACTCATAATTCAACCTCCTCTATATTGAAGCTAATAGAGTTTCTATATCTCCAACTAGCCCATCTATATAATTTTTAACACCCTCACTTGTTACTGCGTTTTTACTTCCTGCAGTTGGAACATTATCTAGAAGGCCTGTCCAAAAACCACTTATAGCTTGATAAAAGCATCCTTTGACATAATTAGCATTAGAGTTTCCAATATATTGAATAATTTTCCCTTCGTTTTTATTTGCTTCTGGCATATTTTCATATTGAGATATTTTATCAGCCAATACACTTTCTAAGCTTTGATTATTTGTATCAAAGATTGCAGAAATAATAGTTTGAGGATAAATTGATTCATTATTATAATCTTTTAAAGTTTTTATTTTTGCCAATTCCTTTTACCTCCTTTACACAATAGCTTCATATGCTAATGGGTCTGACAAAGAAATATCTCCGCCAACAGAACCTAGCATATTTGTTACTTCTTCTTCTGTTATTAATCTTTTACTTCCTTCATCTTTATTAGTTCCAGAAGTAGATTTTACATAAACATCTCCACTAAACCATGCATTACCATTTCTATCAAGAGTATGAGCATTTGAACGAGCATCTTTTGAAGTTCCATTTCCTATAATATGTAAAAGACTTCCTGTTGATTCAGATATATTCCATCTACCTTGTGCATGTTGGGAACTTCCTGCAGCAATTGTACCTCTACCTTCTGCATGTGAATATCCTCCTGATGCAACTGTATCAGTTCCTTCTGCATGTGAAGATAGCCCTGAAGCTAAAGTTCTTTCACCTTCTGCATGAGATGCAGTAAGAGTAGCTGATGTGCTTGAGCCTTCTGCATGAGCTGCATAACCTGATGCCGTTGTGCTTGCGCCTTCTGCATGAGCTGAAAAATCTGATGCTGTTGTGTGGTACCCTAAAGCATTTGAATAAGTTCCAATTCCAGTGCCTTCTTTTCTACCTACATTAATTGTTGTATCTCCATATAAACTTAATTTAGCAAATTGCTCATCTGTTTCTGTTTTATTATAATAATTACTTAAATCAACAGCTGTTGTTCCAATTAACTCCCAATCATTATTTGCATATATCCATTCTTCATAATCATTAGCTCCTGTTGTTTCACTACCTTTTAAATAAATAGTTGTTGAACTAATATTTTCAGTTGGTAATTCAGTAACTACTTGAATATCTAATGTAGTAATCGCATTTAATAAATTATTAATTTCATTTTGACTATAAGTTTGTGATTTTTTATAATAATTTGTATCTATTTCTTCTTTATTATAAGTTTCACTTACATCATAATAAGCAACTAAATCTTTTACATCTTTTGTAATAAAACCTATATCATTATTTAATTCGCTTAAATTAATATTTTCTAAATCAAGAAATTGATTATCTAATTTTACTATATTAATACGTTCTAAAGCATATTCTATATATTCATAAGTTTCATAAGTAGCAATTCTAATCCAAGGATACATAAATGAACCTGGACGAATATAAATTCCAAAAGGTAAACCATTATCTTCTGTAAATGACGAACTTCCAAAACTAGCTGCTCTAATAAGATATGGATTTCCTGCACAAAGATAATTAACATCATTACCATCTCTATAAATCTCTACTAAAAACTCTTGGTCTCCTAATTTTATATTTAAATACTCTCCACCTTGTAAATTTAAACTTTCCATTGTATCAATGTCATTAAAAGAATAAGTATAAAACTCTTTTTCTTCAAAAGTTCTTAATTCCCAATTTTCTGTTGTTAGAGTAGCTGAATGAAAAGATTCTTCTTTTATATTTTCTTCATAATGTGTTCTATTTTTAACGTAACTTGCGGCCGCACTATCATTTTCATTCCAATCTGCTTGATTAGCTATTAATTCTTCATTAGTTATAAATCCACTATCATTAACTAATTCACTTGTGCTAGTTACTCCTAATGAAATTCTTTCATAAGAATTATCTTCTAGCTTTTTAACAATTTCTTTTATTTTAGCCATTATTTATTTTCTCCTTTCTCATCTGTTTGAATTCCTTTAAGACCTGGCACTTTTGGCAAAGTTCTTAAGTCTTGCATTAAATCTAGTACAAAACTATTTCCGCCTTCATTTTCATAATGGCCAAATCTTTTTTCTATACAATCCATACTATAATCATCTATCCAACGTTGTGTATAGCAATAATAGTGATGTTTTTCAGTTATCCAAGCTTTTATATTATCTCTATCTGATTGAGTTAATAAATCTATATCTGAGGATAATTTCTTTAAAATATCATCCATTGCATTTAATCTTTCTTCATGTTGATTTATTTTTTCAATATTATCTTCTCTTTGAGATTCTTTCTTAAACGCTTGTCTTGCTCTAGCAATTGCCCAATCCCAAAAAGAGATAAAACCTTTAATTGCGCCTGCAAGTAAAACTAAAAAGGTCACTATTTCTGTTAAGCTAAAAGCTCCCAATAGCTCTAACATTTACTAAATCCTCCTTTTAGTTTATTTTTATTCTTACTAAAATATATAATAAATATTTAAATAAGATGATTAATTTTAGGCCAAAAAAATAAAGCTAAGTATAAAAATATACTTAGCTTTTAATTTATTATTTATTATTTAAATACTCTTCCATTTCTGGATATTTTTTAATAACTTCTTCTTTAGTTAATTTTTTTAAATCAATTTGCATTTTTAAATATTTTTTCAATTCTTCTTTCATTTACAAGTCCTCCTAAAATCCTAATAAATTATTTACCATATCTTCCAAAGCAGAAATTCTATCTTCTTCAGTATAGCTTTCTATCCAATTAGGGTCTATATAAAAACCTTCAGCTTCGGTATAACAATATTTATTTGGAACAACTTCTGCAGGAATATCAGTTTCTGCCTTTTCATAAATATTTCCAATTAAATATTTTGCAATAGCTAATGTACCATTCTTAACTAAAGCATTTCCATTAGATAGGTATTCTAATGTTGAACTTATAACTAAAATTCTATTATTTTTTGAAGTAATAATATACATTATTTATCTCTCCTTTTTTTCTCTTTTTATTCTTCAGTAGGGGGCTCTCCTAAATCTAACTCATCAAAAGCTCTATAGGTTTGGGCAATATCTCCTGGCGCATAATCTCCCGCAGAAACTCCATAAATTTTTCCTACGTCTGGAGTATATGCTGTAACGACTGTATGCGAAGGTGGTATAATTGAAATAATTTTTATAGTTGAACCAAAAACTACTACCATAGTATTTTCTGCAATGTTTCCTATAAATCCAATACTTGACCCATATGAAGCATTTGCTCCTCCTGTTGTTGACGCCGAAAAAGCATCTAATACTTGAGTTAATTCTATTAATTCTCCTGTATAAAAAGCTCTAGAATAGTTTTCTGATACATATTCTATTTGATAAACAACTGCATATGAACCGTTGGTTTCATCATTATATAAAAAGAAAATTTTATTATAATCATTTAAAAAAGCTATTCCATAACTATTTACTCTTGATGCAATTCCACCTGCTATTGTAGGCATAATGATTGGACGTTCAACTCTACTCCATCCTCCAGACCCTTGATAGAAAGAGGTTGCATATCGTAAATCTCTATAATCAGAATTTTCATCTTTAGATAGCCAATAATACCAATAATCTCCAAAAGTTGTTGGATGAGTTGGAGATGAAAGCCAATTATCTAAATTCATATCGGTAAAACCATCATCAACTTCAAGATATCCTTGTGTATCTGGTGTTAATGTTCCTGTGGCATTATTTTCCAATCCAGACAATACTAATCCATAAACAGATTCATTATAAGTTGTTAATAAATACCATTCTCCTGTTCCATCTGTATCTCTATTATAACGCATAACTTTTAATTGTCTCATACTTCTATTTGGTAATAAATCTGTTATTAATGTTGCTGTTGCGCCATTTGTTCCATCTCCAGTTATAGCGACAGGAATTCCATAAACATTAACATTATCACTATAAAATAGCCATCCTTGAGTATCTGTCTCATTTTCAACCCATAAATCACTAACATAACCTTTGGATAAGTCTAAACTTGAGTAACTATGAGAAACATATGGAGAATGAGAACCATCAATTTCAATAGTAAAAAACATAGGACTATAAGTATCTGTATTTGAATAAGTTAGAAAAACTATAATACGAGTGTCAGATACTTTTCTTATACTTAAATGTCTATGATTACTTGGACGACTATTTAAAGTTGTGATTAATGTTTTATATTCATTTTCAACTAAACTAGTTCCATTCCATCTAAAGACTTGCATATATAAAGAATAGCTTGTTGTATCATCAACTGTTTCTTGCCCCACCCAAGCAATAGCAACTCTATTATTACTAAGTAAGCAAGCGGTTGTTAAAGGATATGTTGAAGGACTATCTATATCTATTGAGCTTACATCTCCAAAACTATAAGTATCTTGAAATGTTACAAAATCTCCTTTTGAAATATAGCCACCCGCTATCATATCTTGCGCCCATCCATTAATTTGCATTCCTGAAGGGATACCTCTAATAGCAGCTTCTAAATTAACTAAATTTTTATTTTCTGCAATATTAGTAGATTCTTTATCTGCGCAAGCTGTATAAGCATTCTCTAAGTTAATCTTTAAATTATTAATTTCTGTTGCAATACTCATCGTTTATATGCCACCTCCAGAATTTAATTCTGCAAGAGTAGATTCTAAAGTGCCTATTATATCATAAATACATTTTGCACTAGGATATTGTTCATCTGTTGAAGTTTCAGAAATAGTAGTAACTTTATTTTGTTTTTTTTCAAAAATATT